>TARA_R110002110_G_scaffold91264_2_pt1 | contig 294108 bp, 269 predicted proteins | sample TARA_R110002110 | Tara Oceans TARA_R110002110 (sample SAMEA4397330) | marine metagenome | biome: Polar Biome; feature: [SRF] surface water layer (ENVO:00010504); material: water (ENVO:00002006), including particulate matter (ENVO:01000060) such as... | depth 5 m | reverse complement strand
CAGCATTATGAATGCTGTGCTCTAACCAGCTGAGCTACGTAGCCACATTAGTCGCGGGATTGTGCTGTCCCGAAGAGGCGCGCATTTTCCGCATTTTGTCCGATCAAGTCAAGGGCGCCGGAAAGCGCTGCGTTGGCCAATGATTGTGAATGCTGGGCTCCTGTCCGGGGTGCTGGTCTTGCCCGCGGTTGATCGTATAATGCCCCGTTGTTTGGCGCCGCATGCAATCGGCATAGCGCGAACCAGCGTAACTACTGTTGATTAACCTCTCTGGATATTGACTAAAACCATGTCTGATTTTAGCCCTACCGTGTTGCAGGCAAAGTTTGAGCGCCTGCGTTCCAACAAGTTGTTTGAATTGGTCGTAGTGAGCATTATCTTGCTGTCGGCCTTGTTGATCGGCGCCAAGACTTACCCTCTGCCTGAGTTGGCCTCTCAGGCCATTGTGGTTCTGGACTGGGCAATTACTCTCTTCTTTCTTGTAGAGCTAACCGTTCGCTACATTGGCGAGCCGGAAAAAAAGCGGTTTTTCCGCAGTGGTTGGAACGTTTTTGACACGCTCATCGTTGTAGTCAGCCTGATACCAATCGATAACTCTGATCTGGCTTTGATAGGCCGCCTGGTGCGAATTTTCAGGGTATTGCGGATGGTGTCCATCATCCCTGAACTACGCACGTTGCTGAATTCTCTGCTCGCGGCATTGCCTCAGCTGGGCTATGTGATGCTGATGATGTTTATCATCTTTTACATTTATGCCGCCATAGGTAGCACCTTTTTTGCCACGATCAATCCGGAGCTCTGGGGTGATATCACGATCAGCATGCTGACGCTGTTTCGAGTGATGACCTTTGAAGACTGGACGGATGTCATGTACGAGACAATGACCCAGTATCCGCTGAGCTGGACGTACTTCCTGAGCTTCATCTTCCTGTCGGCGTTTGCCTTCCTCAACATGATTATTGGTATCGTGGTGAATGTGCTGGAAGATGAACATAAAAGGCAGGCCAAGGCTGATGCAAAAGCGGCCGGTGAGCCTTCCTTGAGTGATCTGCAAGCTGAAATTCGTGCCCTGCACGCGTTGGTTGAGGGTAAAGCCAAAGAGGCATAGCCGCATGTTGCGGGTTGTTTTGTACGCTATTTTGCATTGTGCGCGATGCGCTTCATACGCATAATTGCGCGCATGAAACCCGTTATCATAGCCATTGGCTTTATATCAGGCAGCCTCGCTACTCATGGCTTCGCCCAGGAGCTGACGCCGCGCGCCTATTGGCCCGCTCCGCAGGGAACGAGTATCGCTTCCGTGGCATTTAAGCACGTCTCTGGTGATACCGTCCCTGATCCCTCGCTGCCGATCAACGGCGTAGACTCCAGTATCAATACGCTGGTAGCCGGGTATCGCCATACCACCAGTTTGTGGGGCAGGACGACCAACCTGTCGGTGGAACTGCCTTACTCGATGGGTGATACCCGCGCAGACAGAATCGATGGTGAAACACTGGGCGCAGACTACGATGGCGTGGGTGACATCGCGTTTTCAGCGTCGCTCAACCTGCTGGGGGCTCCGGCGATGTCGCCACAGGAGTTCGCCGATCTGCGACATAACCCAGTGCCGCAATTGGGAGTCAGCCTGAAGATCGTGGCGCCTTCGGGTGACTATAATCCAGACAAGCTGATCAATGTGGGCACCAATCGCTGGGCTGCCAAGACTGGCGTGGGATATATCGCGCCGATCAACCAGCACTGGTTGCTGGAGTTCGAACTGGCTTCCTGGTTTTTTGCCGACAACGATGACTACCTTGGTTTCAAACGCCAGCAGGATCCAATCACTTCCGGCCAGGTGCATCTGGTGAGGCGCTTCAGCGCGGGTTTCTGGGCGTCGCTGAACGGCAACTATTACCGGGGAGGGCGCAGCCAGATAGGCGAGCGGCGGCTGGATGATTTGCAGCGGGACTCCAAGCTGGGGCTGACGGTGGTTTATCCGCTGTCGCGCAGAGGCGCCGTGAAACTGGGCTACACCAACGGCTCTATCAATGATTCTGGCGAGAGTTTCGACACCTTCCTGCTGAGCTACAGCTGGGTCCTCTAGGCGGTATCAGGCTGGCGTTAGACGTTGAAGCGGAAATGGATAACATCGCCATCGCGCACAATGTACTCCTTGCCTTCCAGGCGCCAGCGTCCAGCGTCCTTCGCGCCTTGTTCACCGTTATTTGCTATAAAATCGTCATAGCCGATCACTTCTGCGCGGATAAAGCCTTTCTGGAAATCAGTGTGAATAACGCCCGCGGCTTCCGGTGCAGTGGCACCAATTTTAACCGTCCAGGCTCTCACCTCTTTTTCACCTGCGGTGAAGTAGGTTTGCAGATTCAGTAGTTGGTAGCCTGCGCGAATAACGCGGTTAAGGCCGGGTTCCTCCATGCCGAGATCTTGCAGAAATTCCAGGCGTTCCTCGTCGTCCAGCTCTACGATTTCTGATTCCAGTTTGTTGCAGATGGCAACGACAATCGCGTTTTCTTCAGTAGCGATCGCTTTCACAGTGTCCAGGTGGGGATTGTTTTCAAAGCCTTCTTCATCGACATTGGCGATGTACATGGTCGGTTTGTTGGTGAGCAGGAAGAGCTGTCTGGCCAAGGCTTTTTCATTGTCGTCCATGCTCAATGAACGAACCGGCAGCGCTTCGTTCAGGTGCGGCAGCAGACGATTTTCCAGCAGTGCCTTCATGGCGATCGCTTCTTTGTCGCCACCCTTGGCATTGCGCGTAACACGCAGCAGCTGCTTCTCGCAGCTTTCCAGATCTGCCAGTGCCAGTTCAGTATTGATAATATCGATGTCAGCTTTGGGGTCGATTGTGTTGGCAACGTGGATGACATTCTCGTCCTCGAAGCAGCGCACTACGTGGGCGATGGCATCGGTCTCGCGAATGTTAGCCAGGAACTGATTGCCCAGGCCTTCGCCTTTGGAGGCGCCAGCCACGAGTCCGGCGATATCGACAAACTCCATGGTGGTGGCGATCTCTCGCTGTGGCTTGACGATGGCAGCGATCTTGCCCTGGCGTGGATCGGGTACGGGTACCACTCCGGCATTAGGCTCGATGGTACAGAAAGGAAAGTTCTCCGCATCAATACCCGCCTTGGTCAGCGCGTTAAACAAGGTGGATTTGCCCACGTTAGGCAGGCCGACGATACCGCATTTAAAACCCATGAGAAATTCCTGTACTGTGGCGCGGGCTAGGCCGCACTGAAACTGTGTAAGCGAGTCATTGCCTTGGTGCTGTCACCATCCAGTAACAGGGGGAGGGCGGCAACGGCCTCGTCGATACTCTGGTCAATATACTGTCGATCCTGCTGCGAGGGAGCAGACAGCACGTAGCCACTGACTTTCGATGCACTGCCGGGGTGGCCGATGCCAATGCGCAGGCGCCAGAAGTCCCGGTTATGGCCCAGCGCCGGAATGATGTCGCGCAGGCCATTGTGCCCGCCGTGGCCGCCGCCCTGTTTGAAGCGCGCGGTACCCGGGGGAATGTCCAGTTCGTCGTGTGCCACGAGAATCTGTTCAGGCTCCACTTTGAAGAACTGGGCCATGGCCGCAACGGCTTTGCCGCTGAGGTTGATAAACGTGGTGGGGATCAACATGCGCAGGTCGTGGCCCGCCAGAGTAACTCTGGTAGCTAACCCGCAAAATTTGGATTCAGCCTGGAAAGAAGCGCCGCACTGCCGTGCCAGCGCCTCAACAAAATCGGCGCCCGCGTTATGACGCGTGCCCCGGTATTGCGTACCGGGGTTGCCCAAACCAACGATCAATTTGATTGCTGTCAAAGCGGGAGCCGCCGAAAACGAGGGTGTTAGTCCTCGCCTTCGCCTTCTTCTTCTGCATCATCGGCTTCAGCCTCTGGTGCATCGACTTCATCTTCGTCGCTAACGCCCTTGGGCGCGATAACCGAAGCGATAGCCAGGTCGTGGTCTTCGCCGAGCGCCAGGGCGGTAGATGTGACGCCTTTTGGCAGGGTAACGTCAGACAGATGCACAATATCGCCGGTCTCGATATCGAGCATATCCACTTCGATGTACTCGGGGATATCGCCGGGCAGACACTGAACTTCGATATCGGTGGCCTGGTGCTGGATAATACCGCCCTGCACCTTGACGCCTTTGCAGGTCTTCTCGTTGATGAAGTGAATAGGTACGTTCACTTTAACAGCGGTGTTATCGTCAACACGCAGGAAATCCGCGTGCATGACGCTGTCACGTGAGGGGTGACGCTGCAGGTCCTTGAGGATTGCTTTTTGCTTGTCTTTGCCCACGAGGATGGTCAGAACGTGAGAATAAAAGGCCTCATTTTCCAGCGCTTTTTCCAGATCCTTACGAATCAGGGTCAGCGGCTGGGGGTCTTTGTCTCCACCGTAAATAATAGCGGGGACGTGGTCTGCGAGACGACGCAGGCGGCGGCTCGCACCTTTCCCCAGGTCGTTGCGCACTTCTGCGTTTATTTCAAATTGGTCAGACATAGTCGTGACTCCCTTGATAAGCCATTACCGAGCCTGCGACCAGCGCGGTAACGGGTTGGTGTAAGCGCTGAACTTATTCGAACAGCGCGCTGATGGATTCCTCATTGGCCACACGCCGCATGGATTCTGCGAGCAGGTCAGCCGTGGTGAGTTGGCGAATTTTGTTCATAGCCTTCGCTTCCTCACTTAAAGGAATCGTGTCTGTCACTACCAGCTCATCCAGCTGGGAGTTTTGCAGGTTGTTCAGGGCATTTCCCGACAACACTGCGTGTGTGCAATAAGCGACTACTTTTGCGGCGCCGCGCTCTTTGAGCGCATCCGCTGCCTTGCACAGAGTGCCAGCAGTATCGACCATATCGTCTACCAGCAGGCAGGTACGGTCTTTGACTTCCCCGATCAGGTTCATCACCTGAGCTTCATTGGCCTGGGGACGACGTTTGTCAATAATCGCCAGATCTGCTTCATTCAGCTGCTTGGCGATCGCCCTGGCTCGAACAACACCGCCGATGTCGGGTGAAACGACCATCAGGTTGTCGTACTTGCAGGCGACGATATCGTCATTGAGTATCGGTGAGCCGTAGACGTTATCTACCGGGCAGGCGAAAAACCCCTGAATCTGTTCTGCGTGCAAGTCCATGGTCAGCACCCGGTCAACACCGACGGTGACCATCATGTCAGCTACAACCTTGGCGGTAATCGGGACGCGGGCAGAGCGTACCCGGCGATCCTGGCGCGCGTAGCCAAAGTAGGGCACCACGGCGGTAATACGTGAGGCCGATGCGCGACGCAGGGCATCGATCATCACGATCAGTTCCATCAGGTTGTCGTTGGTTGGTGCGCAGGTGGATTGCAGGACAAAGACGTCCTTGCCGCGCACGTTTTCATTCAGCTCAACCGCGATCTCGCCATCGCTGAATTTGCCAACGTTGGCCTTACCCAGTGTCAAATACAAACGGCTGGCCACTTTCTGCGCCAGTTCCGGGTTTGCATTCCCGGAGAAGACCATCATTTTTGAGGACACAGTGCTCTACCCTTGGATAATTCGCGAAAAAAAGTGCTGCACTTAATTATGATGCTGCCAGCAGCGCAATCGCTGATGGCAGCTGAATATGGCTGGGGTGGCAGGATTCGAACCTGCGAATGCCGGGATCAAAACCCGGTGCCTTGCCGCTTGGCGACACCCCATTTAATCTGTTGGGTTTATAGCAAGAGCCTGCGCTGTGGGCGACTCATTGACGCCCCGCGCTAACAATCCTTTCCAGCTTGATGGCAGTTGTTCATAGGCCGCTCTGGCTTCTGCTTCAGTGCCGAACCGGGCGAATACACACGCCCCGGTTCCGGTCAATCTGGCCTCCCCAAAATTGCTCAGGAAATTCAATGCGTTATCGACGTCTGGGTAGAGGCGTCTAACGAGCTCCTGACAATCGTTGCGGGAGTTCCCCTCAAAAAAAGCGGCCATTTTGATGGGAGAGCTGTGCCGTGTCAATTCCCGATGGGAAAATATTTCAGCGGTGGCCACGTGGCAATCGGGTATCACGATGCAGAACCAGGATTCCGGCAGAGTCACCGGGGTCAGTATCTCGCCGATACCTTCGGCCCAGGCCGTGTGCCCACCAATAAAGACCGGCACATCCGCGCCGAGCTGTGCGCCCAGATTCATCAGCGTTTGCTGGTTGTGTCCGCAATCCCACAGATGGTTCAAGGCGATCAGGGTGGTCGCGGCATCGGAGCTGCCACCGCCGAGTCCGCCGCCGCTCGGAATGCGTTTTTCCAGGCCAATCTGCGCGCCGTGATCGCCGCTTTGCAATAGCCGGGCCGCCCTGACGATCAGGTTCTCTTGTGCGGGAATGCCGGTGGTTGGGTCGTGCAGGGTGATTTGCGCATCTGAGGTGGCGCAAAAATGCAGCGTGTCGCCCCAGTCCAGTAACTGAAACAGGGTTTGCAACTGGTGATAGCCATCGTCGCGACGCCCCAGAACGTGCAGGAAAAGGTTGAGTTTTGCCGGCGCCGGCAAGGTCAATTCGTCGTTCATAGCGCGATGCTGGCCTGCCACTGCCTGAGGATAATACGCAGGCGCGTGTCGCCTTTGGTGATTGTCATGCGCCCCGGTAGCAGTAGCCCGTCGTGCGTCTCGTACTGCGCGTAGCTGATCTGCCAGCTGTCCTGCTGCAGGCGTGCCAGATGTGTGCCTGTATCGTCCAGCTGTATTGCCTGCGGCTGGCTGTGGGGTGATGGCAGTCCTTTTAACCAGTAATGCAGCGCTTGTAGTGGTAAGTCCCAGCCAGTACTGCTGCGGATAGCATCGGGGCTGGAAACATCCAGCACCTGTACGTCGTCACCCTGGGTGACCGTGAGCAGCACGCCGTCACTCTCGATAGTGGTGACATTCAGGCCCACAGGCCCGCTCAGTACCAGCCGTGTGCTCGCGTTTCGTTGTTGCCACAGCATACTCGCGGATTCAGACTGCTCGGGCGTGCGCAGTGCCAGTTTGCCGCTGGCTGTCCATTGCTGCATCGCCTGCAACTGAATGCGGTGTTCGTTCCAGTTTGTCGCTGTGGGTTCGAGGGGTGGTTGGGTGATGCAGCCCGCCAGTGTGAGCAGGCAGACCAGCAACAGTGGGTTGAAGTAGAGTGACGCGGCTGATCGGGTCGCGTTTTGTGTTGCTGCCGAGGACGCAGGCATTCAGTCGCTGCTGCCCCTGGTTGCTGCATCGCCACCCGGGATCCGGGGTAGTTCGATGCCCAGGCGCTGAATCGTATCATTGAGGACCGTGTGCCCCGGCGCTTTCTTACGCGCGCCCTGTAAAACAGCGATTGCCTGCTCATTGGCACCGGTTATCCATAAAACCTCGCCCAGGTGTGCGGCCACTTCCGGATCCGGAAAGGCGGCATAGGCGCGCTTCAGGTAGTCCAGCGCTTCTTCGTTGCGGCCTGTTTTGTAGAGTACCCAGCCCATGCTGTCGAGGATAGCAGGCTCATTGGGCTGTAACTCCAGCGCCCGGGTGATCAGTTGCAGAGCTTCATCGTAGCGCTCAGTGCGGTTGGCCAGTGTGTAGCCCAGGGCATTGATCGCCGTCGTGTTGTCGGGATCACGGGCAATGAGCGTACGCAAGTCCGCCTCCATGCTCACTAACTCGCCCTGCTGTTCCAGCAACATGGCGCGCGCATAGAGCAGGTTGTCTGATTCGGGCACATCTCTGAGCGCCAGGTTCAATACCTCCAGCGCAGTCGCACTCGCGCCACTCTTGCTCAGCAGGTCGGCTTCCAGAGCGTACAGTTGCTCACGCCGGGCGGGTCGTTGCACACGCTGCTGGCTGAACCAGCCGTGATTTTCCTCCAGCATGCCTTCCTGGATCAGAATGCGGCCGATGCGGCTGTTGGCGCTGAGATACTCGCGCCCGTCTTCCACCCGTTTGTACTCGTCGACGGCGGCCTGTAGCTCACCGGCATCCTCAGCGATGCGGCCCAGGTAGTAATGTGCTTCATCGATGCGCTGCTCCAGGCCCAACAGCTGCCTCAGATACGCCTTCGCGGCCAGGTCATCGTCCATCTCACGGTTGATCAGGGCCAGCGACAGCAGCAGGTCGCCGTCTCGGGGCGATTGGGCTGACAGGATTTCAAACTGCTCGCGCGCCCGATCGATATCAGTGGTCGTCAGTAATTGCGCGTACTGCAGGCGCAGCGTGCTGTTGTCGGGATCTGCCGCCAATGCCTTCTGCAAGCGTTTGAACGGGGATTTAGCGCTTTGCGCCAGCAGGATTTTGGCTTCGAGCAGCAGCGCCTGAGGCTGGTACGGTTCGAGTTTGAACAGGGTATTCAACTTGGCCAGTGCAGCATCGAACTCCTCGTGTTCCGTGTGCACTAGAGACTGCAGTAGCAGCAGTTGAGTGTTTTCTGGGAACTCCAGCGCCAGCGCATCGATACCGGCGGCAAGCTCTTCGCGTTGATCTGGATCCAGTTGCGCGTAGTCACTCAGCAACACCGGAAAGTTGGCCCGCTCGCCGCTGCGTTCCACCAGCGCCAGGTGAGGCAGTGCTTCGGGCGCTCGACCCTGCCGCACCAGCAATGTGGCCAGCGTATTGTTGGCCTCAACGTTGTCTGGTTCCAGTTCAACCCACAGGCTCACGGCTTCCATGGCTTGCTGCTCGCGGCGCATAAACTGGGTCAGATGTGTGGTGTGCGCGGAAACGCCGGGATCGCGCAGCAGCGTTGCCTGCTGCATGTAATTGTCCAGGGCAACGTCATAAGCGCGGCGCCGCAGGGCGAATTCAGCCAGCAGAAGCGGATAGAGGCTGTCATCGGGAATCGCACGCTCTGGCGGCTTGGGCGCAGCGTTTTTCGCCACAGGAGGAGCAGATGCTGTGGTTGGTTCAACCGCGTCAACTTCTACAGCGTCCACAAGCGGAACCTGGCCGGTGCAGGCGCTCAGCAGAGCAAGACTCAGTGTGATAAGGCAAAGGCGGAACATAGACGGTAACAGGGTGGTAATCCGGCGATAATGGCTAACAATGATGACACAGTATCGCGCTGAAACCCACAGCATCGGCAGAGGCCCGCAGTGGGTGCCGGGCCAGCGTGTATCGTGGTCATTGCCTGCGCTGTCTTTTGCCGCGTAACTTGTTAAAATCCGCGACTATTTCGTCATTTGTGCTATGGTGCCCGCCCCCTGAAAGGGCGTCGGCGCCAGCCTGACGATCCTGCAAGCGCCGCGGAGCCAAGCGACACGTCATGAACCTTATTGCCCTGGGAATCAACCACAACTCCGCAGCCGTTGAAGTGCGTGAGAGAGTGGCCTTTGCCCCGGAACAGGTGAATGAAGCCCTGGTAGACGCCTGCCGGGCTGCGCAGATCGACGAGGCCGTGATTTTGTCCACCTGCAATCGTACCGAGATTTACGCGGTGGTGTCAGAGGGTGCTGTGCTGGCTGACAAGGCGTTGCAGTTGATTGACTGGATGGCCAACTATCATCACCTGTCAGCTGAGCAATTGCGCCAGTGTGCCTATCATCACGAGGCGGAGCAGGCACTGCAGCACATGGTTCAGGTCGCCAGTGGCCTGGACTCCATGGTGTTGGGGGAGCCGCAGATTTTTGGCCAGTTGAAGTCGGCCTACGCAGTTGCCGCTGATTCTGGCACTGTTGGTACGGTCTTCAATCAATTGTTCCCTCGCGTGTTTTCCATCGCCAAGCGGGTGCGCACGGATACCGCGATCGGAGAGAACCCGGTGTCGGTCGCCTATGCCGCCGTGGATCTTGCGGGCCATATTTTTTCTGATCTGTCGCGTTGTAACGCTCTGCTGGTGGGCGCCGGGGAAACTGTGGAGCTGGTTGCCCGACACCTGATCGAGGCCGGTGTGCGCAAAATCGTCATAGCCAATCGTACCCTGGGTCGTGCCCGCGAGCTGGCGCAGAAGTTCGGTGCTGAAGCGGTACTGCTGGCTGAGATTCCCGAGCAGTTGCTCGAAGCCGATATTGTCATTACGTCGACGGCCAGCCAGCTGCCGATCCTGGGCAAAGGCGCGGTGGAACAGGCGCTCAAAGTGCGCAAGCATCGTCCGTTTTTGATGGTTGATATTGCGGTGCCGCGCGATATCGAATCGCAAGTCGGTGAACTGCGCGACGTCTACCTGTACAGCGTTGATGACTTGCGCGAGATCGTTGATGAGAACCTGCGCAGCCGCCGGCAGGAGGCGCGCAAAGCCGATTTGATCATCGACGAGGGCGTGCGTCTTTACATGGAAGAAGTACGCAGTCTCGTGGCGGTTGATTCGGTGAAGGAATATCGCCAGATGGCGGAACAGCTGCGCGAGCAGGAACTGCAGCGCGCGCTGCGTGCGTTGGCGCGCGGTGAGGAGCCCGAACAGGTTGTGGCGCAACTCGCCCGCGGCATTACCAACAAACTGATCCACGCTCCAACCGCCGGGCTCAAGCAGGCCAGCGTGGTTGGCCAGGAGGAGCGCTTACACCGGGCGCGCGAGCTGCTTGGTCTGGGCCAACCCGTAAGCGTGGCGCCCACGGGTAGCAGCCCGGCTGACGAACAGCCCGATGCGGAGCTGGACTTACCACCCACTGCCATGGAAACAACCAGGCGCACATTGCAATGAAAGCATCACTGCTAGCCAAACTGGAAACCCTCACGGACAGGCATGAGGAGGTTTCTGCGCTGCTCGGAGACGCCGAAACCATTGCCGACCAAAACCGGTTTCGGACGTTGTCACAAGAGTATTCTGAGCTTGAGGCCGTGGTGCGATGCTACGCCCAGTACAGCCATGTGAAGACGGATATGGACGAAGCGCGGCAAATGCTGGAGGACGCAGACCCGGATGTCCGCGAGATGGCGCGCGAAGAACTTGATTCCGGGGGTGAGCAACTTGAGGAGCTTGAAGCACAGCTGCAAACGCTGCTGCTGCCGCGCGATCCGCGTGATTCAAATAACGTATTCCTGGAAATTCGCGCGGGCACTGGTGGTGACGAAGCGGCGATTTTCTCCGGTGATTTGTTTCGCATGTACTCACGCTATGCCGAGCAACAGGGCTGGAAGATAGAGGTGTTGTCGGAACGGCAGGGAGAACATGGTGGCTTTAAAGAGATGATCACCCGGGTAGAAGGGCGCGATGTGTATGCGCACCTGAAATTTGAATCGGGCGCACACCGTGTACAGCGTGTGCCCGAAACGGAATCCCAGGGCCGCATTCACACCTCGGCTTGTACGGTAGCGGTAATGCCAGAGCCAGACGAGGTCGATGCGATAGAAATCAACAAGGCCGATTTGCGCGTTGATACCTATCGCGCTTCCGGCGCCGGCGGACAGCACGTGAACAAGACCGATTCTGCGGTTCGGCTGACGCACCTGCCGTCGGGTATTGTGGTTGAGTGCCAGGACGAGCGCTCGCAGCACAAGAACCGTGCCCGCGCGATGTCACTGTTGCAGGCCAGGTTGATGACCAGCGCGCAGGACAAGCAGGCCGCAGAGCAGGCGCAGGAGCGTCGCAACCTGGTGGGCACCGGGGATCGCTCGGATCGCATCAGAACCTACAATTATCCGCAGGGGCGTATCACAGACCACCGCATTAACCTTACCTTATACAAACTGGCTGAAGTCATGGAAGGCGACCTGGGTGCAGTGATCGGACCGCTACGCCACGAATACCAGGCGGATCAGCTGGCGGCACTGGGCGACGTTTAATGGCCAGCGTGCGTGAGTTGTTGCGTAGCGCCGATGACCTGCACTCGGATGAGCTGCCCAACGACAGTGCTCGTCGCGACGCAGAAATCCTCCTGGGCCATTGTCTGCAGCGCAGTCGTACCTGGCTCTTTACCTGGCCCGATGAACCCGTCCCGGAAGAATCGGCCCAGCGCTATCGCAGTTTGCTGGAGCAGCGTCGAGCGGGGGTCCCGGTTGCCTATTTAATGCAGCAGCGGGATTTTTGGTCGTTGTCTTTGCAGGTCAATGAACATACCTTGATACCCCGGCCTGATACAGAAACACTGGTTGAGTGGGCACTGGAATTGCCACTACCCCAGGCGGCTCACGTGGTTGATCTGGGCACAGGGTCGGGCGCCATCGCCCTGGCGCTCGCGAGTGAGCGCCCCGACTGGGAGATTCTCGCAGTTGATACCAGCGACGATGCGCTGGCAGTGGCGCGTGCCAATGCCTGCGCATTGCAATTGCACCGAGTGTCGTTTGCTGTCTCCAACTGGTTTCAATCACTTGCGCAACAGCGTTTTGACCTGCTGGTGAGTAATCCACCGTATATAGATTCCGCTGATCCACACCTGTTGCAGGGAGACGTGCGCTTCGAGCCGCTGTCAGCTCTGGTGGCTGCCGACGAGGGGCTGGCGGATATCGCTAACATTGTGGCGGGCGCTCCCGGGCATCTGCAATCGGGTGGCTGGTTGCTGCTGGAACACGGTTACTCTCAGGCTGCTGCCGTGCGTACTTTGCTGGCAGACGCTGGATTTCTCGATATTGAAACGCGGCGGGATCTGGCCGGGCACGAGCGTATTACCGGAGCGCGCCATGCTGACTGACGAACAACTGCTGCGCTACAACCGCCAGATAATGATGCACGATTTCGACGTGGCCGGACAGGAGCGCCTGGCTCGTGCAAGCGTGTTGATTGTTGGCCTTGGGGGTCTGGGCAGCGCGGCTTCGATGTACCTTGCAGCCGCAGGAGTGGGCAGACTGCTGCTTGCCGATGGGGACACCGTGGAGCTCAGCAATTTGCAGCGCCAGATCGTGCATCAGCAGCAATCACTGGGTAGCAACAAGGCGAAGTCTGCCGCACAATCCCTGGCGCGACTCAATCCTGAGCTTGAACTGCGAGTGATCAGCTCAGACCTCGACGAAGCGGCGTTACCTGCTTTGCTGCAAGGCGTGGACCTGGTGGTTGATTGTACGGATCAATATGCCGTGCGTTTTGCGCTTAACAGAAGCTGCATTGCGGCGGCTATTCCTATGGTGTCAGGCGCAGCCGTGCGCAGCGAAGGGCAGTGCGCGGTGTTTCATCCCGCGCGCGCGGGGGGGTGTTATCGCTGCCTTTACCCTCAAAGCGGAGCGCAGGGCGCACTGAGTTGCAGTGAGAGTGGAGTGCTCGCACCGATGGTCGGCGTGATTGGCGCAATGCAGGCGATGGAGGCCATCAAGTGTCTTGCGGGTTACGGTCAATCCCTGTTGGGCCAACTAATGGTGCTTGATCTGGCAAGCCTGGAAGTCCGGCGGATTCGTCTGCCCCGCCGCCCCGAATGCCCGGATTGCAGTCATTTGCCAGGGCAGGACTGAGCGGTTTTGTTACGCGTTTTCAGTTTGAAAACAGCGCCTATACCGCGGCTTCTGGTTGAGCGGCGACCTCCTGCAACGGTTTCCTGATTGTGTAATAAAGGCGCCAGATCAACAGTACAGCAGTGAGTGCAATACCGGCGATCATGCCTTTCCAGAACCCGATAGTGCCCTGTGTGGCATCCTCCGCCGTGACAATGCCCAACCAGTAACCCAGTGGTAGCGCCACCATCCAGTAGGCGATACATAGCACCACGAAGGGATAGCGTGTGTCCTTGAAAGCCCGCAGGCAGAATGCTGCAGCAACCTGGCCCGCATCCAGCGCGATGAAAGCGGCTGCCAGTTTTATCAGTGTCACTGCCATAGCGTGAATCGCCGCGTCATCGGTGTAAGCCCCGATGATCGTCTCTGGTGCCAGCAGCAGTACTGTGGCACATACCAAACCTACGCCAATTGTGATCGAGGCGCCGCAACGGATAGAGCGGTTCACCGCGGCGCGGTCGCCAGCGCCGATCGCGTGGCCGACGCGGGTGGCCATGGCCGAGCCGATGCTGATCAGCGGCATGTACACGACATCCCACACATTGAAGGCGATCTGGTGGGAGGCCATAGCCGTGTTGCCAAGCGTTGCAATACTCAGTGCAATCACAGAAAACACCGCCATTTCCAGGAAAAATGTGAAACCCATCGGCAGGCCAAGACGCGTAATCTCTCCGATAGTGCGCCAGCGCGGAGCGGCAAGCCTTAGTGGTGGAAGGTATCTGCGCAGTGGCTTGGCGCGGCGCATATAGAAAAAGATCAGCATCGGGCCCAGCCACATAGCCATGGCAGTTGCCCAGCCACAGCCGGCTGCACCCAGCTCGGGTGCACCCCACTTACCGTAGATGAACGCGTAGTTGAGTGGAATGTTCGCCAGAAAGGCCAGTACGCTGGCAATGGCAAACGGGCGCATGATGCCGATACCCTGAGTGTGGCAGCGTAGTGCCTGAAATATGGCGGCGGCGGGCATTCCGAAAGCAACTGCCTGCAAATAGGCCACGCTCTTTGTATGCGTGGCTGAATCCAGATCCAGCATCTCAAGCAATGGCCCGGCAAAATAGCACAGAGGCGCTGCGACCAAGCCCAGCGCAAGCGCGAGCCAGAGTGATTGAGGCAATGAGTCGCGTATGGCCTGCACCCGGCCCGCACCATAGTCCTGCGCGATGATGATTGTTGCGCCTAACATTACCCCGATAAAAAACAGGTAGATGGGGAGCCAGATGTTGTATCCGATGGCGATGGCGGCCAGGTCTGCGGCGTTGTAGTGGCCGGCCATCATGGTGTCCACGACCCCGGTTCCCACCTGCGCCAACTGTGCGACCATCATCGGCCAGGCGATGGCCAGTAGCGAGCGCGTTTCCAGGACGTAGGCAGGGAGTGATTTCAAGGGCATGGCAGTGGCGGCTGTGTTCGCAAAGGCGAGTGTTGGGTATAGTCAGGCGTCAGGAAACCTTTGTCCGGTTTCTGTTGTCTCATTTACGACCCGCCCAACGAGAGAACGGCTTATGAATGCCCTGGCACAGTGGTATCGAAGTATACACAATGCTATTTTTTCGCGCCTGCAGTTTTACGATGGATTCGCAGTGCTGGGGCTTCGTCTCTATCTGGTGCCGGTATTCTGGATGGCAGGCACACAGAAAATCGCCAATATGGACCAGACGATCGAATGGTTTGGGAATCCGGAATGGGGGTTGGGGCTGCCGTTCCCGGCGGTGATGGCGCACCTGGCGGCCTATACAGAAGCGGTTGGGGCCCTGTTGTTGTTGCTTGGGCTGGCGACGCGCTGGATCTCTATTCCTTTGATGTGCACGATGGCAGTTGCCGCTTTTGCGGTGCACTGGCCCAATGGCTGGCCGGCGATCGCTGACTCAAGTTCACCGGAGATTGCCATGCGCCTGGGCGCAGCCAAGGATATTCTCGCCGAACACGGTAATTACACCTGGCTGACCGAGATGGGCAACTTTGTCATTCTCAATAACGGTATCGAGTTTGCTGTCACCTATTTCCTGATGTGCCTGATGCTGCTGTTCACCGGTGGCGGGCGTTTCACCAGCGTCGATTATCTGCTTTCCAGATTGTTCCCTGCTCGCTCCTGATGCGACGCTCATATTGTGTGCACCCTTTGGCGCATCAAAATGGTAGACTAGCGCGTTTTTTGAGCAGTCAAAGGGTAAACGAACATTGATCAGGAATTTAGTAGACCGCCTGTCGGGCAAAGGGCAAGTCAGTCAGGAGCAACATCCCGCCACCTCTGGCCATGGCCAGCCACCGCGACGGGAGCCGTCGCACAAGGCATCCGGTGAAGGGCAGGGTACCGCAAACAGTGGTGGCAAGCCGACGAAGAAGCGCAAAAGGCGCAACCGCACGGATAAACCGGCGGCAGCGCCGTGGTCTGTGGATGATTTCCCGGTGCAGGCGCAGGAGGGGCAGACACGTTTCCATGACCTGGGTTTACACGATGAGATCATGCACGGAATTGCCGATCTGGGTTTTAAATACTGCTCTCCTATTCAGGCGTCTGTTCTGCCCCACACCCTGAAAGGGCACGATGCAATTGGAAAAGCGCAGACCGGCACCGGTAAGACAGCCGCATTTCTGATCACCATCTTCAACGATTTATTGGCTAACCCGATACAGGACGAGCGTTTTGTGGGAGAACCGCGTGCCCTCGTAATTGCGCCAACGCGTGAACTGGTAATGCAGATTGCCGCTGACGCAGAGGATCTGGCCAAACATACGGGGCTGCAGGTGGCGACGCTGATCGGCGGAATGGATTACCAGAAACAGCTGAATCGTTTAGGCAGCAGCGTGGTTGATCTGGTCGTGGCGACGCCCGGACGGCTACTGGATTTCATGAGCCGCCGCGATCTGTTCCTGGATCATGTTGAGATCCTGGTGCTCGATGAGGCCGACCGCATGCTGGATATGGGTTTTATCCCCCAGGTGAAACGCATTGTGCGTGCCACACCCAGCAAGGACAATCGCCAGACCCTGCTATTTTCTGCCACCTTTACGCAGGACATCATCAACCTGTCGCAGCAGTGGACCTTCGAGCCGGTATCGGTCGAAATTGAGCCTGAGAGTGTGGCCACCGATACGGTGGACCAGAAGATTTACCTGGTCAGCAGCCAGCAGCGCTATAAAGTGCTGAGTAACCTGCTGCGCAGCGATGCGGCCAGCAGCGTAATCGTGTTTGCCAATCGCCGGGATCAGGTGCGCCGCTTGCATGAGCGCTTGCGCAAATCCGGCATTGCCGCCGGCATACTGTCAGGTGAAATTCCGCAGGGTAAACGCACCCGGACGCTGGAACAGTTCAAGCAGGGTGAGATCAAGGTGCTCGTGGCAACCGATGTCGCGGGGCGTGGTATTCATGTGGATGGCGTTAGCCATGTGGTGAATTACAACCTGCCGGAAGACCCAGAGGATTATGTGCACCGTATCGGCCGCACGGGGCGCGCAGGCGCTCTGGGTACATCAATCAGTTTTGCCAGTGAAGACGATGCTTTCCTGCTCCCGGAGCTGGAAGCGCTGCTGGGCAGCAAACTGGAATGTACGCATCCGCCTGAAGAACTGCTGCGCTAGGCATCTGGCGCGGTCGGGCCGCAGTGTCCCGAAACGATGTTCTAGGGTAGCCTGCTGCGGCCGGAAAGTTCCTCACACCAAAGCAGTGTAGCCCCGACGACCGCCGCCGGCACAACAAAAAAATTCACCACGGGTATGCCCGTACACAGTGCGACCACGCCCCCAAAGCCCATGCTGCTGAGGCGGCGGCTGCGCACAGCTTCCTTGACGTCGGCAAAGCTCAGTTGATGATTGTCCATCGGGTAGTCCACGAACTGGATGCTCATCATCCACGCGCCCAGCAGGAACCACAACACGGGAGCAATAGCGTTAATACCGGGTATCAGGGACACCAGTAACACGAATATCGCCATCGGGATGTAGTACAGCAGTTTGTAGAGTTCCCGGAGAATGCCGCGTGGCACACCAATCAATGCCGCTCCCAGTCCTTCGAGGGCGTCTACCGGTTGTCCAGTCACCAGTTCTTCGGCCTTTTCCGCCAGCAGCGCATTAAAAGGTGACGCAATGATTAACGCCACAGCGGTGAACAGGTAGCCGGTGGCGAGACTGACGGTGATGCCGATCAGTGGCCACAATATCCATTGAATAAAGCTCAGCCAGTCGGGTACGCTCGCCAACAGGGAGTCCATGAGGCTGCTCAGGTAACTGTACCCAACGGTAAGAAGGCTGGCGAAAATAACGATATTGACTACCAGCGGAATAATCACGAACAGGCGTAGCGACGGGTGCGTCAGCAGTCGAGCGCCGCGTATCAGGTAACCGGTGCCGAGTGCGATATTACCGCGCATTCTTTGAATCTCCGTGGTGGTGATCTACTGTCAATTGGCTGCAGGTATAGCACAGGCAGCGCTTTCCTACAGACTCAGCGGGTATTTTTTGTAGCGCAAAGTCGCTGATGTTGACGCTCTGGCACCAGCACTGCGTGGCCGGTTTGCCGGCGGCGATAGCGCAGGCATTTTCGCCACCGCACAGTGGGCAGCATTGCTCTGGCCGTGTTTTTTTCGCTTGTGCGTCATCCATTCGCGCATCCTCTGGCGCTATAATAGCTCACAAGGAGCGGGGTGTAAGTATGAGTGGCGACGAAGAAAAGCTGTTTCGGGACGAGATGTCCGGTGTCAAGCCGCTCAACCGTGAGCCCCGGGTGGCGGTGCGCGGCAAAACTTTGCCGCAGCGCGATTCTTCGCTGGAAGTGCGTCGGCGCGCGGCTGTAGAGGGGCGTGAAGTCGACCGCAATATCCTTACCGATGAGGGCATCGCGCCGCTGGACCCCTGGTATGTGCTTGAGTTCAAGCGGCCCGGCGTGCAGAACGGTGTCTATCGCAAGCTGCGCCAGGGCCGCTATGAGGCTGAGGCGCGGCTGGATTTACATCGCATGAGCGTGGCGCGTGCGCGGCGCGAACTGTTTGAGTTTCTGGAAGAGTCCTTTCAGCTTGGGCTACGCAGCATCATGATTATCCACGGCAAGGGCGAAAGCAGCGCAGAGCGCGAACGCAGCTCGATACTCAAGGGCTGTGTCGATCACTGGTTACGCGAGCTTGCCATGGTGCAGGCTTTTCACAGCGCCCAACCCCGGCACGGTGGTACCGGAGCTGTGTATGTTCTGCTGCGCAAGAGCGAGGAAAAAAAGCGCGAAAATCGCGAGCGTTTCATGAAGGGCAGGGTACCTTACGATCCTGCTTGACGGTGGCCCTCTGTGCCTCAGTGCGCGCCAGCGGCGCGCAGGATCGCCGCGTATTCGTCGCCCAACCTGTGCTGGCTGACAATTTCCAGTACAGAGCGGCCATCTGCCCTGCGCGCATTGATATCGCGCTTTTCTTCCTTGAAAAATCCTATAAATAGTTCGAAGTCGGAGGCACGCATGCTCTGGTAGGCCTTGAGCAGCATGTGGAAATCTTCGTTGCTGTTGTCGTGCGGGCGAACGCTCAAAAAGCTCCTGACGTGATCTTCAGTCCAGACCTCATCCAACACCTTTTCTTTGTCTTTTTTCATGGGCTTGTATCCTTTACACCAGTTTTTGGGCCAGTAGCTGATTGACCATCTGAGGGTTTGCCTGCCCTTTGGAAAGCTTCATAACCTGACCAACAAAGTAACCGACCAGCTTTTTGCGCTTTGCCTCGTCAGCCGCCAGATACTGTTCGACCTGTGCAGGGCTATTGGCAATGACGTCATCCACCATTGTTTCAAGCGCGCCACTATCGCTGACCTGCTTCAGGCCGCGCGCTTCGATGATGTCGTCTGCGCTGCCTTCGCCCTGCCACATTCCCTCAAACACCTGTTTGGCGATTTTCCCGGAGATACTGCCATCGAGTATGCGGCGGATCAGCCCGGCCAGCTGCTCTGCTGACACAGGGCTGTCTGCGATGCTCAATTCGCTGCGATTCAACTGCCCCAGCAAGTCACCCTGCACCCAGTTGGCGGCAATTTTTGCATCGTCGCATGCGCTTGCAACGCTTTCGAAGTAATCAGCCAGAATCTGGCTGTCGACCAACACACCGGCGTCGTAGGCACCCAGGCCATACTGCGTCATGAAGCGGTCGCGTTTTTCGCGTGGCAGCTCGGGCAGGGTTTCGCGTATCGATTGCACGTAGGCGTCGTCAACGACAACAGGCAGCAGATCCGGCTCCGGAAAGTAACGATAATCGTTAGCGATTTCCTTGCTGCGCATGGAGCGTGTTTCATCGCGCTCGGCGTCATAGAGGCGCGTTTCCTGCACAATGGTGCCGCCGTCCTCGAGAATGTCTGCCTGGCGTTCAAATTCGTGCTGGATAGCCTTTTCGACAAAGCGGAAGGAATTGACGTTCTTAATTTCAGCGCGGGTGCCCAGTTTCCCGGAACCCCTGGGACGAAGCGAGATGTTAATGTCGCAACGCATCGAGCCTTCTGCCATGTTGCCGTCGGAGATCCCCAGATATAAAACGAGGCTGTGAAGTGCCTTGAGGTAGGCAACGGCTTCCTCGGCACTGCGAATATCCGGTTCGGTGACGATTTCCAGCAACGGCGTACCCGCTCGGTTGAGGTCGATACCGGTTTGCCCGTGGAAATCTTCATGCAGCGATTTCCCGGCGTCTTCCTCCAGGTGGGCCCGGGTGATCCCGATGCTGCGCGTGGAGTTGTCCTCCAACTGTATTTCAAAACTGCCGCGCCCTACGATCGGGTCCTGAAACTGGCTGATCTGGTAGCCCTTGGGCAGGTCCGGGTAGAAGTAGTTTTTGCGATCAAACACAGACCGCATGCCAATGTCTGCGCCAATACCCAGGCCAAACATCACAGCGTAGCGCACAGCCTTTTCGTTGAGCACGGGTAGCATGCCGGGCATGGCCAGATCGACGGCACTGGCCTGAGTGTTGGGCTGCGCGCCGAAAGTGGTGGCCGAGCCGGAAAAGATCTTGGATTCCGTTGCCAGTTGCAGGTGTACTTCAAGTCCAATGACAGTTTCCCATTGCATCAGTCTGCTCCTTCGCCGAGTGTCGCGGGGTGCCGTTGATGCCAGTCTGTAGCCTGCTGATAGCGGTGCGCCACATTCAGCAACCTGGTCTCGTCAAAGTGACGGCCAATCAGCTGCAGACCAACGGGTTTGCCGTCGACGAAGCCTGCCGGAACAGACATGCCGGGCAGTCCCGCGAGATTGACCGCGAGCGTGTAGACGTCTTCCAGGTACATGGAAACCGGGTCATTGGATTTCGTACCCAGGCCAAACGCCGGGCCGGGAGTCGTGGGGCCGGCAATGATATCGACCTGTTCAAAGCACTGCATGAAGTCCTGCTTGATCAGGCGCCTTACCTGCTGCGCCTTCTTGTAATAAGCATCATAGTAACCGGCAGACAGGGCATAGGTGCCTACCAGGATGCGTCGTTTTACCTCGTCTCCGAAGCCTTCTTCGCGTGTGCGGGTGTAAAGGTCATGCAGGTCTTGAGGGTCGGCGCAGCGGTGGCCATACCGAACGCCATCGAATCGCGACAGGTTGGTAGAGGCCTCGGCGGGCGCAATCACATAGTAAGCGGGAATGGTCAGCGAGCTGTGCGGCAATGAAACAGGGACCAGCTCCGCGCCCTGTGCCTCGAGTTCTCGCAGCGCCTGTTGAATGCAGGCGTCGGTAGCGGCGTCCAGTCCATCGCCAAAGTACTCCTGTGGCAAACCGATGCGCAAGCCGGCAAGTGGCGCATCCAGCGCTGCAGTGTAGTCGCAGACCGCGTTTTCGGACGAAGTGGAATCCTGTGGGTCGTGCCCGGCCATCACGTTGAGCAGCAGCGCGCAGTCTTCCGCGCTATGGGCCATTGGGCCGGCCTGGTCGAGGCTGGAAGCGAAGGCGACCATACCGAGGCGCGATACCCTGCCATAGGTAGGTTTGATGCCGGTAATACCGCAAAATGCAGCCGGTTGCCGGATAGAGCCGCCGGTGTCGGTGCCTGTGGCCGCCGGTGCGAGCAACGCGGCGACCGCCGCCGCCGAGCCGCCGGATGATCCGCCAGGCACGAGAGAGGTATCCCATGGGTTGCTGACTGCGCCGTAGTAGCTGCTTTCGTTGGACGACCCCATGGCGAATTCGTCCATATTGGTCTTTCCCAGCAGCACGGCTCCCGCCTCATTGAAGCGCTTGATGAGGGTGGCATCATACGGTGGGATAAAATTGTCCAGCATGCGCGAGCCACAACTGGTGCGTACGCCCGCAGTGCAGAAAATATCCTTGTGCGCCAGGGGGATGCCGGTCAAAGGCGCGGCATTGCCTGCGGCCAGGCGCTCGTCAGCGGCTCGGGCCGATGCCATGGCGGATTCCTCTGCCACACTGATATAGCTGTTGTACCGGCCGTCCAGCGCTGAAATGCGCTGCAGAAAGCAGCGCGTCAGCTCTTCGCTGGAAAATTGCCTGGCTCTCAGCCCTTCTATCAGCTGTGCCACCGATTGCGTATACATGGTGAAAATCCTGGTGCGGCCGGGGCCGCTTAATCAATAACTTTGGGTACGAGATACAAACCGTTTTCAACCGCGGGGGCAATGGCCTGAAAGGCATCACGCTGGTTGCTTTCTGTCACCTGGTCCGGGCGCAGTCGCTGGGTCGCGTCCAGCGGATTGGCCATCGGTTCAACGGTGCTGGTGTCCACTGCCTGCAATTGGTCAACCATCGACAGTATTTCGGTGATCCGCGCTGTAACGTCGCCGATTTGCGCCTCGTCGATGCGGATGCGAGCGAGCTCCGCGATTTTTTCAATTTCGTTTTGCTCAATTGCCATAGAATGTTGACCGGAAGTGACGCCCTGCGGCGGTTGGGGGCGTAAAGTTATCACATTTGCGCCTTGCCCAAAATCCCCGCGATTGATACAGTTGCGGGAATAATACAACTGAGAAAAAACATCTGTCTTCGCCCTGCTTCCCGGCCGGGAAGGCCAGTTATCAAGGGAAGCGAGCAGGGTTCTTGTCAGAGTCCACCGTTGTATTCACAGGGTAGTACGAATTCATGTTGAAAAAGCTGCGCGGAGTGTTCTCAAACGACCTCTCCATAGATCTTGGCACGGCCAATACTTTGATCTATGTGCGCGATAAAGGGATTGTATTGGACGAGCCTTCAGTGGTCGCCATCCGTATCCACAATGGTCAGAAAACGATAGAAGCGGTGGGCATGGAAGCCAAGCGCATGCTGGGCCGCACCCCGGGAAATATCACTGCCATCCGGCCTTTGAAAGACGGTGTTATCGCCGATTTCCAGGTCACTGAAAAAATGCTGCAGCACTTCATTGCCAAAGTGCACGAGAGCAAGTTCATTCGCCCCAGTCCACGCGTGCTGGTCTGTGTGCCGTGCATGTCGACGCAGGTAGAACGTCGTGCCATTCGCGAGTCGGCCCTGAGCGCCGGTGCGCGTGAAGTGCGCTTGATCGAAGAGCCCATGGCGGCTGCGATTGGTGCCGGCCTGAATGTGGAGGAGGCAACGGGATGTATGGTCGTGGATGTGGGCGGCGGTACGACTGAAATCGCCATTATCTCCCTCAACGGCGTGGTCTATCGGGATTCAGTACGTGTCGGTGGTGATCGCTTTGATGAAGCCATCGTGTCGCATGTGCGTCGCCGTTACGGCAGCCTGATTGGCGATGCCACCGCTGAGCGCATCAAGGAAGAAATCGGCTGTGCCTTTGCCGGCAGCGAGCTGCGTGAAATAGACGTGCGTGGTCGCAATCTGGCTGAGGGCGTGCCGCGCAGCTTTACCCTGAATAGCGATGAAATCCTCGAGTCACTGCAGGATCCGTTAACATCTATCGTGCAGTCGGTTAAGTCCGCGTTGGAGCAGTCGCCACCCGAGCTGGCTGCAGATATCGCTGAAAGCGGTATTGTGCTGACGGGAGGGGGTGCCCTGCTGCGCGATCTGGATCGCCTGATTTCAGAAGAAACCGGCTTGCCAGTGATCGTTGCTGATGATCCACTGACCTGCGTTGCAAGGGGTGGCGGTCACGCCATGGAGCGCATGGATCGCCATACGATCGACCTGTTGTCTACCGAGTAACCATGCAGGGTTATAGCCCACCGCAGTGACGTCTAGCCAGCGAGCAGGTATAGCGCGCTGGGCAGTAAAACTGAGGAGCCGACATCAAGCCGTTATTCGTCAAAGAATCCTCACTTGGCCTGCGCCTGTTACTGGCAATAGTCGCTGTGGTTGCACTGCTGATTGCGGATCTTCGATTTAACAGCCTGCACGCCACGCGATCACTGCTGGACACCGTGGCAACCCCCATCTACTGGATCGCCGATTTGCCTGCGCGGGTAGGGGAATGGGGTGAAACGCACATTCAAAGCCGCGATTCCCTGCTGGAGGAAAACGAGCGGCTGCAGCGCGAAAACCTGCTCCTGAAGGGCCGCTCCAGCCAAATGGCCTCCCTGCAAACAGAGAACGTGCGCTTGCGCGCTCTGCTTAATTCCACCGACCTCCTGCGTGATGATGTGCTCGTTTCAGAGCTGATCGGTGTGTCTCCCGACCCCATGCGTCACCAGCTGGTGATTAACAAGGGCGAGAAAGACGGCGTTTACGTGGGGCAACCCCTGATCGATGCCAATGGCCTCATGGGGCAGATTGTTGAGGTCAGTCTGTTGAGTTCGCGCGCTTTGCTGATTACAGATGTGACCCACTCCATACCCGTGCAGGTTAATCGCAACGGCGTGCGCGCTATTGCCGAGGGTACCGGTGAGCTGGGCTCGCTGGAGGTTCACCATGTCTCTGCGACCACCGATATTCAGGAAGGCGATCTGCTGGTCAGCTCTGGCCTTGGCGGGCGCTTCCCGGTGGGCTACCCGGTAGCGGTAGTGACCAGCATAGAACGCGATCCGGGACAGTCTTTCGCGCGCATCCTGGCGACGCCCAGCGCTGCTCTGGATCGCAGTCGTCACGTGCTGCTGGTGTTTACCGCGGCCTCTGGCAAGGCCGATTGAGCGCGTATGGATCAGGCGCCGCAAGGCTACTTTGTCATCCTGCTGACGTTTCTGGCTGCCGCGGTTATGGCGGTATTGCCGTTGCCACACTGGGCTCTGTGGGCGCGACCCGAGTGGCTGGCTTTAACGCTTGTTTACTGGGTGATCGCCTTGCCGCACCGCGTGGGAATCATGACCGCGCTGGTGCTGGGAGTGAGCCTGGACATACTCGAAGGTGCGCTGTTGGGGCAAAACGCCTTTGGCCTGGTATTGGTGGCGCTGCTCGCGCAGATTCTGTACCAGCGTCTGCGTGTCTATAGCCTCTGGCAGCAATGTGCGGTGGTATTCGTGCTGATAGGTGTCAATCAGCTGATCACCCAATGGGTGCAAAACCTGCAGGGAATCGGCGCTGCCTCCCTGCTGTTTTTGCTGCCTGCTGTTTCCAGTGCGCTGCTGTGGCCCGTCGTATTGATTACGCTGCGCGGACTGCGCCGCTATTACGAGGTGCGCTGAAGCCATGGACCGCCGTTTGATTCTTGCCTCGGCTTCTCCCCGGCGCAGTGAATTGTTGTTGCAACTGGGTGTCACGTTTAGCGTAGATCCAGCGGCAATCGATGAAACACCGCACGCTGGCGAGGAGCCTGCAAGCTATGTGCAGCGCATGGCGCGAGAGAAGGCTACGGCGGTCGCCTCGAGGTACGATGCCAGCGCGACGTCGGTGTTGGCCGCCGATACAACGGTTGTGGTGGGCGCAGAGGTTTTGGGTAAACCTGCCGACTTTACAGACGGTATGTCGATGTTGGCAAAGCTGAGCGGACGCTCTCACACTGTCTATACCGCCGTTTGTCTTCACACCGACGCAGGCATGCAAGAGATGCTGGTTGCGACCCGTGTTTTGTTTGCACCGCTATCGCCAGGCACCTGCGCCGCCTACCTGACCACACAGGAGCCCTGGGACAAGGCCGGAGCCTACGCCATTCAGGGTCTGGGCGGAGCGTTCGTGCAAGCCATTGAGGGCAGTTACAGCAATGTGGTTGGTCTGCCTCTGTATGAAACCTGGCAGATATTACAGGCCCACGGTCATGTGACTGCGCTGGAGAGTACCGGTGAGTGAAGAGATTCTGGTTAACGTTACCCCCATGGAGACGCGGGTCGCTGTGGTTGACAATGGCGCCGCGCAGGATATCCACATAGAGCGCACTGCCACCCGCGGCATCGTAGGAAATATTTATGCAGGAAAGGTGGTGCGAGTGCTACCGGGAATGCAGGCCGCATTCGTGGATATCGGGGCAGAGCGTACCAGTTTTATACACGCATCAGACATCATACCGCTTGATTCAAATGGCAAAGAGGATCGTTCTCGCAGCTCCGGGAATATTCGAGATTATCTGCACGACGGGCAGAAGGTCATTGTGCAGGTCACCAAAGATCCACTGGGTACCAAGGGCGCGCGCCTGACGTCGCAGCTGTCGGTTTCCACCCGCTACCTGGTGCTGATGCCGCAAACAGATCATGTCGGTATTTCACAGTTGATTGAAGAAGCCGGGGAGCGCGAACGGCTGCAGCGAGTGCTGAATGAGGCCTTGATAGCTGAAGGCATGGAGGATTTCAGCGGGTTTATTTTACGCACCGCAGCCGAGGGCGTCAGTGCAGAGGAGATTGCTCTCGATTTGCGTTTCCTGAAGCGCTTGTGGGCTGCGATATCGCGGCGGGCTGCCGCTGCCACGGGTGCTGAGCTGCTGTATGAAGATCTGCCCCTGACCCTGCGCTGCGTGCGTGATCTGGCACGACCCTCCGTAGAGCGCATTCGTATCGACAGCCGTGAGAGCTTTTCCGCTCTGCAGAGTTTTTGCACCGATTACGTGCCGCAGGTGGCGGGTTTGCTCACGCACTATGACGGCGAGCGGCCGCTGTTTGATCTGCACGGGATTGAGGATGAGATACAGCGCGCGCTGGGCCGTAAGGTAGAGTTGAAGTCCGGTGGGTATCTGATTATCGACCAGACGGAAGCGATGACGACCATTGACGTGAATACCGGCTCTTTCGTCGGTCGGCGCAATCAGGACGAAACCATTTTTAAAACCAATCTCGAGGCCGCCACCACGCTGGCACGTCAGCTGCGCTTGCGTAATCTGGGGGGCATTATCATTGTCGATTTTATCGATATGCGTAACAGCGAGCACCAGCGGCAGGTGCATCGTACGCTGGAGAAAGCGATGTTGCGCGATCCGGCGCGCAACAGCATCACGGGTGTGTCAGAGCTGGGCCTGGTTGAAATGACGCGTAAGCGCACACGAGAGAGCCTGGAGCATATGCTCTGCGAAACCTGCCCGGTGTGTCAGGGACGTGGCATGCTCAAGACAGCCGAAACGGTCTGCTATGAAATTTTCAGGGAGATCATGCGCGATGCCCGGGCCTATGAAAACGATACACTGCTTGTGTTGGCTGCGCAGTCGGTTGTCGATCGGCTGCTGGACGAGGAATCCGCCAATGTGGCGGATCTGGAAGAATTTGTGGGTAAAACCATCACCTTTCGCGTGGAGCCGGGCTATAGTCAGGAACACTTTGATATCGTACTGCTCTAATAACAGAGCCCGCGAGACACCACCTGACGCTATACTTGATTGCCGCGCTTTCTCAACGTCCCAGCCGTGGGTCGCAAACCAGACGTGAACGACGAGACTCTCTTTGGAACAGTCATTTTTTCATAGATTAAGCAGTGTCCTTTGGGGGGTGATGGTCGCCCTCGTTGTGCTGCTGGCTATCTATGTCAGCCTGGGGCGGCTGCTGACGTCGAACCTGGGAGTCTACCAAAGTGAAATCCTGGTCGCGCTGAATCAGCGCACTCCCTTAACGATCAATGCGGCACGGGTTAGCGGCGAGTGGCAGGGTTTTTCCCCGGTGATTGTATTGAGCGATTTGACCGTGGTTGCCCCTGGTGCGGAAGATGCGCCGCTGGTGCTGTCGGCGGGCAGAATCGGCGTCAATGTTCTGCAAAGCGTTGTCCTGCGTTCGCTGCAGATCACGCACCTGTCGCTGGATGAACTGGAGCTCGATGCGCAGCTGACCGAACAGGGGCGGCTGTTGGTTCCTGGCTTTTCAGGGCAGGGGCAAACGGGCACCTGGCTGCGCGACTTTATCTCCAATGTCGAAACGATCGCCCTGGCCAACAATCGATTGCAGCTGCAGCTGCCTACAGGAACGCTGCGCAACTTTGACTTTTCTCTGCGCCTGTCGCGTGACGGCAGCTTTCGCAGGCTGTCGGCTCAGGTGTCTGACGACGCTGGCGTCAGGGTGGCCGTCCTGGCAGAGGGTGTCGGTGATCTGTTTCAGCCCAACCTGCTGGATGCTGATGTTTATCTGGATGTTGATGCCAATGGTCTTGGCAGTATTACCGAGTTGCTGGGCACGCGTGCGCCGCGGTGGTCGGCAGATGGGCAGCTGGATATGGAACTCTGGCTGTCCTGGAATCGTGGCGAATCTGCGCTGGTAACACGGGTGGATGGCCGCCAGTTGCGTATTTCCGGCGCAGATGAGGCGTGGACGATGCCGCTGCAGCGACTCGCCTTCGAGGCGCAATTGGTGGAGAACAAGAATCGCTGGACGCTATTTGCCAACGGCGTCGAGGTGCAGCAGGCCGCAAGCGCTCTAAAGTTGCCAACCCTGCAGCTGGATTTTTGGGGCGAAGCGTTGCGTGTACGCGCCTCGACGGTGCCGCTGCAGGCGCTGAATTCGCTGGTTGTCGCTGTACCTGTTCTTCCGGTCGGTCTGCGAGATGTTTTCAATGTGCTGCAGCCGGCGGGCCAACTGCCGGCACTGGAGCTGAGTATCGGGAACATCGCTGCACCAGCAACGGACTGGTCTGTAGAAGCCAATTTTGAAGGCGTTAGCGTGAATTCATGGCGCGGCGCTCCGGGTATGAGATCCGCCACGGGCTATGCAGAAGTGGATAGCGACGGGGAGGGCGGTTTCGTGCTGTTGGACAGCCAGGCCCTGTCGATGGACTTTCCCACGGTATACCGCGAGCCCTTGTTTTACGATGATATATTCGGCCGCATCACCGTTGACTGGGATGAGCAATCGCTGCGCCTGGGTAGCAGCTTGATTACCGCCACCGCGCAGGAAGGTACGCTGCAGGCACTGTTTGCTCTGGAAGTGCCGTTTACGCCGCGCCCGGGTGGTCTCAGTATGGATTTGTTGGTGGGCTTGCAGGACGCGCACCCGACTACTCGAGTTAAATACGTTCCCTACGTGCTCGATGAGGGCCTGCGTAACTGGCTGGACAGCAGTGTGGGTGACGGGCAGGTTGAACAGGGGGCGTTTTTGTGGCGTGGCAGTTTGCAGGGCGATGCGGCTGATTTGCGTACTGTGCAGCTGGCCTTCAATGTGGCCGAAACGCAGCTCAATTATCATCCGGATTGGCCTGCTGTGACCGTAGGCGAAGGCGTCGTGTTGATCGACGACACCAACGTCAGCGTGTGGTCGCAGGCCGGAACACTGTTTGATTCACGCGTGAAACAGGTGTCAGCCGAATTGTGGATGCAGGAGCCCGGCGTCATGGTGCTTGCCCTGGAGGGCGAGGTAGAAGGCCCGGTATCCGATGGCCTGCTGGTGCTCAACGATTCCCCTATCAGGCAAGTGCTGGGCGATTCGCTATCGGACTGGAAGGCCTATGGCGAGCTGAATACGCACCTGCAGTTGCGCATGGATCTGGCGGGACTTACTGAACCATCAATACAGGTGGACACGCGTTGGCAGTCTGTGGGGCTGGACATTGTGCCTGGCAATCTCCCCCTGCGAGCTTTGGCTGGTGCTCTGGCGTATAGCAGTGACACCGGTTTCAGTGGCGATCAGTTGCGCGGGGAACTGTGGGATGAGCCTTTTACCGCGTCGGTGAGTGAGCAGACCTTGCTGACTTATACTGGAGACGCCATCGCCACGACAGTAGTGAATGCAGACGCTCGTGTGGATATGGGTGCGTTACAGAAGTGGCTCGATATTGACGCATTGTCCCTGGCGCAGGGGCTTACGCAGGCGCAGGTGCAACTACGCATCGCGGCGGGGCAGACACCGTTACTGACCGTCGACAGCCAGTTACAGGGGGTTACCCTGGATCTGCCCCAACCCTGGAATAAGCCGGCAGAGTCACCCGGCACATTACACGTGGAACTGCCGCTGGGTGCTTCGCTGGGTCGGCTGAGCCTGAGCCTGGCTGATGAGATGGAGCTTTTGCTGGATCTCGAGGGTGGTACTTTTGACGGTGGGTCTCTGGGTTTGCTCAGCGCGGCACCCGAGCCCGAGCCGCGATCTTTTTTGATCGCCGGCCATGTGTCGTTGCTCGACGCTGATGCCTGGCAGGCGTTTGTCGAGCAATATTTCATGGCGCCATCGGACGCTTTGCCCTCCCGGGAACTGCTCCCGACAGTGTCCGGTTCCCCTGTTGATTCAGACAGCCCAAACTTGAAAGTAGAGATTCTGGGTTTACAGGCAGACGAGTTGTTACTGCGCGGGCGGCGCTTCAGTGACGTGATGGTCAGTTTGACGGTGGCGGGCGACCGATGGCGCGCATCGGCCGAGACCGATTGGTTGCAGGGTCATTACGCCGATGATGGCAGTGGGCGTCAGCCAGTGCTTGATATTCGTTTTCTCGATCTTGACGGCCTCACTGCCACCACACAGTCAGATGCAGTGGACGAAGAATCGGCCGCAGTGCCTGATTTCAGCCCGGTTGCTGTCAGGTTGCGGCGCCTGCAGCGAGGTGACAAGGAGCTGGGTAACCTGATTTTTGCCCTGCAAAACGAGAGCGGCATCTTGTCGGCCTCGGCGATCAGTGGTGAATTAGCGGGTTTGCGGATTCCTGTAGAATCTCCGGGATCTCTCTCCTGGGAGCAAGGCGAGCAGAGCGCGAGCAAGCTCAAGGCCTTATTGCAGTTTGACGACTTCGGGCAGGCGCTGACGCAGTTGGACTATGAGAAAATCCTGGAGACTGAAGGCGGCAGCCTGGAGCTTGATCTGACGTGGCCGGGGCCGCCGCAAGCATTCAGTTTGATCGATACCCGGGGTGCAGCGCAATTCAAACTGCGCGACGGGCGCTTCCTGGAGGCGTCATCGGGCGCGAGTGGCGCATTGAAAGTGGTTAGCGTGCTGAACCTGGCTGACATAGTGCAGCGCCTCAGCCTGTCGCATATGTTTGAGGCGGGTATTCCATTTGATAACGTGGACGGAGAAATTTTCTTCCACGGCGGGAATATCGAAGTGGCCACTGTGGATGTCGCAGGCCCCAGCAGTTTTCATTTCAGCGGCGTGTCAGATGTGGGTAACAAGCGACTGGACGGCGAGTTGGTGGCAACGCTGCCGGTGGCCAATAATTTACCCTGGGTTGCAGCGCTGGCGGCTGGTTTGCCGGTCGCCGCTGGTGTTTTTGTTGTCAGTAAAGTCTTCCAGAAGCAGGTCGACCGGCTGTCGAGTGCCGTCTACAGCATCAGTGGTCCCTGGGATGATCCTCAGGTGACTTTTGAACATATTTTCGATAACACCGATAGCGATGGGCGTCGCGCTGAGTTACCAGCCCCTGGCACCGAAGGTGAGACCGACTCGCCCCTGGCGACATCCGCAGATGCAGTACCGTCGGCGGATGATCAAGCTTCCGAGCCGTAAAGATCCTGCAGGTCGCGTAAGTAGCGAAACAATTTGCGGCTGGCCGCTGGAGGCTTGCCGCGCTGAAGTTCGCGCTGGTGTTGCAAAAGCAGCTGTCGCAACTGCTGTCTGTCCGCCTGCGGCCATTGTGTCATTGCCAGTTCCACGCCTGTGGGGCCGGCTGCCAGCATGTCATCGCGCAACTTTTCCAGGGTATGGAAAGCATCGCTGCGCGCCTGGCGTGATTGGTGAAGTTCTGCCATAGCGCGTTCGATCGGCTCTGGATCGATGTCGCGCATCAGTTTACCGATAAACTGCAGGTGGCGACGGCGCGCACTGTGCGTGCGTATTTGCCGGGCTTCGCTGATGGCCAACACCAGGCGGTCATCAAGTATTGGAATCCGTTCGAGTTCTTTCTCTGGCAGGGCAACCAGAGATTCTCCCAGCGCCTGCAGGGCAGTCATCTCGCGTTTGCGCGCGCTTTTACTGGGTGCCAGGTCGTTGTCATCAACGCCAGCTTGCAAGTCGTTGTTGTCAGGCATAGAACCAGGTTGCCAATCCAAGGAATGAAACAAAACCGACCACGTCGGTCACGGTGGTTAGAACAACGCCGCCGGCCAGGGCCGGATCAATCTTCAAACGCGTCATCATCAGCGGTAATACCGCACCTGTGAGAGCAGCGGTTATCAGGTTTATGATCATGGCGGCGGCAATGATGATTCCGATTGTCCAGTCAGAGAACCACACTGAGGCGGCAACGGCGACAACGGCCGCCCACAGAAACCCGTTGAGAATGCCTACCATCAGCTCGCGATTTACCAGCCACGCCTGGTTGCTGCGACTGATCTGCCCCATCGCAATCCCGCGCACCAGTACCGTCAGTGTCTGAGTGCCGGCGATACCGCCCATGGAGGCAACGATCGGCATCAATACCGCCAGGGCGACCACTTTTTCGATGGTGCCCTGAAACAGGTTAATGACGCCGGCGGCTATAAATGCCGTCAGTAAATTGATGCCCAGCCAAATGGCGCGGCGCGGCGCGGTGCGAAACACCGGTGCAAAAGTGTCTTCGTCCTCATCCAGACCGGCCATAGACATGAAAGAGTGATCGCCATCCTCGCGGATAACGTCAACCACGTCATCGATCGTAATCCGGCCCAGCAGGGTGCCCGATCCATCGACGACGGGCGCGGACACCCAGTCGTTGCGTTCAAACAGGCGCGCGACTTCGGCGTCAGGCATGTCCACGGGAATCGGTTCGATGTCCGTCACCATCATCTCGCGCACGGACGCAGATGGGTCGGACACCAGCAACGTGCGCAAAGGGAGCATCCCGATATATTTGTCCGAGCGGTTAACCACGATCAGGTTGTCGGTCATGGTGGGGATTTCTTCATGGCGACGCAGATAGCGCAATACGACATCCATGCTGAGTGGAGGACGGATGGTGATGGTGTCCGTGTTCATCAGGCCGCCGGCCGTATCTTCCGGATACAGCATGACCGTTTCCAGGCGGGCCCGGTCCTGGTGGTCCATGGAATTCAGGACTTCCCAGGTTACCCGATCTGGCAACTGCTGCAGAATATCCGCGATATCGTCGTCTTCCAGGCCCTCCATCAGCAGGGCAACTTCAGACGCATCCATATAACTCAGGAAGTGGCTGCGCAGCTCATCGCTCAGTTCATTGAGGACTTCGCCCTCGCTCTCGCGATCGACCATCTGCCACAAGATATGGCGAAACTTGGGTGGCGATGATTCCAGCAGGTGTGCGGCGTCTGCGGCAGGCAAACTGTTGAGCATGCGACGCACGTCCTGGAAAGTACCGCTTTCCAGCGCCGTCGTGAGTCGGTCCAGCGTTTTTTGGGATGAACTGTGAATCTGCTCCATGTTGTTTACCCAAGAACCCGGACGTTGTGGCGTGATGGCCGGATTATCCGGAAAAGGAGAGAGTACAACAACGTGATTAGTAACAACTCAGGCGGGGATGGCTGGCTAACTGTGCTACTCGGCCTCGTCGAAGCGATTGTTAATGAGTGTTTCCAGGGCTTCAAGAGCGAGACTTTCATCGCGACCTTCAATTTCCAGATCCAGCACCGAGCCTTTGCCGGCAGCCAGCATCATGACCGACATAATACTCTTGCCATCGCTCAGCTGTCCGTCGCGGCCCACTTTTACCGAGCTGGAAAAAGCCGACGTGCAGCTCACAAACTTGGCAGCGGCGCGCGCGTGCAGCCCCAGTTTGTTGATGATTGTTATTTGGGTGCGGATCACGGTTATAACCTGCTTATTGCAGTTCCCTGTGTCTGATATGAATGGCCGGAAACTGCCCCTGATAGTGCCGGAACAGGCGATCCGCCAAGTATACTGACCGATGTTGCCCGCCGGTACAACCCAGTGCAATGGTCATATAGCTGCGGTTACTTTGGCGGTAACGCGGTAGCCAGCTATCGAGGTACCTGCAAATGTCTTCATACAGCTCGGTCGTCAGGGGTTGATCGTGCAAAAAGGTCTGCACATCCTTATCCAGGCCCGTCTGTATACGTAATTCCTTGACCCAGTGAGGGTTGGGTAACATGCGCACATCGAACACCAGGTCAGCATCCGCAGGAACGCCTCGCTTGAAGCCGAAAGACTGGAACAGGATAGACATATCACCGGACTCAGAACCCAGGAAGCGTTGCTTGATGGTGTCCCTGAGTTCGTAGATGGTCATCTGGCTGGTATCGATCACCAGCGATGCCCGATCAATAATGGCCTCGAGCAGTTGTCGCTCTGAATTGATGGCCTCTGCCAGTGGCATTGTCTTGCCGCTCAGTGGATGCCGTCTGCGTGTCTCGCCGAAACGTTTGATCAACGTTTCATCCTGCGCTTCCAGAAACAGCACGCGCGTTTCCACGGTGTTTGCCAGCTGGTCCATTATCCGGCCGAAGTTTCTCAAATCTTCGACGGCGTTGCGTGCATCAACGCAGACAGCCGTGCCCCTGAACTGGCTGAAGTCGGTACGTGCCGTCACATCAATCAGCGCCGGCAGGAGAGACGCCGGCAGATTGTCAATGCAGTAATAGCCCTCATCTTCCATCTGGTGCAGGGCTGTACTCTTGCCGGTTCCAGAGCGGCCGCTGATAATAATCAGTTCCATGGCTGGCTCAGTGCGTCGTGCGTACGACTGCATCGTACAGTTGTTGGTCGTCCTGTGCGCTGCGCAATTGTTCGCGGAAACTTTCCTGGTTGAACAACGCCGCTATGGTGGCAAGGATGTCGAGGTGTTCCTGATTGGCCTCTCCGGGTACCAGCAGAGTAAATAACAGATCGACTGGTTGGTCATCGGGTGCATCGAAGTCGACGGCCTCTGACAGTGACAGCAAGGTACCGATAGGATGGCTGCAATTTTCTATACGGCAGTGTGGTATCGCGATGCCGTGACCCAGGCCGGTGCTGCCGAGTTTTTCCCGTGCGATGAGATGTGAAAACACATCGTCGTATGAGAGTGACAACTGGTCCTGGCTGATGATGCCGGCGATAGTCTCGAAGAGTCTTTTTTTGCTGGCCCCGGGGGCGCGGCACACCGTCCGCCCCGGGGTCAGGATTTCGCTGAGGGATTGCATGGTTTGGAGCTCAGTGCCCCCGGTGCTTTTGTTTGTGTTTGATCAACTGGCGATCAAGTTTGTCAGTCAGTGCGTCAATGGCGGCATACATGTCTTCAGATTCCGCCTGGGCGAAAAGGTCAGCGCCTGATATGTGTACCGTAGCCTCTGCTTTCTGTACCATTTTTTCTACGATCAGGGTGACCTGCGTGTTTGTGATCTGGTCAAAATGTCGCTGCAGGCGTTCAAACTTACTCTCAACATACTCCTTTAACGGTGTAGTGACTTCAACATGGTGACCACTGACATTCAGTTGCATAAACAGCTCCTTTTCACGTGAAACCGGGGCCAGCCCAGTACCGGCAATGCCGGATTTTTTCTTAGACCTGTACTCAGTCTAGACCAATCTCTTGCGTTCGTTCGAAGGCGGTATCATCAGCGTATCGCGATATTTGGCAATAGTGCGTCGCGCCACCTGAATACCCTGCTCTTCGAGTAATTTGGCAATTTTGTTGTCGCTCAGTGGCTTGCGCGGATTCTCCGCGGCCACCAGTTTCCTGATCAGTGCGCGTATCGCTGTTGAAGAACACTCGCCGCCCGATGCTGTGGATACATGGCTGGAAAAGAAATACTTGAGCTCGAAGATGCCACGCGGTGTGTGCATGTATTTCTGTGTGGTCACGCGCGATATAGTGGACTCGTGCATTTCTACCGCGTCAGCGATGTCGTGTAACACCAGCGGCTTCATGGCTTCATCACCGTACTCAAGAAAGTTGCGCTGATGCTCGACAATCTTGGTGGCCACTTTCATCAGCGTTTCGTTGCGACTGTGCAAACTTTTGAGAAACCAACGGGCCTCCTGCAGGTTATCGCGCAGGAAGGTGTTGTCAGCGCTGCTGTCAGCGCGCTTTATCAAGCTGGCGTAGCCAGTGTTAATGCGCAGTTTTGGCGCGATATCCGGATTCAGCTCAACCAGCCAGCGGCCTTCTTTCTTGCTGACGAAGACATCGGGAATCACATATTCAACTTCGTCAGGAACCGCTGATTGCCCCGGGTTCGGGTCCAGCTGCTGGATCAGCGCCATGACCTCCTTGAGCTCCGATTCCGTCAGTCGGGTGCGGCGCAGGATCTGGCTGTAATCGCCGCTGCCCAATTGATTGATATGACGGGTCAATATAATCCTGGCCTGTTCCAGCCATGGTGTGTCCGGCGGCAGCTGCTGTAGCTGCACCAGCAGGCATTCCTGCAGATCGCGAGTACAGACACCCGCAGGCTCGAATTGCTGCAGGCGATGCAGCACGGCGACGACTTCATCCAGCTCGACCTCCATGTCAGTATCCAGCGATTCGTGAATATCTTCCAGAGTGCTGAGCAGGCGCCCGTTCCCATCCGTGGCGTCGATGATTGCCAGTCCAATCAATCGGTCTGTATCTGACAGTCGGGTGAGACTGAGCTGCCACAACAGCTGCTCACGCAGACTCTCACTGGCTGAATTGCGGCTGTCATAGTCGGTATCACCATACTCGTCCCCGGAACTTGAGGGCGCGGATGAAGAGGGCAACAGGTCTTCCCATTGCGTATCTACTGGCAGGTCCTGGGGAAGGTTTCCGTCAGTCTCTGAGGGCTCCCAGTCCATGTCGCCGTCGGCGTCACTGGCTGGTCCCTCACTATCGCTGGCCTTGGCCTGTGAGTTGCTGTCCTGGGTGGGTGTATCGGTGTCGTCGTCTTCGGCCGTTTCCAGTAGCGGGTTGCTATCCAGAGCCTGCTGGATCTCTTGTTGCAGATCCATGGTAGATAACTGCAGCAGCCGAATGGCCTGTTGCAGTTGAGGGGTCATGGTGAGTTGTTGACCCAGTTTGAGCTGTAGCGATTGCTTCATAAAATCGTGTTGAAAGCCCCGTGGCTGTCGCGTTGGCGAGCAGCTTTTCACCGAAATATTGGGGTCAGTGTAGCGCCCGTCTGCGGTGCGAAGCAACACTGTGGCGCGAAAATTGCTAGAGAATTCTCAAAGTGCGGAAAAAGTGTGTTGTTCGGATAGAATATGGCAGCGGCGCGCGCTACATGTGGAACTGATCGCCGAGGTAGACCTTACGAACCCTGGCGTTATTGAGCACCTCATCGGCGGTGCCGGCCGCAATAATGTGACCTTCGCCTACAATATAGGCTTTTTCACAAATATCCAGTGTGTCGCGCACGTTGTGGTCGGTAATCAGTACACCGATACCGCGGTCACGCAGATGATTGATGATCTGCTTGATATCAATGACGGAAATGGGATCGACGCCGGCAAAGGGTTCATCCAGCAAAATGAAGGCTGGCTCGGTGGCGAGTGCGCGCGCGATTTCAATACGCCGCCTTTCCCCCCCGGACAGCGACTGCCCGAGACTGTCGCGCAGGTGCTCAACGTGAAACTCTTCCAGTAACTGGTCGCGTCGCTCCACCCGTTGTTTTTTGTTCAGATCAGAGCGTGTCTCCAGTATGGCCATTATATTGTCGCCAACCGTGAGCTTTCTGAAGATGGACGCTTCCTGCGGCAGGTAGCCAATGCCGCGTCTTGCACGCTTGTGCATTGTTAAGGGCGTGATGTCGTCGTCATCGACTTTGATGGTGCCACGGTCGGCGCGGATAATGCCAATGATCATGTAGAAACAGGTGGTCTTGCCCGCGCCGTTGGGTCCGAGCAGGCCCACGACCTGCCCGCTATTGATTTCAAGGGAGACGTCCTGCACGACCTCACGACCGCGATAGGCTTTGGCCAGTTTACTCGCTGTCAGTCGCGCCACTGGCGTTTCCCGTTTCCGTCGTGCCCGGTTGTGCGGTGTCTGCGACGACATCAACGGCCTTGTCGGCAGTGGCCGTAGTTGCAGGTGAGTCCTGGCGCACCGTGGGCGGAAGGACGACTTGCACACGGTTGCCTTCCCGGGTCTGGTTTGAGTCTGCCTTGACCAATTGCTCAGCGATGAAGTAATCGATAGAGTCGCCTGCGACCATGGCGCCGTCCTGTTCAATTCTGGCGTTGTCCTTGAAGTGCACCTTTTCTTCGAGTTGGTAGTACTCGATGACGTTGGCGCGGGCATAGACGGGGCCCTTCTCTGCATCGGGTCGTTGGCGTAATTTGGCCGGATTGCCTTCAGCGACAATTTTGTCTGCCTGATCGGCATCATGGTAGATAGTGAGGGTGTCGGCCTCTATGTGCATGCTGCCCTGGTTCATCTGCACACTGCCGCTGTAGACTGTGACGCCTTCTTTTTCATCTCGCAGCGCTTTGTCGGCACTGATATGGATCGGTTGCTCTCGATCATCCGGGAGAGCGTTGAGGTGTCCCAGCGGCAGCGCCAACAGCAGGAAAACGGCGCAGCGGTGCAGGATGCGTTGGGTGGTGGTGACGCGACTGGTTTCGCGCTGTGCGGAGTACGTGTTCATAGTTTTACCTGCCCTCTGGTGGCAAGGTGCGTCCTGCCGGGCGGGCTGGATTGTGTTTTAGTGTGTCGCATCAGTTGAACTTTGCCTCAATGGTAGCCCATTCGCCGCGGGCACCGATGATGAACTCGCAGGCCTCGCGGACGGCGCCGTGCCCGCCATTGGCTTCACTGCACCAGTGCGCAGAGGTTCGCACAACCGCCGGCGCGTCGGCGACCGTCATCCCCAGGCGCACTGATTTTATGGCACCGAGGTCAGGCAGGTCGTCGCCCATGTAGGCACAATCATCCAGGCTGAACTGGTACAGTTCACACAGCTCGCCCAGTGCCTGTCGTTTATCCTCGCGTCCCTGTATGACATCGGCGATGCCCAGTTCCCTGGCGCGCCGTGTGACGATTTCTGATTGCCTGCCAGTGATGATAGCGACTTTGACACCTGCAGACTGCAATAGTTTGATGCCAAGACCATCCTTGATATTGAATGCTTTGAGCTCTTCGCTCTCGTTGCCGTAGTAAATGCGGCCATCAGTCAGTACACCGTCTACATCCAGGGCCAGTAGCTTGATGGTGGCGGCTCGATTCTCATTGGATGTCATGGGCAGTCAACCGGTATCAGGCCAGGCCCGCGTGGAGCAGGTCGACCAGGTGAATAACGCCAGCCATTGAGCGGGATTGGTCAAAAACCACCAGCGAGCTGATTTCATTTTCTTCCATGATGCGCAGCGCTTCCGCCGCCAGCATTTCAGTGGTAACGGTTTTGCCGCCGACTGTCATGACCTGCTTGATAGGCGTTGCGTTGATGTCGATACGCTCATCCAGCGTGCGCCGCAAATCGCCATCCGTGAAGATGCCTGCCACCGTGCCGTCATCGTCAATCACCGTAGTCATACCCAGGCCCTTGGCGCTGATCTCCAGCAGTGCATCAGACAAACTGGTGTCTGTAGTAACACGGGGTATTGCATCACCCGAGCGCATCACGTCTGCCACTTTCAGCAAAAGTTTTCTTCCCAGTGTGCCCCCGGGGTGGGAAAAAGCAAAATCGTCGGCGGTAAAGCCGCGAGCTTCCAGCAGGGCTATCGCCAGCGCATCACCCATGACCAATGCCGTGGTGGTACTTGAAGTCGGCGCCAGGCCCAGTGGGCACGCTTCGGTTTCAACGCCGGTATCGAGGTGCACATCGGAGGCCTGCGCCAGGTTCGATTGCTCGTTGCCGGTCATGCTGATCAGCGGAATACCCAGGCGCTTTAGCAGAGGAAGCAAGGTGATGATCTCATGTACGCCGCCGCTGTTGGACAGCGCGACAACCGCATCCGCCGCCGTAATCATGCCCATATCCCCGTGGCTGGCTTCACCGGGATGGACAAAAAACGCCGGTGTTCCCGTACTGGCAAGTGTGGCAGCGATCTTTCTCGCTATGTGGCCAGATTTACCCATGCCGGTCACGATTACACGCCCCTGGGTGTGCAACAGAAGATCACAGGCACGCCTGAAATCATCGCCTATGCGCGCCTCCAGCGCTGCCACCGCAGCGGCTTCCATGCGAATAGTGCGTTGCGCAGATGCGGTGTAGGAGGCAGTGTCTTGCACCGACATAGAAAGGCCCTGTGGCAGCTTAGAGAGTGGCATTCAGCCAGTAATAATACAGTGCGTAGAATGAGACTAACAAGGCCCCGGCGCTGCGCCCAATGTAGGAATGGCCCGCGGCCGACTTGATTCGCTTGCGACTGACAAAAATAGTGATTGCAAGGAACACCGTCAGGATCGTCATCGCCGGGTAGTCGCGGGTCAGAATCGCTGCGTCGAGCACCTGTGGGGCAATCATGCCGGGTATGGCCATAACGATAAGCAGGTTAAACAGGTTGGAACCTATCACGTTGCCAAGGGCGATTTCGGTATGTCCGCGCAAGGCACTTGCGACGGTAGCTGCCAGCTCCGGGAGACTGGTGCCGATTGCGACAATCGTCAGGCCGATGACCAGTTCAGAAACCCCCAGTTCCTGCGCGACGATCACAGCGCCCCAGACCAGAAGCCGCGAACTGATAATAAGCAAGGCCAGCCCCACCATGAAACTGAGCCATGCGCGCGCCGGGCTCAACCCTGGCAGGGGCTCCTCGATGGCTTCCTTGAGCAGGTCTTTTTCGCCTTTTTGTGAGCGCACCATCTGCACCAGCACGGCAGCAAGAGCGGCCGCCATAAGCCATCCATCCAGCCGCGACAGCTTGCCATCAAGCAGTAAGACGCCAACACCGAAGGTGGCCAGCAGCAGCAGTGGTACTTCCTTTTTCATGCAGCTCTGGTGCACCATCATGGGCGCAATCAGCACCGTCACGCCCAGCACCAGGCCTATATTCGCAATGTTGGAGCCAATGGCGTTACCGATAGCCAGCTCGCCGGCGCCCGATAGCGTGGCGGTAATCGACACCAGGACCTCAGGCGCCGAGGTGCCCAGCGAGACAATGGTCAGGCCGATAATAATGGGTGACATGCCCATGTTTTCTGCAATAGAGGCGGCGCCTGCAACGAATAGATCAGCACTCCAGATAAGGACAATGAAGCCGATCAGAATGGCGCTTGCGGCTAGCAGCATGGCTGGTATTTTCCTGTTAAAGTAAGCGCCGCGCGATGCAGGGGAACTGCGCAGGCAAATGACTTGTCATAGTGACACGGTGGCATGGCGCGCCGAAATAAGACTTGTTCAACAAATGAGTCGTCAATTATACAGGTCATAGGCGATGCGGGTAATCAGAATTTCAATAGCGGAGTGGTAATTGGTGATGGGACAGGTGAAAGCAGCAGGTCTGGGCCTGTGTTTGTTGTTGTGTAGTGCGCTGGTGTCTGCCAGCAGCACCGAAGTATCTGCATTTTCTGTGGTTGACTCCGCCACCCAGCGCGTTATGTCGGTGGTAGCGGGGGCGCAGGAGTATGCCAGCGAAGATCCGGAGCGTTATTACAGCCAGGTACAGGAGATTCTCGATCCCGTCATCGATTTTCGTGGCTTCGCACGCAGTGTGATGGGGCCCTACGCGAGCAGCGAACGTTATCGCTCGCTGGATAAAGAGGGTCGCGAAACGCTACGTCAGCAGCTTGATTCATTTACTGAAGTGATGCGCCTTGGATTGGTGCGTACCTACAGCAAGGGCTTGTTGGCATTTGGTGGGGCGCGTATCGAGGTGGCACAGCCGCCGGCCGGCGTCAGCGAAGAAAGTGGTCGCGCCTCAGTGCGCCAGCTGATTTACACTGACGAGCCAGAGCCTTATGTCGTGCTTTACCAAATGGGGCAGGACAAGGGCGGAGATTGGAAGTTGCGCAACGTAATTCTCGAAAGCGTCAACCTGGGCGAGATCTATCGCAACCAGTTTCAGGCCGCCGCGCGCAAGTACGATGGTGACCTGGATCAGGTCATCGCGAACTGGACGACTGTTGAGGTGCAGGAATAGCCCGCCGCAGCGGCCGATGTTCGCCATGGGGCGGTTTTTCTCCTAGAATAACGGTCCTCGGCAAGCGCTGTGAGAACCGCCAGTGGCTAAGTGACTGGCGGTTGCCTGGCGCTGTCGACAATCAATCGTCACGTCACAAACCTGGAGAAGTTTTATGGATGCCGCCACGGTCAAGGCCCTGTTGCAATCACACATAGAAGGCTGCGAATTCCACGTGTCGGGTGAGGGCAGCCATTACGATATCACCGCCATCGGTGACGTTTTCGAAGGCTTGCGGCCGGTCAAGAAGCAGCAGCTGATCTATGCAGCTCTCAGCGATAATATTGCGGACGGGAGTATTCACGCGGTTAACATCAACACCTTTACCCCCGAGCAATGGCAAGCCAGGGCGTCTGCCTGATTCCGACTCCGCCCAGGGATTCCTGTGGATACTTTGCTCATTCGCGGCGTCAGGCCGCTGTCAGGGGAGTTGCGCGTTGCGGGGGCGAAGAACGCCGCGCTGCCAATACTGGCTGCCTCTTTACTGTCCAGCGAGCCCGTTTCGGTAGAAAACCTGCCGCATTTGAGTGATGTCACCACCATGCTGGAGCTACTGGGTTGCCTGGGTGTGCAGGTCACCCTCAATGAGAAGCTCACCGTTGAGGCAGACGCCAGCGCAGTGACAGGGTTTACGGCGCCCTATGAGCTGGTCCGGCGCATGCGAGCATCAGTGCTGGTGTTGGGGCCGATGTTGGCGCGTTTTGGCCGTGCGAGGGTGTCTTTTCCCGGCGGTTGCGCGATCGGTAGCCGCCCGGTAGATGAGCACCTGCGGGGGCTCGATGCCATGGGGGCGACCGTGGAGATCAGTGATGGATATATCGATGCCCGCGTAGCGGGTCGCCTGCAGGGAGCCGTGATCAATATGCAGCGGGTCACTGTTGGCGGCACCGAGAACATCATGATGGCGGCAACGCTGGCCAGCGGGCGCACTGTCATTGAAAACGCTGCGCGGGAGCCTGAGGTCGTCGATCTTGCGCAGTGCCTGCTCGCTATGGGTGCGCAGATCAGTGGTCATGGTACGCAGACCATCGTCGTTGATGGTGTGGAGCGGCTGCACGGGTGTCAGTACTCTGTGATGCCTGACCGGATTGAGGCGGGGACTTACCTGATCGCCGCTTGTGCGACGCGTGGCAGGGTGTTGGTCAGGGATGTCTGTCCCGCGCACCTTGAAGCCGTATTGCAGGCGCTGCGAGCCACGCAGGCCGTGATCAATGTCGGTGATGACTGGGTCGAGATCGACACGCAGGGTCGCAGGCCGAGCGCTGTGAGCATCACAACGGGGCCTTTTCCGCTGTTTCCGACGGATCTACAGGCACAGTTTGCCGCACTCGATACGGTCGCGATTGGCAGTTCGACAGTCACTGATACCGTATTTGAGCAGCGCATCGGGCATGTGCAGCAGCTGCTGCGAATGGGGGCAGACATTCGCGTTGAAGGTAACTCGGTGTTTATCACGGGCCGCGAGAGTCTGCAGGGAGCGAGCGTGGTGGCGACGGACCTGCGTGCATCCGCCAGCCTGGTCATTGCGGGCCTGGTGGCGCAAGGCAAAACCCGGGTGGATCACATGTATCATATTGATCGCGGCTACGAGCGTATCGAGCAGAAATTGCAGCAACTGGGCGCTGAGATGCAGCGTACGCCAGGCAGGAGTTAGGGCCATGAACGAAAGAATAACCATTGCGCTCACCAAGGGGCGTATTTTGAAGGAAACGCTGCCGCTGCTGGCGCAGGCAGGTATCGAGCCGCTCGAAGATATCGACAAGAGCCGTAAACTGATTTTCGAAACGACCCACAGCGACATACAGTTGGTGGTGATTCGAGGCACTGACGTGCCCACGTATGTGCGGCATGGGGCTGCAGATATGGGGGTGGTGGGCAAGGATATTCTGCTGGAACACGGTGCAGAGGGGCTATACGAGCCGCTGGATCTGGGGATTGCCCGCTGCCGGCTGATGACGGCCGGCCCGGTGGGGTGGCGTGGCACGGGTGCCCGCATCCGGGTGGCCACCAAGTTTGTCAACATTGCGCGGCGACACTTTGCCCAGCGTGGCGTGCAAGCGCAGGTGATCAAGCTGTATGGCGCGATGGAGCTGGCGCCCATGATGGACCTGGCCGATATCATTGTCGATATCGTGGATACTGGTAATACCCTGCGTGCCAATGGCATGGAGCCGCTGGATGAAATCGCAGCGATCAGCTCCCGCCTGGTGGTCAACAAGGCGTCCATGCGCTCGCGGCACAGCGTGATACAGCGCGTCATTGATGATATCGCTACGATAGTCAGGAGTGCTGATGATGCAGCGGCTTGACACCCAGTCGGCGGATTTTGAGGCCGCACTGGCCCGTTTGACGGAATCACAGGAAGGGCTTGATGACTCGGTTGCAGAGACAGTGGCTGACATCATTGCCGACGTTGCGCAGCGTGGCGACAGTGCGCTGCTGGAATACACCCAGCGGTTTGATGCGCTGGAAGTGGCCTCCGCCGTTGAGCTGGAGGTGCCCCGAGAGCGCCAGCAGGCAGCCCTGGAGCGCATTGATCCGGCGCACCGGGCGGCGCTGGAAGCCGCTGCGCAGCGGGTGCGCAGTTATCACGAGCACCAGCGGCAAGAGAGCTGGCAGTACCACGACGAGGCCGGCAACCTGTTGGGGCAAAAAATCACACCGTTACAGCGCGCAGGAATCTACGTGCCGGGCGGTAAGGCCAGCTATCCGTCTTCTGTCTTGATGAATGCGATGCCAGCCAAAGTGGCTGGCGTGGCAGAGATTATTATGGTCGTGCCGGCGCCCGGTGGAGAGCTGAACGATCTGGTGCTGGCGGCAGCCTGCATTGCCGGCGTTGATCGCGTATTCACCATTGGAGGAGCGCAAGCGGTCGCCGCGCTGGCTTATGGCACGCAGACAGTGCCTGCGGTGGATAAAATAGTCGGCCCCGGCAACATTTATGTCGCCACTGCCAAGCGGCAGGTCTTTGGTCGGGTCGGTATCGATATGGTGGCAGGGCCGTCGGAGATTCTGGTGATCGCCGATGGCAGCACTGATCCAGATTGGGTTGCGATGGATTTATTCTCCCAGGCGGAACATGACGAGAATGCACAGTCCCTGTTGCTGTGCCCCGATGCCGACTATATTGACGCTGTGCAGGCCAGTATCAAGCGCCTGCTGCCTGGCATGTCGCGGGCTGAGATTATTACAGCCTCGCTGGAGGCACGCGGTGCCCTGATCAAGACGCGTGACCTGGCCGATGCGGTCGCGCTGAGCAACCGCCTGGCGCCAGAGCACCTGGAGCTGTCGGTGGCTGATCCACAGGCTTTGTTGCCCGCGGTGGAGCATGCAGGCGCGATTTTTATGGGCGCGTACACCTCTGAAGCTTTGGGAGATTACTGCGCTGGCCCCAATCACGTGTTGCCAACTTCCCGTTCGGCGCGCTTTTCCTCACCGCTGGGCGTTTACGATTTTCAGAAGCGCAGCTCGATCATTATGTGTAGCGAGCAGGGGGTGCAGGAGTTGGGCGCCGTGGCTTCGGTGCTGGCGCGCGGTGAATCGCTGGAAGCGCATGCCCGCAGCGCTGAGTACCGCCTGAAAACCGGAGCGAGTGATTAACTGACAGCAGGCCGTTGATCGAGCGACTGCCGCAGCACGCCCACTACGGCACGCAGGTCAAGGCTCTGCTTGTTGCGCTGCACGGTAACGGCAACATTGTCCCCGGGGCGCAGCAATGCGATGCGGTGCATGGTCAACCGTCCGTCCTGTACCGCCTCGCCGTCGATATGAGTAATCACATCACCGGGCATGATGCCAGCGCGTCGAGCCGGGCTGTCATCGGCGACGGCAACCACCACCAGCGCCTGGTTTCTGCCGTTGCCAGGCTCGCCCCGGGCAATCGGCTCCACGCTCACACCCAGCCAGCCGCGAATAACCTCGCCGTAGTCGATCAGATCCTGCATAACGAATACAGCGAGGTTGACTGGAATTGCCAGGCTGATTCCGATACCGGTAGCGGTGCTGCGCGCCTGACTGGGCGCGGTATAAATCAGCGTATTAATGCCCAGTAACCGGCCCCGGGTGTCGATCAGGGCGCCGCCTGAGTTGCCCAGATGAATGGTGGCGTCGGTTTGGATGTAGTCTTCGTACGCATTGAGTTGCAAGCCGTAACGCCCCAGCGCCGAAACGATTCCCTGGGTGACTGAATGGCCGAACCCGAGGGGGTTGCCGATCGCCAGTACAACATCACCGACCCGCGCGGCATTCGAATCGCCCAAGGCGATGGGCTGCAGGTCTGGCAGGTCTATTTTCAACACCGCCAGATCTGTTGCCTGATCCGTACCGATCACAATGGCATTGGCCGAGCGGCCATCCTGCAGGAGTACCTGTATCGCATCGGCACCGGCGATTACATGGTTATTGGTCAGGATATGCCCCGTGTCGCTCATTATCACCCCGGACCCCAGCGAGCGTTCGATACGCTGGCGTTGTGCCTGGGGCTGGGCAAAGCGCCGAAAGTAACTGTCATCCAGCAGTGGATTGCGCTGCGAGGTGACCAGTTTGGCAGTGTAGATATTGACGACCGCAGCGGTCGCTGTGCTTACGGCAGAGGCATAGCTGATCGGTTCCTGCTGCAGCGAGGGCTGCGGCGCGGCGGACGGCAGCACCCAGCGATCCAGAATCAGCAGGGCGGCAAGCAGGCCGGCGATGGCCGGCCAGGTCAGAAATTTCAGCGTTGTAAACATGTAGTGCCGATTATGGAGTTTGCCGGGTCATTGTATATTATGCCGGTTGATTTCGAACCCGGAGAGTCAATATGTCGGTTAATTTGCACGAGCTGACCGCCTGCCTGGACGATTTGCTGCAACCACAGCGCTATTCTGACTACTGCCCGAACGGATTGCAGGTGGAGGGGCGAGCAGAGGTTGCGCGACTGGTGACGGGGGTTACCGCCAGTCAGGCACTGCTTGACGCTGCGGCAGAGTGCCGTGCTGACGCCGTGCTGGTGCACCATGGTTACTTCTGGAAGGGTGAAGCGCCGCAGGTTGTGGGCATGAAGCGTCGCCGTCTGGCTACACTGTTGCGCGAGGATATCAGCTTGTTGGCATATCACCTGCCACTTGACGGCCATCCTGAACTGGGCAATAACGCCTGCCTCGGGCGCTTGATGGGATTGCCTGTGGACGCTCACGCGCCGCTGCAACCAGACCAGCCCGGGAGCGTGGGCAATATCGCAGATCTGGAGTCAGCGATCCCGGCGGGTGAACTGGTCGCTCTGCTGGCGCGCATCACCGATCGCCAGGCTCTGCACATCGGCGATAAAAGTCAGTTGGTGAAGCGGATTGCCTGGTGCACCGGCGGCGCGCAGGGGTATATCGAGGCGGCTGTAGCTGCGGGTGCCGATGTATTTATTACCGGTGAGGCCTCTGAGCAGACCGTGCACGTGGCGCGTGAGGAAGGTATTCAGTTTATCGCGGCCGGGCATCACGCCACCGAGCGTTATGGCGTGCAGGCCGTTGGCGAATTCCTGGCCGCCAAGTGGGATATAGAGCACCGCTTCATCGATATCGATAACCCGGTTTAGCCCGCTCAGGCTTTGCTTTCAGCGGCGGGCTTTTCTGCCTGAACAGGTTTGCGCTCTATGCCGAACTCCTCGTTGAGCATGCCTTTTTCGTCCGGTGATGTTTTGGGCGCATAGTCAAGAGGTGGCTGAATGCTGGCCAGTTGTGGCGGGATCTCGTTGGGATCTTCCTGGCCGTTCTCCAGTCTGCCCAGAGAGACGGGCCCTTCACCTTTGCACAGGGTGCCGGCACCGGTTGCCAGGTGGTTGTGCACCTCGCGGTAGCTCTCGGTCAGGTTGTTTAGCAGTTTCGCCGTCGCTGTAAAGTGCTCTACGACCTCGTCTTCGTAAACTTTCTTGGCTTGCAGTACCTCATCCAGTTGACGCTCGACTTCACGCGATTTCTGGCCCGCGGGAGAGGAGCGCCGTCCCAGCAACAGTCCGATGATGAGTCCTGCCACCAGTAAGCCGACGCCAATGGCAATCAATACAGGCTGGGTCAATTCAGGGGTTTCCACAGAGTCTTCCTCACACGTTTTTCCAAGGTTGGGAAGTATACCCGCAATAGATCGTTGGCTGTAGCTCTGGCAGTCCTGGTTTGTGCAGGCGCAGCAGCGTTGCGTATCAGCGGGCCTGTGGGTAAAGTGTGCCGCTTTCAGTAATCGCGGATGTCTGTACCGGGCTATGACGACACCCTGGCAGCGCTACCAGAAAGATCTGGAGAAGGAAGGCTTCTCGCACGATCCTGCGCAGGAGGAGGCAGTGCGTTTGCTGCAGGATCTCTATGAGCGGCTGGTGGCGCGTCATGCACAGGGCCGGGGAGGCATGCTGGGCCGTCTGCGGCGCGCACTGGGCGGCACCCCCGAACCTGAGACCGGTTTGTACCTCTGGGGCGGTGTTGGTCGTGGCAAGACCTATCTGGTGGATACTTTTTTTGAGTGCCTGCCCTTTGAGCGCAAGTTGCGCGTTCATTTTCATCGGTTTATGCAGCGTGTGCATGCTGAGCTGACGCAGCTGGAGGGAGAGAAGAATCCGCTGGAAGCCGTTGCAGAGAAACTGGCCGCTGAGGCTGTGGTGATTTGCTTCGATGAGTTTTTCGTCAGCGATATTGGCGATGCGATGATTCTTGGCGGGCTTATGGAGGGCCTTTTTGAACGCGGCGTGACGCTGGTGGCAACGTCCAATATAGCGCCGGCCAGATTGTATGAAAACGGCTTGCAGCGACAGCGCTTCCTGCCCGTCATCGCGCTGGTGGAAAAGTATACGAAAGTGGTCAATGTTGATGCGGGCGTGGACTATCGGCTGCGCACCCTGCAGCAGGCCGAGCTTTATCATTACCCGCTGGATGCGGCGGCCAATGAGAGCTTGCGCGACAGTTTCGAACGGCTCGCGCCCGAGCCTGGCAAGCATTGGGAGAGGCTGCAGATCAACGGCCGCTATCTTACCTGCCGCTGTCTTGCCGATGATGTGGCCTGGTTTGATTTTGACGAGCTGTGTGACGGGCCGCGTTCGCAGAATGACTATATAGAGTTGGCCAGGATCTTCCATGCAGTGTTGATTTCCGGGGTGCCGGCACTCGGGCCCCGGCAAAATGACCAGGCCCGGCGTTTCGTGAATCTCATCGATGAGTTTTATGATCGCAACGTCAAGCTGGTGATAGCGGCAGACAAACCCCTGTTGGAGCTATACGCTGGCAGACGCCTGGAGTTTGAGTTCCAGCGCACCGTATCGCGTTTGCAGGAGATGCAGTCGCTCGAATACCTGGCCCGGGAGCACAAGCCCTGACGGCGTTCAGGAAAGTACGTCGGGCTTTTTATCTGGTGCTTCTGGCGGGTCGCAGGCCCGCCGCATAAGGGCGCCGGGGCTGGTACAATTTTGCACTTGAAAAGGGGTGGTCCATTGAGTAGTATTCGCGCTCTCGAAATTGGAGCCCTCCAAGAGGCTGGTATTGATGAAAACTTATAGCGCCAAAGCAAGCGAAGTGGCCCACGACTGGTTCGTGGTAGACGCTTCCGAAAAGACCCTGGGTCGCCTGGCCAGTGAAATTGCGCACCGTCTGCGCGGTAAGCACAAAGCGGAATATACCCCGCATGTGGACACTGGTGATTACATCGTGGTTATCAACGCGGAAAAGATTCGCGTCACTGGTGCCAAGGCTACCGATAAAATGTATCACCACCATACCGGGTATCCGGGTGGCCTGAAGTCTATGTCCTTCGAGAAATTGATCGACAAAGCGCCTGAGCGAGTGCTGCAGGGCGCAGTGAAGGGCATGTTGCCGCGTAATCCGCTGGGTCGTGCCATGTTCAAGAAGCTGAAGGTGTACGCGGGCAATGAGCATCCGCATGCCGCGCAGCAGCCCCAAGCATTGAATATCTAACGGAATCTAATTTATGTCAGCTACCCAGTATTACGGAACCGGTCGTCGCAAGACCTCCACAGCCCGCGTATTTATCAAGAACGGCGGCGGCAGCATCACTGTCAACAAGCGCCCGCTGGACCAGTATTTTGGTCGCGAAGTGGCGCGTATGATTGTGCGTCAGCCGCTGGAACTGGTCGATTTGAATGACAAATTCGATGTGAACGTGACTGTAGCCGGCGGCGGCAGTTTTGGTCAGGCTGGTGCTATTCGTCATGGCATCACTCGCGCTCTTATGGAGTACGACGAGTCGTTGCGCGGCACTTTGCGTGGCGCTGGTTATGTGACGCGTGATGCCCGTGAGGTTGAGCGTAAGAAAGTTGGCCTGCGCAAGGCGCGCAAGCGTCCTCAGTTCTCCAAGCGTTAAGCTGGCAGGTTCCCGCCTGGTGGGGGGATCCAAGACACGGGAAACGCCCACTTGCCAGAGCAGGTTGGGCGTTTTTTTATGTGCGTTTTATGGGCAGCTAGCGCAAAAAGCCGAGTCAAATCAAGGTCTTTTCCTTGTAACAAACAGGCAAAGTCATTACCATTTGCAGCATTTTTAGACGTCAAATTCCGGCTGCGTGAAGCATGCAGGCGAGAGTTCGGGAACCGGGGGAGAAAAGCATGAGTAGCGATGGCGTGAATACCGGCAGGAGGAAGTTCCTGACGGCAGCCACCAGCGTGGTTGGGGTAGCCGGCGCAGTCGGCATAGCGGTGCCGTTTGTTGGGTCCTGGAACCCGTCTGCCAAGGCCAAGGCCGCTGGTGCCCCGGTGAAGGCGGATATCGGCAAGCTCGAGCCCGGCCAGATGGTGGTCGTTGAGTGGCGCGGCAAGCCTGTCTACGTTGTGCGCCGCACGGAGCAGCAGGTTGCTGACCTGGCTTTGGTCAACGGTGACCTGAAGGACCCCGATTCAACGATCTCGGAACAACCCGCTTATATTGAGGGCATTGCCCGGGCAATCGATCCAGAGGTGCTCGTCGTCGTGGGTTTGTGTACCCATCTGGGATGCGCTCCCAAATATCGTCCGGAAGTTGGCGCAGCTGACCTCGGTGGCGATGATTGGGTGGGTGGATTCTTCTGTCCGTGTCATGGTTCGAAGTTTGATTTGTCCGGGCGCGTTTACGCGGGCGTTCCGGCTTCAACAAATCTGGTAGTGCCCCCGTATTCCTATGAGGGTGACAATGTCCTGGTAATTGGCGTGGATGCGGAGGCTGCCTGATGGTTAATATGCTCGTAGGTTTACGTGATTGGGTTGATGCTCGCCTGCCGATAGTGCGCGCGTGGAACACCCACATGGGTCAGTACTACGCCCCCAAGAATTTCAACTTCTGGTATTTCTTCGGCGTGCTTTCGTTGTTGGTTCTGGTGAACCAGCTGCTCACAGGCATCTGGCTGACCATGAACTACACGCCCAGCCAGGAAGACGCATTTGCATCCGTCGAATACATCATGCGCGATGTCGATTATGGCTGGATGCTGCGCTATCTGCACTCTACAGGCGCATCGGCATTTTTTGTTGTGATCTACCTGCATATGTTCAGGGCGCTTTTGTATGGGTCATACAAAAAACCGCGTGAGCTGATATGGATCTTCGGCATGCTGATCTTCGTCGTGTTGATGGCCGAGGCATTTGTAGGTTACGTACTGCCCTGGGGGCAGATGTCCTATTGGGGCGCGCAGGTGATCATCTCGCTGTTCGGCGCAATCCCGGTGGTGGGCGAAGATCTGGTCACCTGGATCCGGGGCGATTTCCTTATCTCAGGCGTTACCCTGAACCGGTTCTTCGCGCTGCATGTGGTGGCGTTGCCGATTGTGTTGCTGGCTCTGGTCGTGCTGCACTTGTTGGCGCTGCACGAAGTGGGCTCCAACAACCCGGACGGTGTCGATATCAAGAAACACAAGGATGAGAAGGGCGTTCCTCTGGACGGTGTTGCCTTCCACCCTTACTACACTGTGCATGATCTGCAGGCGATAGCGGTATTCCTGTTTATCTTCTGTGCTGTCGTGTTCTTCATGCCGGAAATGGGCGGTTTCTTCCTCGAATACGCCAACTTTGAAGAAGCCAACGCCCTGAAAACCCCTGAGCATATTGCTCCTGTCTGGTACTTTACGCCGTTCTACTCCGTGCTGCGTGCGGTGCCCGACAAGTTCTGGGGTTTCGTCGCCTTTGCAGCGTCTGTCGCCATTCCGTTTATGCTGCCGTGGCTGGATCGCAGCCCGGTTAAATCCTGGCGCTATCGCGGTAACCTGAACCGGGTGATGCTGGTATTGTTTGTCGCATCTTTCCTGATACTGGGCGTGCTGGGTGTTAAAGCGCCCACGCCGGAACGTACGTTCCTGGCGCAGGTGTGCTCAATTATCTATTTCGGTTTCTTCCTCTTGATGCCGATCTGGAGCTCCATGGACAAGACACGTCCGGTGCCTGAGCGCGTGACGATGGACGGCGGTATCGGGTTCTGGGGCAGTATTGCCGGGTTTGTGCTGATTATGGCGCTGACGGTAATCCCGCTGAAGGTCGTTGGTGCTGAATCAGCCTACGATTGCGGCAGCATGCCCTGTGATGAGTTTGAGGCGACGCCCAAAGACAAGGCGTCATTGCAAAGTGGTGCGGCAACCTATATGAATTATTGTATGGGCTGCCACTCGCTGCAGTATGCACGTTACAACCGCGTCGCACAGGACCTCGGGATACCCGAGGACATGATGCACGGCAACCTGATTTTTGATCCCGACATCAAGATTGGTTCGCTGATGGAAAACTCCATGGATGAGCGCACCGCAAAAACCTGGTTCGGTGCTACGCCACCCGACCTGACGCTGGTGTCGCGCGCGCGCCAGCCAGAGTGGCTCTATACGTATTTACGCACATTCTATAAGGACGAAAGTCGTCCTTATGGCGTTAACAACAAGGTCTTCAAGGACGTGGGTATGCCGCACGTGATGCTTGAGTTACAGGGCATGCAGGAATGTGCTATGGGTCCCGTGTCAGCGCAAAACGGCGGCGTCAAACGCGATCCCTTGACGGGCGAGGATATTCTTGAGGCACCCTGTGGCAGCTTCAAGGTGACGTCAGAAGGCTCAATGAGCGCTGAGGAATTTGACAAGACGATCTACGATCTGGTGAATTTTCTGGCGTACACAGCCGACCCGGTCGCTGTAGAGCGTCACCGTATCGGTGTCTTTGTGCTGTTGTTTATCGCTCTGTTCTTCGTGTTCGCCTGGTTGCTCAATCGCGAATACTGGAAAGACGTACACTGATCAGATTGATTTTTATTGCGGTGCGCTGTGACGCGCACCGCGTTATTTTTTTAAAGCAAACCTGAGGAATCCCTGATGGGCGTTGTGGCAAAGCGGTCTTCGATGACCTTTTTCTCCGATAATACGAGCCATTACAGTCACCGCGTGCGGATTGTCCTGGCTGAAAAAGGCGTTACCGTCGACATGATCGAGTCAGATGCGGCGCACCCGCCTGCTGAGCTGGCTGACCTGAACCCCTACAACAGTCTGCCGACTCTCGTGGATCGTGATCTTGTGCTGTATGAGTCCAAGGTGATGATGGAATACCTGGACGAGCGTTTTCCGCATCCGCCATTGCTGCCCGTCTATCCAGTAGCCAGGGCTGAGAGTCGCCTCTATATCCACCGCATCGAGAAAGACTGGTGTGCGCTAGTGGATGCGATACAGCATACACGCAGCGACAATGTGGTGAAGAAGTCCACCAAGGAATTGCGTGAAAGCATTATGGGCATCGCGCCTATCTTCGCTGAGAAACCCTTCTTTATGAGCGAAGAGTTCACTCTCGTTGATTGCTGTATAGCGCCCATTCTGTGGCGCTTGCCATCGCTGGGCGTCGACATTCGCTCAAGCAAGCAGACCAAGCCGTTACTGGCCTACATGGATGCGCTGTTCAATCGCGAATCTTTCCAGGACAGCCTGTCGGAACAGGAGCGGGAAATGCGCCTCTAACAGGGCGTAAAACCTCTCAATGTCCAAGAGCATGACGTCCAGTCGCCCTTATATCATGCGAGCGCTCTATGAGTGGATCGTGGACAACGACTGCACGCCCTATATTCTGGTGGACGCCACGCTGGACAAGGTGTCCGTGCCACAACAGTTTGTCAAAGATGGCCAGATTGTGCTGAATATTTCCCCCAGCGCCGTGATGGACCTGACCATTTCAAACGACGCGGTGTTCTTCAATGGACGTTTTGGCGGTGTTGCCACAGACGTCTATGTGCCTGTGATCGCAGTGGTCGGCATCTATGCCCGTGAGAATGGCCAGGGCATGGTGTTTGAGGCTGAAGATGAGTCGCCGACACCCCCCGATGATTCTTCACCGGAGCCCTCAAAACCCGAGGGGCGCCCCTCACTTAAAATCGTCAAGTAGCGCCAGGGCTGCTCAGCCGGCGTTGACCAGCTCGAACAGCCTGACCACGCGCTGCACACCTGAGATTGCAGCGGTTTTGCTGGAGATGCGTTCAGCCTCCTCTCGAGTTGCCAGGCCCATCAGGTAAACCACCCCGTTTTCTGTGACCACTTTGACGCGCGAGCCCTCAATGTCTGACGTTCCCAGCAGCCAGCTTTTCACCTTGGTTGTTATCCAGGTGTCACTGGTGCGGGTCATGCCTGAACTGGGGGCGGCGATTTCCAGTTCATTGTAAATGCGCCGTACACCATGCACCTTGCGCACAACATCGGCAGCTTTGGCTTTCAGTGCTTCGCTGGCGACTTGTCCAGCCAGCAGCACGTAACCGTTGTAGGAGACGACGACAAGATGGGCGTCGTCGAAGGACTCGTCCGCGGCGTGAATGTTCACCACTGATTTGGTTTCTATATTGTCGTCTTCTATGACCTGGCCCAGCGTCCGCTCCACCGGGTCGTCCTCAATGGTGCCAACCTGCATGGTGGCCAGCAGGCTGCCGCAGCCTGAAAGCGTCAGCAGACAGGCAGTCAATAAAATGTAACGTAAGGTAATCATGCACTATTCCCGCGAGTAGGTGCCAAACAGGCTGTGTTCAATCAGTTCACACAGGCAATGAATAATCATAGTGTGCAGCTCGACGACCTGAGGTTGGCGTGCTGCGCTCACGCGGATCTCTACGTCCTCACTGCGGATCAGCGTTCCCAGTTGGTTGTCGCCGGAATTGGACAGCGCGATAACGCGCATGTTCCTTTCATGTGCTGCCTGAACCGCCCGCAACAGCGTGTTGGCATTGCTGCCGCTGCTGATGCAAAACAGCACATCGCCAGGCTGTCCCAGTGCGCGCAGTGGCCGGGCCAACGTCTCGTTGAAACCGGAAGTGTGCGCAATGTTTGACAGGCTCGAGCTGTCGGCGCTCAATGCAAGCGCAGGCAAAGCCGGGCGCTCGTGCTCATACTGACCCAGTAGCTGGCTGGCAAGCAGCTGAGACAGTGTTGCGTCTACGCCGCTGCCGCAGGTGAGTATCTTGCCATCTTGCAGCAGTGTTTCGGTCATCAGGTGAGCGCTGGCCTCGATCGGGTGTGCGAGGTCATCCACCGATAGCGCGATGGTTTCAATGGTAGCCTGGAAATTTCCGGCGATGATGTCGTAGTAGCTCATTGTAGCGTCCGCAGGTAATGCTCAGGCAGTGAAGGCGGCGCGAATCCAGTGCAGCGCCAGGCCGGCACCGGATTGTGGGGGCTGGAAGGCGATCACGTCAAATCGGCAGGGCAGGTCTGTCAGCTGCGGATGGCGTTGCAGGAATACTTGCGCGGCACCTGCTATACGCCGCTGTTTGCGCCAGTCGACTGAAGCTGCCGCGCTGGCGTAACCGGTATGTCGTCTCACGCGCACCTCAAGGAACACCAAACAGCCCTGGTCTAACGCAATAATGTCTATTTCCCCGGGTTTGGCGCGGAAGTTACGCGCCACCAGTTTGCAGCCCTGGTCTACAAGCCACTGTGCTGCCTGCTCTTCAAAATTGTCTCCAACGCTTTTCATGCGGTGAACCAGCAGTCGCCATAACAACGGCACAGTGTAGCTAGGGGCGTGCGAGGATGCCCTCTTCAAATGTGGCCAGCTCTGGCTGTCGCTCTATCTGCAACTGGGGGTTCATGCTTAGCAGCCCTGTATTGCCGCGCAGGAGGACATCGGGGCCGGCCTGCAAGCGACTGAATCCAGTTTGCAGTTTGAACGCCTCCGCACCCAGGGCATTGAGCCGCGGAAACGCATCGCTGCCGGTATTGCCCGCGGCGATCGCCACGCGCAGTTCGGGATTAGCGCCCATAAGCCAGGGTATTTCGGCGAGCTGAATGCCGTTCAGATCGCGATCACGGGAATCTGGAATACCGCTGTAAATACTCGACAGGGCATATACAGGCAGGTCACCGGCGTAATGAAAGGCCATCAATGGTTTGATAGAGCGGGCTTCGGAGCCGCTGCGACTGAGCAGAAAGATCACATCGGCATCCTGTCTTCTGCGCGGCGTCAATTCAATATTGGCTGCCAGAATGTCGCGGATGTTGCGGCCACGCTGTTCACTTTCGGCCAGGTCCAGCGCCTCTTTGATACTGGCCGAGTAGTTCTCGCGCGAGCTGTAGGACGCTTCATCAGCGATGCGTCCGCCCAGTTCCCGCCATCGTGAGCCCAGCGCCGCACTGACCTCGTCGCCCCAGCGTCCCGCGGGCCGGATCACGATGGCGGAGCGGGCACCACGCCCGAATGCCAGTTCAGCGATACGGTTTGCATCGTCCTCGGGTGCGAGTGACAGTTGCACCAGGGCGGCCCCGCCGGGCGGTAGGGTTCTATCTGCCCGGTTAAGTGCCAGCAGAGGTACCGGGCGGAAGGGGTATAGCCCTATCTCCCCGACGGCTTCTTTACTTAGCGGGCCTATCACCAGCGTGGCACCCTGTTCTACGGCGGTTTCATAGGCGTGTACTGTGGATACGAACTGATCTGAATCCAGCACCAGCAGGGGTTGCGTTTCATCACCTCGACCGCGCGCCGCATAGTAGGCGGAGAGATAGCCATCGCGCACCGCCTTACCCACCGGTGCAAGTCGGCCGCTCAGCGGCAGCAGGAGGGCAACGCGGTCTGTGCTGCTGCTATCTGCCAGCATGTATGCAAGGCCTCCTGGTAAGTGGATGGCAGCGGGATGCTGCGGATTTTCGCTGCGCCAGGCAAAAATGTTGGTTACCAGTGAGCTGCCTGTCTGGCGGCTGATTGCGGCAAGTTGCAGCCAGCCGCGCCACTGTGGATCAGCGGCAGCTGTCGTCGCACTGTTGAGTGCATCGTCGTCAATTTGTGAGAGTTCACGCCAGATCTGGCGGCGTAATGCCGCCTGGTCTGACTCTGGTGCCATTCGCAGTAGTTGGTCACCCATGCGGGCGCTCTGCAGGTGCTTGCCTGACATTGCCAACTGGTAACGATGGAAATTGAGTACGCGATACTCGATGGCTGGATGTAACCCGGAAGCGGAGGCCTGGCCGGGTTCCGAGTCCGCGCCGGGCAGCGCATCTGCTGTCGATGTGAGGCTGGGCGAGGTGTTCTCAAGTGCCTCCAGCAGCTCAAGCGCTTTGTCCTGGTCGCCGCGAACGTAGGCAATACGGGCGCGAAGATACTGGATGTAGGCTCTATCGTTGGCGTTGAGCTCACTCGTGGGGAGCGAGTCCAGCGTGATACTTGCCGACATCCAGTCAAACTGGTTGAGAGCCTGCTCTGCGCTGTAAAGGTCCTGTTCATGGATGCTTTCGGGTAGCTCCAGGGCCAGATTCTGTGTCTCTAACGCGGTGCTCGGTTCCACCGGAACCGCTATCGGGGTAGGCGGCGGCTGGGGTGCTGAGGCGCAGCCGGCAAGTCCGCCCAGCAGGAGGGTGAGCATCAGTGTGCGTTGAATAAGTGCGGTGCTTGCCATGCTATGCTGCGCCTGTAATACATTCCTGTAGCCCGACTGACATTGTCTGGTGGCGATGTTGGGGTAACACGCAGCACAGTGCTGTCGGGAATAAATCTGTGACCATTATAAGGGGAAAATGTGGAAGCGGGGCTTTATGTCGTGGCAACACCCATCGGTAATATGGGTGATATTTCGCAACGTGCTCTGGATACCTTGCTGCAAGCCGACCTCATAGCGGCGGAGGATACCAGGCGCACCCAGCGGCTGTTGCAGCATTTTTCTATTGAGACGCCGCTGATGGCCTATCACGATCACAGCGATCAGCGCGCATTGAACCGTATAGCTCAGTGCATCGCGAGCGGCGGGGTTGTCGCGCTGGTGTCTGATGCGGGTACACCGTTGATATCCGATCCCGGTTATCGTCTGGTGCGGTACGCGCAGGAGCAGGGTCTTTCCGTATACCCGGTGCCCGGAGCGTGCGCGGCAATTGCTGCACTGAGCGTGTCCGGCCTGCCCACAGACCGGTTTCATTTTGAAGGATTTCTGTCCGCGAAAGAAGTGGCCAGGGAAAAGCGTCTGGCTGAACTGGCAGTGCGCCCGGAAACGCTGATCTTTTACGAGGCGCCACATCGGATTGTCGCCAGCCTGCAGGCCATGGCGCTGGTTTTCTCGGGAGCCCGCGAAGCACTCCTGGCACGTGAAATCACCAAGACCTTTGAGACACTGCGGCGCGGCACCCTCGATGAGCTGTGCGCCTTTGTCGCAGCAGACAGCAACCAGCAAAAGGGGGAAATAGTAGTGATTGTGGCGGGCAGCCCGCGAGCTGACGATGCGCTCGATGAAAAAACGGCGGCGCTTTTAGAGCGGTTAGCGGTGGAGTTACCCGCAAAGCGCGCCGCTGCCGTCGTTGCCGACCTGACCGGGCTGCGCAAGAAAGCGCTATACAATCACCTTTTACAGGCAAAAGTGCCATAGCAAGAACTCGCGTAATAACCAGATCCGGGCGCGAAACCTGAATTCGACGGTCGGGGCACGCTGTGAATACGTCCGTGTACGCTCGCTTCAGCCATCCATGGCTTCAGACGGTCCCGACCGTCGAATTCAGGTTTCGCGCCGGTCCAAGCCAAAGTCCACGAGCTCGGCGAGATCTTCCGCAAGTCTTGGCTTGCCCTGCCAGTAGCTGATCTGTACCCTTGCCGGCGAGTCGGTCAGGCGATCGCTTCTCGTTCACTTTCGGGTGGATGGGTGGAGGAAAGTCCGGGCTCCATAGGGCAGAGTGCCAGGTAACACCTGGGGGGCGTGAGCCTACGGAAAGTGCAACAGAGAGTAGACCGCCCGAGCAATCGGGTAAGGGTGAAACGGTGCGGTAAGAGCGCACCGCGCGGCTGGTAACAGGCGTGGCGATGGTAAACCCCACTCGGAGCAAGACCAAATAGGAATCCGTCAGCTGTGGCCCACAGTGGATTCGGGTAGGTCGCTACAGGCAAGTGGTGACACTTGTCGCAGATGAATGATCGTCCACGACAGAACCCGGCTTATCGACCGACTCGCTTTTTTCTCCCCGCGTATTCGCACGGCTTTTCGTTTAACCCTCATTGTTGACTGACAATGAGCGGCTGTGCCTGTTCTGGCTGGGTTGTGTGAGAAATTTTGTTGCCAGCGCGGCTTGCAGCGGGCGTGAATTCAGAGTGTGCGGGGCAGGAAGTGAGCTTCAACACGCTACTGGCTCTGGCCCTTATGCTTTTTTCTGCTAACGCTTAACCCTCTACATGAAAAATCAGCCTGTAACTTAAAGTAAATCCTCAGCAAGTGAGGTTACTGATCTGTTTTCGTACGTTATTTGCCAGAATTCACTACCTCTTTTTCACCGTTTCGAGCGCAAAAAGCGGCCGTAATTGCCTGAAATTAAACGTTTTTTCGCTGAGGCTTGCTTGACCTCCCCCTATGCCAGACCTATAGTGTCGAGAAGTGGGAGAAATTGGTATTTTCTGGCGTTTTGTGGAATAAAAAGCCGGGTCACTGGGGAAGTCAGCGTGTTTCGTGGAGTACAGCACATCAACATGGACGCCAAAGGGCGGCTGGCGATGCCGACGCGCCAGCGTGACCCCCTGTTGGCTGAATGTGCTGGCCAAATCGTCATCACGATCGACACACAGTCCCTTTGCCTGCTGATCTACCCTTTGCCGACGTGGGAGGATATCGAGCAAAAGCTTGAAAACCTGCCCAACTTGAATCCGACAGTTAAGCGCATGCAGCGCCTCATGATGGGCTACGCCACCGACCTCGAGCTGGACGGCAGCGGTCGTATTCTGCTGCCCACCCCGCTGCGCGAGTACGCCAAGCTGGATAAGAAGCTGGTTTTGGTTGGGCAGGGCAAAAAACTCGAGCTTTGGTCTGAAGCCCTGTGGTTGGCAGAGCGGGACGAGGCGTTGCAGGCCGTTGCTCCTGGCGCCGAGCTGCCGCCTGAATTGTCGTCGCTGTCTTTTTAGGTGGCCGCTATGCATGAAACAGTGTTGTTGCGAGAGGCGGTTGAAGCTCTGGTGACGGACCCGGCGGGTATTTATGTTGATGGTACGTTCGGGCGCGGCGGGCACAGCCGTTTTTTGTTGCAGCAGCTCGACGCCACCGCCCGCGTGCTTGGGGTCGACAAAGACCCCGAGGCCGGCGTTGAGGCGCAGCTGCTGGCTGCTAACGATTCCCGGTTCGAGTTTTATCACGGTTCTTTCGCGGACCTGTCACCGCAGTTGCGCCGCATGGGCGTGAATGAGGTAGACGGTATCCTGCTGGATCTGGGTGTGTCCAGCCCGCAATTGGATGTTTCGGAGCGTGGCTTCAGTTTTCTGCACGACGGCCCACTCGATATGCGCATGGATACCAGTCGCGGTGAAACCGCTGCGCAGTGGATATCGCACGCCGCTGAGCGCGAGATCGCTGAAGTGCTCAAAGAATGCGGAGAGGAGCGTTTTGCGCGACGCATTGCGGGCGCTATCGTCGCCGCCCGTGAAGAGGCTCCTATCGCTTCGACTGCCCGGCTTGCCAAAATTGTGAGTGAGGCCAACCCAAAATGGGAAAAGCACAAGCATCCTGCGACGCGCTCTTTCCAGGCCATTCGCATCAAGGTGAATCGTGAGCTGGAAGATCTGCAGTTGCTGCTGGCCGGCGCGCTTGACCTGCTGCGGGTTGGCGGTCGTCTGGTGGTGATCAGTTTTCATTCTCTGGAAGATCGACTCGTGAAGCGCTACATGCGCGACATGGCGCGTGGAGATTCACTGCCGGCGGGCTTGCCTATACCCGATAGCCAGCTGAATCGGCGCATGCGGCTGGTGGGTAAGGCACTGAAGGCCAGCAGCGAAGAAGTTGCGGGGAACGTTCGTTCGCGCAGCGCAATCATGCGCGTAGCGGAGAAGATCAGTTGATGGCAAATCTGCAAAGTGGCAAGCAATAGCGTGGCAAAGAAGAAAACAGTCAGCGTAATGCCGGTGGCCATTGTTGAGCGTGGCTCGACGGAGGTGTCGTGGTTTGTCGCTGCGACCGCGCTGCTCATTCTGGTGTCTGCGTTTGCGGTGATTCAGTCCACGCATGCCTGTCGGGAACTTTACGGCCAGCTGCAGGACCTGGAGTCGTCACAGTGGCACCTGCAGGAAGATCATGGCCGTCTGCTGCTGGAGCAAAGTACCTGGGCATCGCACTACCGTGTGGAGAAAGTCGCCCGTGACGACCTGAATATGCATGCGCCCGATCTGGCGCAGCTGAAAGTGGTGCCGCAATGAGCCGCAGTAAATCGCAGCCACAACCGGTTTCGGCCTGGCGTTTCTACGTGGTTCTGGTCGTGCTGTGCGCCATGTTTGCCTTGCTGATAGGACGCGTATTGTCGCTGCAGGTTCTGGATACGGAACGCGGCAGCCGTTTTTTGCAGGATCAGGGCGCCATGCGCTCAGTGCGCAGTGCAGAGATACCGGCCTATCGCGGTGTTATTACCGATCGTCGTGGCGAGCCGTTGGCGGTCAGTACGCCTGTTATCTCTATCTGGGCGGACCCGCGCGTGCTGGCGCCTGCTGAGCGCCTGCCCGAACTGGCTCGTGCTCTGGGTATGTCGGCTGAATCCTTGCAGGACCGAGTGCAGCGCTATGAAGGTCGCCACTTCATGTACCTGAAGCGGCACATGGCGCCCGACGATGCGCGTGCGTTGCTCGAGCAGGGCTTTAGCGGCGTGCGCGGGCAGCGTGAATATCGGCGCTTCTATCCGGCCGGTGAAGTGGCTGCTCAGCTGGTTGGATTTACCAACGTCGACGGGGAGGGTATCGCCGGCCTGGAAATGGCGTATGACGATTGGCTTCGCGGGGTGCCGGGTAAAAAGAAATACATCAAGGATCTGCACGGTGAAGTCGTGCGCGATATTGGTGTTATGCAGCCGGCCAGACCCGGACGGGATCTCACCTTGAGCATCGATTTGCGGTTGCAGCATCTGCAGCATCGCGAGCTGCAGCGCGCGATCAAGGAAACCGGTGCTGAATCCGGCTCGATAGTCACCCTCGATGCACACACCGGCGAGATATTGGCTATGGTCAATTATCCGGTTTATAACCCCAATAGCCGGGTTGGCATGAAGGCCGCGCAAATGCGTAACCGCGCCATGACGGATGAGTATGAGCCTGGCTCTACCATGAAGCCCCTCACCCTGGTGGCGGCGCTGGAGAGCGGCCGTTACACCACAGAAACGCTGATCGATACCTCGCCCGGTCGTATCCGCGTCGGCCGTAAAGTCTATCCGGACCCGCGGAATTACGGCGAAATAACATTGTCCCGGGTGATCGAGAAATCAAGCCAGGTCGGTGTCACCAAGCTCGCGCTGGATCTGGGGCACGAGCCTATTCGCGATGTATTCAGCCGTTTCGGTATCGGCCAGTCTGCGGCTACAGGTTTCCCGGGAGAGAGAGCGGGGCGCCTGCCGGATCGGCCGCGCTGGCATCCCACCGAGCAGGTGTCGCTGGCCTTCGGTTATGGCATTACGGCCACACCATTGCAGCTGGCGTATGCCTACTCCGCGTTTGCTAACCGCGGTGTGCAGCAGCCCGTGTCGCTGCTTGCCCTGGAGGGAGAGCTACCTCCGGGTACTGCAGTCATCTCGCCAGACATCGCCGCGCAGGTATTGCAGGTTTTACACGCGGTAACCGGAGAGCACGGCACTGGCGGCAGGGCGAACGTGCCCGGTTACCAGGTGGGTGGCAAGACAGGTACCGTGCACAAGGTAGGCGCTCAGGGGGGTTATGACGAGGATGCCTATATCGCACTGTTTGCCGGCGTAGCACCCAGCGATAACCCGCGAATCGTGACTGTTGTAGTGATTAACGAACCCAGGGGCGATGACTACGGCGGTGGCGCTGCCGCCGCTCCGGTTTTCTCGGCAGTCACGCGCGGAGCCCTGCGCCTGCTGAATGTGCCGCCCACCGAGGCGATTGCTGTGGCCAGTAATGCAGAGCGGGGCCCGGCATGATGGCGCTGGCTGAGCCACGCGGTGCTGTGCGGATGACGCTGTCAGAGCTGCTGGACATGCCTGGCTGCGACGGCGCTGACACCATGATCAGTGGCCTGCAGTTGGACAGTCGCGCAATAAACGGCGGTGACTTGTTTGTTGCTCTGCCAGGCGATGCGCACGACGGCAGGGAATTTATCGAGCAGGCGGTAGCCAACGGGGCTGCTGCGGTGGTCGCTGAGCCGCCTGTTGCGGGCTATGTGGACGAGCTGCATGTGCCAGTGCTGGAGATACCTGAGCTGCGTCTCGAAGTGGGTTTTATCGCGGCCCGTTTTTACGCTCAGCCCAGCCAGGGCCTGCATGTTGTGGGTGTCACGGGAACCAACGGGAAAACGACAGTCAGCCGTCTTATTGGCCAGCTCAGTCGTCGCCTGGACAAGACCTGCGGTGTGATAGGTACTCTGGGTGCCACGCTGGATGACAGTATCAGTGAAGCGGGTAACACCACGCCTGACCCGATCGCACTGCAGCGGCAACTGGCGCAGTGGCGCGACGCACGGGTGTCGCGGGTCGCGATGGAAGTGTCTTCTCATGCGCTGGTGCAGGGGCGCGTCAATGCGGTGGCGTTTGAAACGGCTGTGTTTACCAACCTGTCACATGATCACCTTGATTACCATGGCACGATGGAGGCCTACGGTCGTGCCAAGCTGCAGCTGTTTGCCGTGCCGGGATTGCGCTTTGCGATAGTGAATGTTGACGATCCGTTTGCTCAGCAAGTGCTCGCCGTGCTGGATGCGCAGGTGCGTGTGCTGACCTGTTCCACGGCCGGCGCCCCTGCCGATATACGCATCGACAATGCCCGCTTTTCAGACCGCGGAGTGCACGCGGACTTTTTCAGCGAGTGGGGTAACGCGTCCTTCTTCAGTGCCTTGCCTGGTGATTTCAACCTGGCCAACGTCGCAGCGGCAATCAGCGTGATGTTGCTGGCCGGTGAGCCGCTTGCGCGAACACTGGCAGCTGTTGCGGACCTGCACCCGGTAGCCGGACGCATGCAGTCCATCCCCAATGAACTCGGCATTCAGGTGATTGTTGATTACGCCCACACGCCGGATGCACTGGAACAGGTGCTGGCCGCGTTGGCGCCACAGGTGGATGGCGCGTTGTGTGTTGTGTTTGGCTGCGGCGGGGATCGCGATAACAGCAAGCGTCAGGTCATGGGCCGCGTTGCCTGTGCCGGTGCTGACCGTGTTTATGTGACCAGCGATAATCCACGCAGTGAAAATCCTCAGCACATTCTGGGCGAGATAGCCGCCGGTTGCAGTGGCGATTACCGGTTGGTTGAGAACCGTGCCGATGCCATCAATCAGGCCATTCAGTGCGCTATGCCAGGAGATTGCGTGCTGATCGCCGGAAAAGGGCACGAGTGCTACCAGATCGTTGAGGCAGAGCGTGTGTTTTTCAGTGATGCGCAACAGGCTGAACTTGCTCTGGCCAGGAGGGCCGCCTCATGATGCGCGCGTTCTCACTGTCTGAGCTCTCGGCGCCGCTGCGGGGCAGGCTTGTGGGTCAGGATGTAACCTTTAATCGTGTGTCCACTGACACGCGCAGCCTGGCTGAGGGTGACCTGTTTGTCGCGCTGTCGGGCGATCAGTTTGATGGTCATCACTATCTCGAGCAGGCCAGGGCCGCTGGTGCCTGTGCTGCGCTGGTTCATGGTGCAATGCCATCACTGGATCTGCCGCAAATGGTTGTAAGCGACACACAGCAGGCACTGGGTCTTCTGGGTGCATACAACCGCACTTTATTCGATGGCGCACTGGTTGCCATCACTGGCAGCAGCGGCAAGACAACGGTCAAGAACATGGTGCATGCCGTGCTATCGCAGCGCGGTAAAACACTATCCACTGCGGGCAATTTCAATAACGAGATCGGTGTTCCTCTGACGCTGCTGCGGCTCACCGGGGATGTTGAGTTTGCGGTGGTGGAAATGGGCGCTGCTGGCAAAGGCCATATCGCCTGGTTGTGTGAAATTGGTCGTCCGTCGGTATCGCTGCTGCTCAATGCGATGCCAGCGCACCTGGATGGTTTTGGCAGTGTAGAAGATGTGGCGGCCGCCAAGGGCGAGATCTTCGATGCGCTGGATACCGGCGACGTTGCTGTCATTAATGCGGATCAACCGTGGGCTGATCAATGGCGCTCGCGTGCCGGCAACGCCCGCATTATCGACTTCGGCCTGCAACAGCCGGCAGCCGTTACCGCAACAGCCGTGCAATTACATGGGCTGGATGGCGTCACCTTTACCGCAATCACACCGGCTGGAGAGGCGCTGGTCAAGCTCAGTATGCCGGGGCAGCACAACGTGGCCAATGCTCTGGCTGCCATTGCCGTTGGCCTGGCCTGTCAGTTGTCGCTGGATGAAATCTGCGCCGGCCTGGCTCTGGCGCAGCCTGTATCAGGACGCCAGCGCAGTGAGCGATCGGCGTCCGGCGCGATGGTGATTGACGATTGTTACAACGCAAATCCCGGTTCAGTCAAAGCCGCAATCGATTTGTTGGCGCAGTGCCCCGGGCGCCGTTCCCTGCTGTTGGGAGCCATGAAAGAACTCGGTGAGCGCAGTGTTGAGTTGCATCGCGAGACAGGCGCCCATGCGAAATCCAGAGGGCTGGAGCAGTTGTGGGGGGTCGGTCCAGAATTGCGCGACAGCGTAGACGCCTTCGGTACTGGCGGTCGTTGGTTCCCCGATCTGGACAGCCTGGTTGCCGCCTTGCCTGGCAGTTTCGGTTCTGATGACACCGTGCTGGTGAAGGGATCTCGCAGCACGCGGATGGAGCAGGCTCTGGAAGTCCTGTTGGCAGCGCAAGCGCAGGGGGAAAGCTGATGTTGCTACTGCTGGCGCAATACCTGGCGCAGTTTGAAAGTGCTTTTGGTGTGTTTGAATACCTCACCCTGCGCGGCATTCTCGCTGCGGGAACGGCGCTGGTAATTTCTTTGCTGGTGGGGCCCAGCATGATTCGCCGCCTGAATTTTTACCAGGTCGGCCAATCGGTGCGCGATGACGGTCCGCAGTCACATCTGAGTAAATCCGGCACTCCCACCATGGGCGGTGCCCTGATACTGGTCGCCATTGCCGTTGCCTCCCTGTTGTGGGGTGATCTGCGCAATCCCTATCTTTGGATCGCGCTGCTGGTGACGGCGGTGTTTGGCGCTGTGGGTTGGGTCGACGATTATCGCAAAGTCGTTGAGCGCGATTCGCGCGGTTTACCTGCCCGCTGGAAGTATTTCTGGCAATCGGTAGCAGGCCTGTCAGCGGCCCTGTACCTGTACTTTGCATTCGATACTCCGGTCACCACCGAACTCTATATCCCGTTTTTTAAAGACTTCGCCTGGGCCATGGGACCGCTGTTCGTCGTGTTGGCCTATTTCGTGATCGTGGGTGCCAGCAATGCGGTAAACCTGACCGACGGTCTCGACGGGCTGGCTATTTTACCGACTGTGATGGTGGGTACAGCGCTGGGGATTATTGCCTACCTGACTGGCCATGTGGACTTTGCCGAGTACCTGCACATCCCCTATGTCGCGGGCAGCGGCGAGCTGGCGGTTTTCTGCGGCGCCATTGCCGGCGCCGGACTCGGGTTCCTGTGGTTCAACACCTATCCCGCGCAGGTATTTATGGGTGATGTGGGTGCGCTGGCCCTGGGCGCCGCGCTTGGTACGGTGGCTGTGATCACCCGCCATGAAATTGTGTTTTTCATCATGGGTGGCATTTTTGTGCTGGAAACCGTGTCGGTGATTTTGCAGGTGGCGTCGTTCAAGCTGACGGGCAAGCGTATTTTCCGCATGGCACCGATCCATCATCACTTTGAATTGAAAGGCTGGCCAGAGCCACGCGTGATCGTCCGCTTCTGGATTATCACCGTGATGCTGGTTTTATTTGGGCTGGCTACCCTGAAATTGCGTTAAACGGCGAGGCAGTGAGAGTAGACGTGGCACAGGATTTGATAGCAAGCAGCGTGAGCAGGGTCGTAGTTGGCCTTGGCGTCACCGGTTTGTCCTGCGCGCGCTTCCTGCACCAGCACTCTATCCCATTCAGTGTTATTGACACCCGCGCACAGCCGCCCGGCCTCGCGCAGCTGCGTGAAGAGATGCCGGATGTGCCGGTTTACGCAGGGGAGTATCCGCAGGATGTCGTCACAACGGCGACGCAGCTGATCGTCAGCCCCGGTATTGCGATGACTGATCCTTTGGTGCGCGATGCCCTGGAAGCTGGTGTTGAGGTGCTGGGAGATATCGATCTGTTTGTCGAGCAGGCCACCGCGCCGGTGATCGGTATTACCGGTTCCAACGCCAAATCGACGGTGACTGAGCTGGTCGGTGAGATGGCGAAACTGGCGGGCCTTGATGTGGGGGTGGGCGGCAATCTGGGTACACCTGCTCTGGAGTTGCTGGATGATGCGCGCGAGCTCTACGTGCTGGAACTGTCCAGTTTCCAGTTGGAGCGAGCCGGACAACTGAATCTCGCCGTGGCGACCGTGCTGAATATCAGCGCGGATCACCTTGATCGACACGGTAGTCTGCCCGCCTACCACCAGGCCAAACATCGTATCTTTCGTGGCGCTGCCAAAGCGGTTGTGAATCGCGATGATCGACTGACCTTGCCGCTGGTTGCACCCGATGTCGTGGTCATCAGCTGGCGCATGGGCGAGCCGGAACTGGACGGTTTCGGGCTGCGCACAATAGAGGGTGTGGAGCAGCTGTGCCACGGCTTCGATGCGCTTATGCCCGTTAGCGAGCTGGGTATGTCAGGCCGCCACAATATCGCCAATGCGCTGGCTGCAATGGCTATAGGTTTTGCGGCAGGCCTGCCGCCGGCTGCGATGCTGGAAGCGCTGCGCTCTTTCAAGGGTCTGCCGCACCGCTGTGAAGTTGTCGCAGACATTGACAACGTGCGCTATGTGAATGACTCCAAGGGCACCAATATCGGCGCAACCGAAGCGGCGCTGCGCGGCCTTGGCGCCCAGCACAATATCGTTCTGATTGCCGGAGGCCAGGGCAAGGGTGCTGACTTCAGGCAGTTGCGTGCCAGCGTAACCGCGCATTGCCGTTGTGTGGTTGTGATTGGTGAAGATGCGCCGCTGATCGAACAGGCTCTCGGCGATGTGGTGACCGTGGAACAGGTGACATCGCTGGAAGCGGCGGTGCAATATGCCGCCGGCGCGGCGCATTCCGGCGATACCGTGCTGCTGTCACCGGCCTGCGCCAGCTTCGATATGTTCAGTGGTTACGCCCAGCGTGGCGAACGTTTTCGCGCAGCCGTCAGTGCTTTGGAGTCTGGGTTATGAGCCGCGCAACTGTCATGCAGCAGTCCGTTGTGCCCGATAAAGTGCTGTTGTTGGTTGGCCTCGCGCTGTTGATGGTCGGTCTGGTGGCAATCAGCTCTGCCTCCATCGAATATGCCGACTGGCACTTCGACAATGCCTGGCATCATACGCGCCGGCATCTTGTGTATTTGTTGTTGGCCGTTGCGGGCGCCGCGGTTGTCTATCGCGTACCGACTCAGGTGTGGCTGAAAACGGGCTGGGTGTGGCTGTTTGTTGCACTGGGTTTGCTGATCCTCGTGCTGATTCCCGGCGTGGGCCGTGAGGTCAACGGCAGCCAGCGCTGGTTGCCCTTGGGGCCTTTTACGTTGCAGCCATCCGAGTTTGCCAAGCTGGCCATGGTGGTTTACCTGGCAGGTTACATGGTCCGTCGCGAACACGAAGTGCGACATCAGTGGCAGGGGTTTCTGAAACCCATGGCGGTGCTCTTCGCGGCGACGCTCCTGTTGATGATTGAGCCTGACTTCGGTGCGACTGTGATCGTTGCCGGAACCGCGTTTGGCATGTTGTTTCTGGCCGGCGTGAAGCTGGGGCACTTTCTCATCGTATTGCTCGGCGCCCTGGCGGCGTTACTGGTGCTCGTCGTCAGCGAGCCCTATCGGGTGAAACGCCTGACGGCTTATACCGACCCCTGGGCAGACCCATTCAACACAGGCTTCCAGCTGACCCAGTCATTGATCGCTTTCGGTCGCGGGGAATGGCTGGGAGTGGGTTTGGGGAACAGTGTACAGAAGCTGTTCTACCTGCCCGAAGCGCATACCGATTTCGTGTTCTCGATCTGGGCAGAGGAAACAGGCTTCGTGGGCGCCATGACGCTGATTGCTCTGTTCTGCGCCTTGATCGGTCGCATTATGTGGGTAGGGCGCAAAACGTTACTGGCGGGTAATCCTTTTGGTGCCTATGTCTGCTTCGGTGTGGCGCTGGTTTTCTCCGGACAGGCGTTTGTGAATATGGGCGTCAGCGCCGGCTTGCTCCCCACCAAGGGTCTGACACTGCCGTTTGTCAGCTACGGCGGCACCAGCCTGATTGTGTGTTGCGCAATGCTCGCCCTGGTACTGCGTATTGATCGTGATACCCGTGTCGGCGGAGGGCGCAACTGATGGCCGCCTCAAGCAATGCACTGATCCTGATGATGGCCGGTGGTACCGGAGGGCATGTTTATCCTGCACTGGCAGTGGCGCGAGAACTGTTGGAGCGTGGCTACCGTGTGCAGTGGGTCGGTACCAAACGCGGTCTGGAGCATCGCGTGGTGCCTGCTGCTGGCATCCAGCTGCATTGCCTGGCGGTGCGTGGTGTCCGTGGCAAGAGCCTGTTCCACACAGTTCTGGGCATGCTTGCTCTGGCCTGGGCGTCGCTGCAGGCTTTGTGGTTGGTGATGCGATTATCACCGTCGGTCGTTGTGGGCATGGGCGGCTATGCGGCGGGTCCGGCTGGTCTGGCGGCCTGGTTGCTGCGCAAGCCGCTGCTTATTCATGAGCAGAATGCCGTGGCGGGAACGACTAACCGGTTACTGGCGCCGCTGGCCAGAAAAGTGGTCGGCGGCTTTACGGCTCCCTTTGGTGACAAGATTGACGTATTGGCACTGGGCAATCCGGTACGCCGCGAACTGATCGAAACGGCAGCGCACACAGACTATGAATTCGATGGTACGCGCCCGCTGCGTCTGCTGGTGCTGGGCGGTAGCCTGGGTGCCCGGCCCATTAACCAGCTGGTTCCTGGCGCGGTTGAACGGGTGCGCCAGGCAGCGCAGGGAAGGCTGCAGGTGTGGCACCAGAGCGGTGTTGATCACATTGATGACGTGCGCAGTGCCTATGGCGATGTCGCTCCGGGTGAGGTGCAGGTCATGCCTTTCATCGTGGATATGGCCGCCGCCTATAGCTGGGCAGACCTGGTGCTGTGTCGCGCTGGCGCTCTGACGCTGGCGGAGTTGGCCATCATGGGGCGGCCTTCTTTACTGGTGCCGTTACCCCAGGCGATTGATGACCACCAGAATGCCAACGCTCGCTCGCTGACTGCGTGCGGAGCGGCGCAGCTGTTGCCCCAGACTGATCTCACAGCAGAAGTTTTGTCTGTGACCTTGCTCGATTATCTGCAACACCCGGCGCGGCTGACGGCGATGGCCAGTGCAGCGCGCATGGCGGGTAAGCCACAGGCCACGCAGGCGGTCGCGGACTGCTGCGAGGAGCTGCTGCATGGCCGATAGCATGACGACTGCCAGCAAAATGGTTGAGGCCAAGAGCACGTATAGCGTGCCGGAGATGCGTCGTATTCGTCGTATCCATATGATCGGCGTGGGCGGCACGGGCATGAGTGGCATCGCTGAAGTGCTGGTGAACCTGGGCTATGAGGTGGCAGGATCAGACCTGCGCGCCAGTGCCATAACGCAACGGCTTCAGGAAAAAGGCGTGGAGGTGTATATCGGCCACGCCGCTGAAAATATCGGTAGCGCCGATGTGATCGTGAGCTCCAGCGCCGTCGATGAAAGCAATCCGGAAGTGGTCGCCGCGCGTCAGGCGAGAATTCCGGTTGTGCCGCGCGCAGAAATGCTCGCCGAACTGATGCGCTATCGGCACGGCATTGCTGTGGCAGGGACCCATGGCAAGACAACAACAACCAGCCTTATCGCCGCAGTGTTTGGCGAGGCTTCCCTGGACCCTACGTTTGTGATTGGTGGCCTGGTGAACAGCGCTGGCAGTAATGCCCAGCTGGGCGCCAGCCGCTTCCTGATTGCCGAAGCCGATGAGAGTGATGCCTCGTTCCTGCATTTGCAGCCCATGGTTGCGGTCGTCACGAACATTGAAGCAGACCACATGGAAACCTACGGCGGCGACTTTGCCGTATTGCGGCGCACCTTTATTGAGTTCCTGCATAATCTGCCGTTCTACGGTATTGCGGTGCTGTGTATTGATGACCCGGTAATCCGTGATCTGCTGCCCGAAATCACCCGGCAGGTCATTACCTACGGTTTTTCTGATGACGCCGATTACCGTATCACTGCGTTGCAGCCGGAAGGGCTGGCCACGCGCTTTGTGGTGGAACGCCCCGAGGGCAGATCTGCACTGCCGATCATCCTCAATATGCCGGGCCGGCATAACGTGCTCAATGCGACTGCAACAGTTGCCGTGTCATGTGATGAAGGCTTACAGGACGATGCCATTCAGCGCGGTCTTGCTGCGTTTTCTGGCGTTGGGCGTCGTTTTACCCAGCTTGGCGATATTGCTTTTGGCGAGACCACAGCGCTGTTGGTCGATGATTACGGACATCATCCTACGGAAGTGAAAGCCACGCTTGAGTCCGCCCGACAGGCCTGGCCCGAGCGTCGGGTTGTGATGGTCTACCAGCCACATCGCTATAGCCGCACGCGCGACCTCTACGAAGATTTCGTGGCGACGCTGTCACAGTGTGACGTGCTGGTGCTGCTGGAAGTGTACCCCGCTGGCGAGGATCCGATTCCCGGTGCCGACAGCCGCAGTCTTACGCGCAGTATTCGCCAGCGCGGTCAGGTTGAGCCTGTATTCGCCGAGCATATTGAGGACGTGCCAGAACTGCTTTCCGGTATCGTCCAGCAGGGTGATGTCGTGGTGACGCAGGGTGCGGGTAACGTCGGGCGACTGGCGCAGGATCTCTACCGCATGAATGCGGTGGAGGTGTCGCAATGAGCGTACTGGCAGGAAAGTGTATCGCCGTGCTTCTGGGCGGCACCTCGGCTGAGCGTGAAATCTCATTACAAAGCGGCGCGACCGTGGTCGCGGCGCTGCAACACAGCGGTGCCCAGGTGCGTGCGATTGATACAGCCGCTGCGGATTGGCAAAGCGAGCTGGCGGGGGTGAATTGCGTCTTTATCGCCTTGCACGGCCCAGGCGGTGAAGACGGTGCGATTCAGGGTGCGCTGCAAACTCTCGGTCTCCCCTACACCGGTTCTACGGTGCTGGGCTCAGCCCTGGCGATGGACAAACTGCGCAGCAAACAGTTGTGGCAGGGCGTAGGTGTTGCCACTGCGGGTTATACAACACTGGATCCAACGACAGACTGGCAGGCCGTGATTGATCGTTTTGGCAAGGTCTTTGTCAAGCCAGCCTGTGAAGGTTCCAGCCTCGGTATGGCCAGTGCAGACAACGCTGCGGCGCTGGAAGCCGCATATCGGGCTGCGGCGTGCTATGCGGGCGTGGTTCTGGCGGAGCAGTTTATCGATGGTCCCGAATATACCGTGGCTGTTCTGGGTGACGCAGCTTTGCCGTCCATTCGCCTGGAAACCGGTAACGACTTCTATGATTTTGATGCCAAGTACTTGTCCGACGACACCCTGTATCACTGCCCCAGCGGTTTGGATGCTGCAGAGGAGGCGCACGTTGCTGAGTTATCACTGCGTGCTTTTGCCGCTTTGGGTTGTTCGATCTGGGGGCGGGCAGATGTCATGCGCGACCGACGCAGCGGTGAATTTTTTGTGCTGGAAGTCAACACGGTTCCCGGCATGACATCGCATAGCCTCGTGCCGATGGCCGCTGCAGCGACCGGGATGAGTATCGAAATACTGGTTGAGCGCATTGTCACGCTGAGCCTTGACAGGGGGTGTGGTAATGCCTGAAGCAAGCAAGCGAACCACTGAACATGCAGCGCGCAAAGCGCCAGGGTCGCGCAAGCCAGCTCACGGCGCAACGCGCAAGCGCAGGGACGAGCAGCCACAGCCGCGCATGCCATCGGTCTGGCCCAACCGCCTGATGATTCTGGTGGCGGCGCTGGCCGTCGTTTTCGCCGGCGCCAAAGCCTACCAGACACTGGAGGCTATTCCGGTACAGCGCATTGCAGTGACGGGCGAGTTGGAATACACGCAAACCGAGGCGGTGCAAACCATGGTCCGGCCAGCATTGGCCGGAGGGTTTCTGCGTGCAGATCTGCAGCGTATCCGCGAGCAGTTGGAGGCCTTGCCGTGGATTTACGAGGCCTCTGTGCGCCGGCGCTGGCCCAATGCGCTGGAAATTCATGTGGTGGAGCAACTGCCTATAGCGCGCTGGGGCGAGGATGGATTTTTAAATCACGAGGGTGAGGTCTTTCGCTCCGGCAAGCGCGGTCAGTGGCAGTCGCTGCCCCTGTTGAAGGGGCCGGCCGGATCGGCCAAACCGCTGGTGGCCAGGTATCAGCGGTTGGTGGAAATGCTGTCGCCCCTGGGGCTATCCGTGCAAACCCTGGCCGTCGATGAGCGTAACCAGATAGAGGCGGAACTCACCGGCGGTATGCGCCTGGTGTTTGGCGGTAGTGAGTTTGTGGAACGTATGCAGCGTTTTGTGGCGATCTATCGCAGCGATCTGGCGGCGCGGGGCGATGAGATGGTGCGTGTTGATCTGCGCTACGAAACAGGTGTTGCAGTCGCGTTCCGCGAGGCGGTCGCAGAGCCGTCGCAAGTCGCCGGGTTATAGGCAAACAAGCAGGTTTAAAGGGGAGACACTGCCATGGGCAGCGTGCAGGACAAAAAGATGATCGTCGGCCTGGACATTGGTACATCCAAGGTCGTGGCGATTGTCGGTGAGATTGGACCCGACGGTGACATCGAAGTGGTGGGCATTGGTTCCAATCCGTCCAAGGGAATGAAAAAAGGCGTGGTGGTCAATATCGAATCCACCGTGCAATCCATCCAGCGAGCGGTGGAGGAAGCCGAGCTCATGGCAGGTTGCCAGATTCACTCCGTTTACGTCGGGATTGCCGGCAGCCACATTCGCAGCCTGAATTCGCATGGCATCGTGGCGATCAAGGACAAGGAAGTGTACAGCCATGATCTCGAACGTGTGATTGAGGCTGCTCAAGCGGTGGCCATTCCCGCGGACCAGAAAATCTTGCATATCCTGCCCCAGGAATATGTCATTGATAACCAGGAGGGGATCAAGGAGCCGTTGGGCATGTCCGGCGTGCGGCTTGAGGCCAAGGTTCACCTGGTCACGTGCGCCGTTAACGCGGCGCAAAATATTGAGAAGTGCATCCGCCGCTGCGGTCTGGAAGTGGAGGAGATCATCCTTGAACAGCTGGCGTCCAGCTATTCCGTGCTGACGGAAGACGAGCGTGAGCTGGGTGTCTGCATTGTTGATATTGGCGGTGGTACCACCGACATCGCCATTTTTACCGAGGGCTCAATTCGTCACACCGGTGTTATTCCTATCGCTGGTGACCAGGTGACCAATGACATTGCAATGGCGCTGCGTACACCGACCCAGCACGCCGAAGAAATCAAGATCAAGTATGCCTGCGCGCTTACGCAGCTCGCCGGGCCGGATGAAACGATCAAGGTGCCCAGCGTGGGCGACCGCCCGCCGCGCGATTTGTCGCGGCAGTCACTGGCTGAAGTCGTTGAGCCACGCTATGACGAGTTGTTCACCTTGATACAGGCCGAGCTGCGCCGCAGCGGCTTCGAAGACATGGTGCCCGCGGGCATCGTTCTTACCGGCGGCACTTCAAAAATGGAAGGTGTTGTCGAGTTGGCTGAAGAGATCTTTCACATGCCAGTGCGCGTCGGTTATCCACAGAGCGTGCAGGGACTGAATGACATTGTGCGCAACCCGATCTACGCCACGAGCGTTGGTCTGTTGCAATACGGTATGGATCACCAGGATGAACCGGGCGCGGTGGCGGGTAGCCGTTCCATTGGCTCACAAGAGAGTTTGTTCGGTCGGGCTCGCGCCTGGCTACAGGGCAATTTTTAGCGTTAAGCATTGTAAAACCGTCGTGCGAGAGTGCGGCACTTTTTTAATAAAGGGGAGTACCATTATGTTTGAATTAATCGATAACGTACCTTCGAATGCAGTCATCAAGGTGATCGGCGTGGGCGGTGGCGGCGGCAACGCGGTCAAGCACATGATCGAGAACTCTGTTGAGGGCGTCGATTTTATCTGCGCGAATACCGATGCCCAGGCCTTGTCTGACATTGAATCGCGTACTGTCCTGCAACTGGGCGGCGAGATCACCAAGGGCCTGGGTGCGGGTGCCAATCCTGAGATTGGTCGTGCTGCGGCAATGGAAGATCGCGAACGTATCGCCGAGTCTTTGCGCGGCGCTGATATGGTTTTTATCACCGCGGGTATGGGCGGTGGTACAGGCACGGGCGGCGCACCGGTAGTGGCGGAAGTGGCGCGTGAGCTGGGTATCCTGACGGTCGCCGTGGTAACACGACCGTTCCCTTTCGAAGGTAAAAAGCGCCTGAGTATAGCGGCTGAGGGTGTTGCTGAGTTGCAACAGCATGTCGACTCGCTGATCACCATTCCCAACGAAAAGCTGTTGGAAGTGCTGGGCAAAAATACCACCTTGCTGGATGCCTTCAAGGAAGCCAATGATGTACTGTTGGGCGCTGTGCAGGGTATTGCCGATCTCATTATTCGACCCGGTATGATCAACGTGGATTTCGCGGATGTGCGTACTGTGATGTCTGAAATGGGAATGGCGATGATGGGTACGGGTCGCGCGAAGGGCGAAAATCGCGCTCGCGAGGCCGCTGAACGCGCCATCAACAGCCCGCTGCTGGACGATATCGATCTGGCGGGCGCGCGCGGTATTCTGGTGAACATCACTGCTGGTCTGGATTTGTCACTGGGTGAATTCTCAGAAGTCGGTGACACGATTGAAGAGTTCGCTTCAGAAGAGGCTACAGTCGTGGTGGGCACAGTCATCGACCCGAATATGGAAGAAGAGTTGAAGGTCACCGTGGTAGCGACTGGCCTTGGCGGTGAAGCGGCTCGAGCGCCTCTGAAGGTAGTCGATGCGGCGCCCAAGGCAGCTGCGCCCGTTGAGAGCACCCATGAACCTGACTACAAGGAATTCGATCGCCCACCGGCGCTGCGTCGTCCGCGTCAGGCAGCGGGTGGCCAGGCTGCAGTAGCGGGTTCGGCGGCTGGCGGCGAGGAGTATTTTGATATTCCCGCTTTCCTGCGCCGGCAGGCTGACTAGTCAGGCGAGCCCGGAGGATGTCGGCCGGTTTTCGTTGAGCACAGCTGTGACGAGCGCGGTCAACATCGAAGGAGTAGCTTGTGCTGCATCAGCATACGGTAAGAAACTCGATCCGGGCGACCGGCGTCGGTTTGCACTCAGGCGAGAAAGTTGCCCTGAGTATTCATCCGGCTCCGGTTGATACCGGAATCGTATTTCGCCGGGTCGACCTGGACCCCGTGCTGGAAATTCCGGCGCGCGCTGATTGCGTTGGTGAGACGACGCTCTCCACGACGCTGGTGATGCCTGCCGGGCGCGTGGCAACCGTCGAGCATCTGGTGGCAGCGCTGGCGGGGTCAGGTATTGATAACGCTGTTGTCGAGGTCGATGGCCCTGAAATTCCCATTATGGATGGCAGTGCTGCGCCGTTTGTATTCCTGCTGCAGTCTGCAGGTGTGCAGGAGCAGGAGGCGGCCAAGTCGTTCATACGTGTAAAACGCAAGGTCACGGTGGAAGACGGCGATAAAGTCGCCAGTTTTATCCCCTTTAACGGCTTCAAAGTGTCGTTTACCATCAATTTTGACCAACCCGTTTTCCAGGGACGCAAGGCGCATGCGGAAATGGATTTTTCGCTGACCTCATTCGCGCATGAGGTCAGTCGTGCGCGCACCTTTGGCTTTATGCACGAGATCGAGTACCTGCGCTCCAAAGGCCTTGCTCGAGGCGGTAATTTCGACAACGCTATCGTGGTGGATGAATACCGCATCCTCAACCACGATGGCTTGCGCTACAGCGATGAATTCGTCAAACACAAAGTCCTGGATGCGGTGGGCGATCTGTACCTGATCGGTCATGCCATTGTCGGTGAGTTCCGCGCCTACAAATCGGGCCACGGGCTGAATAACAGGGCAGTGCTTGAACTGTTGGCGCAAACGGATGCTTGGGAGTTGGTCACCTTCCCCGATGCCGCTGCGGCGCCGGTGAACTGCGATTTGAACCCGGCTCCGAGGCCAGTCTAGGCAGCCGCTGCGGGCGGTTTTCGGCGTGGCATTGGGCGTCGATTTATGGCATAGTTCCCGGCCATTTTACGCGCACTTGGCTCAATGAAAGTCATTCTCATTAACCGCAAGCACGGTGGTGCCCGCTCGATAGAGCTGGGCCGCTGGTCGCGTGCGCTGGTGTCATTGTGTTGCCTGGGTTTGCCACTAGGTATGGTGACCCTGGGTTACCTGGCCGGTCAGGATAGCGATGCGCGCTCCCTGCGCGGCGCAGCGCTGGATTCCCTGCAGGACGAACTGGAACAGCAAAGCTCTGATTTTGAAGACCTGCAGGTGCAGGCAGAGCGCAAGCTGCAGGCCCTGACGCTCAACCTGGCCGAACTACAGGCGCGCATAACGCGTCTGGACGCGCTGGGTGAGCACCTTACGGGCATGGCAGAGTTGCAGGAAGGCGAATTCGATTTCAGCCAGCCGCCGGCATTGGGCGGTCCCATGGGCGGCGAATTCAACGTGGATTTCAATGTTCAGGACCTCGATAGCGAACTGGGCCTGTTTGAAGCCCGCCTGAATGATCGAGAGCGTCAGCTGGAAATTCTCGAGTCCCTGCTCAGTGACCGCAAGCTGAAGGAGCAGAGCTGGCTATCGGGGCGTCCGATCGAGAAGGGCTGGATTTCGTCCCACTACGGCCAGCGCACCGATCCGTTTTCCGGCAAGCTGGCGATGCATAACGGCCTGGATTTCGCCGGCAAGGAAGGCTCCAATGTGATCGCGGCTGCGTCAGGTGTTGTCACCTGGACGGGCAGTAAATCAGGCTATGGCCACCTTGTTGAAATCTCTCACGGTGATGGCTACGTCACCCGTTATGCTCACAACAAGAAAAACCTTGTTGCACCGGGCGATGTCGTGCGCAAGGGCCAACCTATCGCCCTGATGGGTTCCAGTGGACGTTCAACCGGCGCCCACGTGCATTACGAAGTCTACAAACACGGCCGTCCGGTCGATCCTTCGAGTTACGTGCGTCGCACCCAACGCTGAATACCACTCCCCGCGCTGTTTTCCGTCATCCGATATGGTTCGGATGAGTCGTATTTCTCCAATAAGTTGAATCATCATGATTAGTAACGTTTTGAAGTCAGTGTTCGGAACCCGCAATGACCGCGAGCTCAAGCGCATGGGCAAAGTGGTGAAGCGGATCAATGCGCTCGCCGATGACATGAAGGCGCTGGACGACACTCAGCTGGCCGCCCAAACGGCCGTGTTCAGGGAGCGTATCGCCGGGGGCGAGAGTCTGGACGCAATTTTGCCGGAGGCCTTTGCGGTGGTGCGAGAGGCCAGTGAACGGGTGCTGGGAATGCGCCATTTCGATGTACAGTTGATCGGCGGCATGGCCCTGCATGAGGGCAAGATATCCGAGATGCGCACGGGTGAAGGTAAAACCCTGATGGCCACCTTGCCTGCCTACCTGAATGCACTGGGTGGTGGCAGCGTGCACCTGATCACTGTGAACGACTACCTCGCGCACCGTGATGCGCACTGGATGGGTCCGCTTTATCACTTTCTTGGCGTCAGCGTCGGGGTCATCCGCTCCGGGCAGGCGCAGGAAGACAAACGGGCCGCCTACAACAGTGACATCATTTATGGCACCAATAATGAGTTTGGCTTCGATTATCTGCGCGATAACATGGCGTTTGCGATGGAAGATAGGATGCAGCACGACCGCAGTTTCGCGATTGTGGACGAGGTTGATTCTATCCTCATCGATGAGGCGCGCACGCCGCTGATCATCTCCGGCGCGTCAGAAGACAGCTCCGAGCTGTATAAACGCATCAACCGCCTGGTGCCGTCGCTGCGCCCCGAAACTGAAACCGAGCCGGGCCACTTTACGGTTGACGAGAAACAGCGCCAGGTGGAAATGACCGAGGCCGGTCACGAAGAAGTCGAGTCGATGCTGATCAAGGAAGGTCTGCTGGACGAGGGCGAGAGCCTGTACGGCGCCACTAACCTGAACCTGCTGCACCATGTGTATTCAGCGTTGCGCGCACACATTTTATTTCACCGGGATGTGGAATACATCGTGCAGGACGGACAGGTGGTGCTGATCGACGAGCACACCGGGCGCACTATGCCGGGGCGGCGTTTGTCGGAAGGCCTGCATCAGGCGATAGAAGCCAAAGAGGGTGTCGCCATTCAAAGTGAAAGCCAGACGCTGGCTTCGACGACGTTCCAGAATTATTTCCGCATTTACGACAAGCTTGCCGGCATGACCGGTACGGCTGACACCGAGGCCTTCGAGTTTCGCCAGATCTACGGTTTGGATGTGTTGGTTATCCCCACGAATGTCCCGGCGCAGCGCAATGACCTGAATGATCTTGTCTACCTCACGCGTGAGGAAAAATTCGACGCCATCGTTGCCGATGTCAAAGAATGCATGGAAAACGGCGCGCCGGTGCTGGTGGGCACTGCGTCTGTTGAGACCTCAGAGGATCTGTCACAGCGTTTCAGAACGGCAAATATTGAGCACAAGGTGCTCAATGCCAAGTACCACGAGCAGGAAGCCGAAATCATCGCTCAGGCCGGGCGACCCGGGGTGGTGACTATTGCCACCAACATGGCCGGTCGCGGTACTGATATCGTGCTGGGCGGCAACCTCGATGCTGAGTTGGCAGAGCTGGGTGACGCCGATGAAGCGCAACGCGCTGCGCTGCGCGAGTCCTGGCAGCAACGTCACGATCAGGTGCTCGCAGCGGGCGGTCTGCATATTCTGGGTACCGAGCGCCACGAGTCGCGGCGTATCGACAACCAGCTGCGTGGCCGCGCCGGACGTCAGGGCGATCCCGGGGTATCGCGCTTTTATCTGTCGCTGGAAGACAACCTGATGCGCATTTTTGCCTCTGACCGCGTCAAAGGCTTTATGCAGGCGTTGGGGATGGAGAAAGGCGAGGCGATTGAGCACAAGATGGTGACCAATGCGATCGAGAAGGCCCAGCGCAAGGTGGAGGGACGCAACTTCGATATCCGTAAACAGCTGCTTGAGTACGATGATGTCGCCAACGACCAGCGTCAGATTATTTACCAGCAGCGCAATGACCTGCTCGGCGATGAGATGGATATGGCAGAAACCATCACCGCTATACGCCGGGATGTAGTCAGTGAGGCGATCGATAGCCATATCCCACCGATGAGTGTTGAAGAGCAGTGGGATGTGCCCGGGCTGGAAAAACACCTGGAAGCGGAGTTTGCCGTAGCGCTGCCGCTGCAGGCCTGGCTGGATGAAGATGACAACCTGCACGAGGAAGTTCTGCGCGAAAAAATTATCGATGCCGTGCAGAGCGCCTATGACGCGAAGGCAGAAGCGATTGGCCCGGACATGCGCAAAGTGGAAAAGCAGATTATGCTGCAGGTGCTGGATACTTTGTGGAAGGAGCACCTGGCGACCATGGATCATCTGCGCCAGGGCATTCACTTGCGCGCCTATGCGCAAAAGAACCCCAAGCAGGAGTACAAGCGCGAATCATTCCAGCTGTTTGAAGAACTGCTGACCAACCTCAAGTACGAGGTGGTGAAGTTCCTCAGTCATGTGCAGATACAGCGCCAGGATGAAGCGGAGCAGATTGAGCAGCAGCGCAGGGAAGCCGCGCAGCGCGAACAGCTGGCGTTCCAGCATGCCGAGGTTGCCAGTATGGAAGCATCCGCCGGCGGTGAGTCTGCCCCGGCGCAGCAGGCCGACGCGACTCCCCAGACCTTCACTCGCGATCAACCCAAGGTGGGGCGTAACGAGCCCTGCCCCTGTGGCAGTGGTAAAAAGTACAAGCAATGCCACGGCAAACTGTGAAGCAGGTGTTACTGATATGGCAGTAGGACCTGATGACAGCCTCGACCTGATACCGGTGCCCGGCGTGCGTCTGGCAACGGTCAGCGCGGGTATCAAGAAACCCGGACGCAAGGACCTGGTTTTGATGGAGCTGGTTGAGGGCACTCGTTGCGCTGCCGTATTCACGCGCAATGCTTTTTGCGCGGCGCCTGTAACGGTAGCGAAGGAGCACTGGCACAGCAGTGATCGCCAGCCACGCTATTTGCTGGTGAATACAGGCAATGCCAATGCGGGCACCGGGCAGTCCGGTATCGCGGACGCTCGCGCCTGCAGCGCCGCAGTGGCTGAACTTGGCGCCGCCAGCGCAGAGCAGGTGCTGCCATTTTCCACCGGTGTTATCGGCGAGCCGTTGCCCATTGGTTTGATTGAACAGGCATTGCCTGCCGCCTTTGCCGCCCTGGACAGCGACGGCTGGCGTGATGCGGCGCGCGGAATTCTCACTACCGATACGCGGCCCAAGGGCGTTTCGGTTACGTTTGAATACGCAGGGCGGCCATTTGTGGTGACAGGTATAGCCAAGGGTGCCGGTATGGTGCGTCCGAATATGGCGACGATGTTGTCATATATTGCTACAGATGCGGCAGTGGATGCAGACATACTGCAGTCTATTCTGGCCGAGTGCGCCGACCTCAGTTTCAATCGTATTACCGTGGATGGTGACACCTCTACCAATGATGCCTGTGTTTTGCTGGCTACGGGACAGGCCGGAAACGAAATGCTGCGCAGCGCCGATGGAGCGCTTTATCAATCACTGCGTGATGCCGTGGAGCAGGTCTGTGTTGCGCTGGCGCAGGGGTTGGTTCGCGATGGCGAGGGAGCTACCAAGTTTGTTACCGTGCTGGTCAACGGTGGACGAAGCGAGCAAGAGTGCCTTGACGTTGCCTTCACCATCGCGCATTCGCCACTGGTGAAGACGGCGTTGTTTGCCAGTGACCCCAACTGGGGGCGTCTGCTGGCGGCCATTGGCCGTGCCGGGCTGGTTGAGCTGGATGTGGAGCAGGTCGCGGTATACCTGAATGACGTGTTGATAGCAGAGCACGGTTGTCGCGCTGCCAGCTATACCGAAGAACAGGGCGTGCAGGCCATGTCGCCGGAAGACATTGTCATTCGTATTGAACTGCAACGCGGTGACAGTACAGCCACGGTGTGGACAACTGATTTTTCTTACGACTATGTGCGCATCAATGCCGAATACAGGACCTGAATGCTGTCGGTACACGTCGCTGTAGGCGTAATTGTTGACGATCAGGACCGGGTGCTGCTGTCCAGGCGTTCCCCCAATGCCCATCAGGGCGGCCTCTGGGAGTTTCCCGGCGGCAAGCTTGAAGCTGGCGAGTCAGTGGCGAGAGCGTTATCGCGCGAGCTGCTGGAGGAGCTTGGCATCGAGGTGCAATCCAGCAGTGCACTGCTGGAAGTAAGCCACGATTATGGTGACAAGCACGTAGTGCTGGATGTGCACCTGGTGTGGGAATTCAGCGGCGAACCGCATGGCGCAGAAAACCAGCCATTGGCCTGGGTGCCGCTAGAAGAACTGCCGAAGTACGCCTTTCCCGCGGCCAATGCCGCAATCGTAGAGGCCTTGCTGGCGGGACTGCCACAGCGGCCTTGCTAATGAGCCTGCCGGGCGGATTCTGCGCGTTGCAGAAATTCTTTGTGCAGTTCATCTACCGTGTCGTACAGCAGCTCCAGCGAGAGGGAGTTATCGATCACGATATCGGCCTGTGCGAGCCTATCATCGCGTGATATCTGCGCGGCCATAATACGCCTGACCTGCATTTCGTCATTGGCATCCCGCGCCATGGTGCGCTCGATCTGCAGCGCTTCCGGCACGTCTACTACGACGATGCAGTCCACCAGGTCGCGCTGGCTGGTTTCCAGCAGCAGGGGTGAACTCAGGATGGTGTAGGGTGAGCGTGAAGCCTGCAGCTGCTCAAGGATTTCCTGTCCGATCAGCGGATGGGTAAGAGTCTCCAGCCAGTGCCGCGATGTTTCATCTGCGAACACGATACTGCGCAGAGCAGCCCGGTTCAGTGCGCCATCGGGCTGCAGAATGTCCGCGCCGAACTGGTCCGCGATCGCCGCCAGCGCGGGCCGGCCTGGCTCGACTATGACGCGCGCCGCCACGTCGGCGTCAACCACGGTGATGCCCTTTTCCTGCAGTCGCTGGGTCACGGCTGACTTGCCACTGCCGATGCCACCGGTAATGCCAATCGTGAGCCCCATACTATGGTCCCGCCGTAATGCCTAAATACGTTGCCACTAGCGTGTCTCCCCAAAGCAGGGCAATCCAGCCGGCCATAGCCAGGTAGGGGCCAAACGGTATCGGCACCTCCCTGCCACGACTTTTAACCAGCATCAGGGCAATACCAAAGACTGCCCCAACCAATGACGAGAGCAGGATGATAAGCGGCAGCGCCTGCCAGCCCATCCATGCGCCCAGGGCGGCCAGTAGTTTGAAATCACCGTAACCCATGCCTTCTTTGCCGGTCACCAGTTTGAATGCCCAGTAGATACTCCACAGCACCAGGTATCCCGCCATGGCACCCAGCACGGCATCCTGCAGAGGGACGTAGGTGCCAAGCGTGTTGAATGCCAGCCCCAGCCAAAGTAACGGCAAGGTGATATTGTCGGGGAGGAGCTGATGGTCGATGTCGATCATGGTTAATGCGATCAGGGCCCAGGTGAGCAGAATCGCGCCCAGCAACGCGACAGAAGGTGCAAAAAACCAGGCTAATGCCAGTGTCATCAATCCCGTGATCAGCTCGATCACAGGGTATCGCGCTGAGATCGGCGCGTCGCAATGACGACATTTTCCGCGCAACAAGAGATAGCTGATCACCGGGACATTCTGCCAGGCGCGGATTTCAGTCTGGCAGGCAGGGCAGTGCGAGTTGGGGGTGGCCAGGTTGAAGGTCGTGGTATCGGCCTCCTGTTCAATTTCGAGTAATTCACAGCAGTCGTGCCGCCAGCTTTTTTCCAGCATCAGCGGCAGCCGGTAAATCACTACGTTCAGGAAGCTGCCAACCAGCAGTCCCAGCAGTAACAGGCAGGTTGGCAGGAACCAGGGAACCTGCGCGATGGCATCAAGCATCAGCGGGTCCTGGGTATGACGGCATACCGGGCGTTGTCAGCAGAAAGTGCGACTTAAACGACCGAGCCAAGCATGAAGATGGGCAGGTACATGGCAATCATCAGGCCACCGACGAGCACTCCGAGAATGGACATGATGATGGGCTCCATTAACGAACTGAGGCTGTCTACCGCGTTGTCTACTGCCTCTTCGTAGTGGTTTGCCACCTTGTCCAGCATCTCGTCCAGTGCGCCGGATTCCTCACCGATAGAAATCATCTGCAGCAGCATGTTGGGAAACAAGCCGGTCGATTTGGTCGACGAATACAAGGTGGAACCCGTAGTGACATCGTCCTTGATACGTCGAATCGCCTTGGTATAGACCGAGTTGCCCGCGGCGCCGGCCGTGGATTCCAGCGCGTCGACCAACGGTACACCGGCGGCAAAGGTCGTGGCCAGTGTACGCGAGAAACGCGCGACGACGGCGTCGTGCACAATGCCGCCTACGACCGGCATGCGCAGAGCGAGTCTGTCCAGTGCCTCAGAAAATTTTACTGACCTGAGCTTGAGTTCCCTGAAAGCGAAGACCGATGCGATAATGCCCAGCAGAATAACAAACCACCATTTCTGCACGAAATTGGAGATGTTCAGTACGAACAGCGTAAACGCCGGTAAGTCGGAGCCGAAACTGCGGAAGGTCTCTGCGAACTGGGGTACAACCTTAACCAGCAGGATGCCGGTGACAACCACCGCTACAATAACAACGGCGGTAGGGTAGGTGAGAGCCTTTTTGATTTTGGCTTTCAGTTGCTCGGTTTTTTCCTTGTAGGTCGCTACGCGGTCCAGCATCACTTCCAGCGTACCGGAGTCCTCACCGGACCCCACCAGGCTGCAGAACAGGTCATCAAAATAGCGCGGGTATTTGGCCAGCGAGACGGCCAGGCCGGTACCCGACGCGACATCGTTTTTGATGCTCATGATAAGTTGCTGCATACGCGGCTTTTCAACACCCTCGGCCACAATCTCAAAGCTCTGTACCAGCGGTACACCGGCTTTCATCATGGTTGCCAGCTGCCGTGTAAACACCGCGATATCGGCAGGCTTGATCGGCTTGCCCTGCCCGCCGAACAGCGGCTTGGGTTTTTTGCGCACCGACTTTGGCTTGATGCCCTGTCGACGCAGCTGGGCGCGCGCCATCGCTGAGCTGGCTGCATGAATCTCGCCCTTGGCTGAACGTCCTGCCTTGTCAACGCCGCTGTAGGTGAACAGCTCGTTTCTGGTTGCGCTGGTGGTTGCCATGTCTCTCTTGCCCCTGTCCCCAACCGCCGTGCGGTTATGGCCTAATCTACTGTGATCCTGTTAGCCTCTTCAAGGCTGGTCAGCCCTTGCGCAACCTTCACGAGTGCGGCAGAGCGCAGATCGTGAAAGCCCTCGGCACGGGCCTGTTTGGAAATTTGCAGCGAGTTGCCTTCTTCCATGATCATGTTGGCGATTGCGGGTGTTATCTGCACCACTTCATAAACACCAACCCGACCTTTATAGCCATCTTTACACAAATCACACCCTACGGCCTTCATGATTGTGGCGTTTTCTAGAGATTCTTCGCTGAAGCCCATTTCCAGCAGCGTGGCGTGCGGGATGTCGTCTGCGGGCACGCTGCAGTGCTGGCAAAGGCGACGCGCGAGTCGCTGGGCAATAATCAGGTTGACGGAGGTGGCAAGGTTGAACGCGGGTACGCCCATGTTCAGCATGCGTGTAATGGTTTCGGCAGCGCTGTTGGTGTGCAACGTAGACAACACCAGGTGGCCGGTTTGCGCCGCCTTGATCGCAATTTCTGCGGTTTCCAGGTCTCGAATCTCACCCACCATGATGATATCGGGATCCTGCCGCAGGAAAGAACGCAGCGCCTCGGCAAAGTTCAGGCCCACTTTCGCGTTCACGTGAACCTGGTTGATGCCCTCCAGGTTGATTTCCACCGGGTCCTCGGCGGTAGAGATATTGCGCTCTGGCGTATTGAGAATATTCAAACCGGTATACAGCGAGACCGTCTTGCCGGAGCCGGTAGGGCCCGTCACCAGAATCATGCCCTGCGGCCGGTTGAGCGCCTTCATGTACATCTCTTTCTGCTCGGGCTCGTAGCCCAGCGCATCAATACCCATCTGTGCACTTGTCGGGTCGAGAATACGCAGAACGATCTTTTCGCCGAACAGTGTCGGCAGCGTGTTAACACGAAAGTCGATCGCACGGTTGCGCGACAGTTTCATCTGGATGCGGCCATCCTGTGGGATGCGTCGCTCTGAAATATCCATCTGCGACATGACCTTGAGGCGCGCGGACAGTCGGGGTGCCAGATTTCTGGGCGGCTTTACCACCTCACGCAATACGCCATCGGTGCGAAAGCGCACTCTATAGTTCTTCTCGTAGGGTTCAAAGTGAATGTCTGATGCGCCCTGTTTAATGGCATCTACCAGCACTTTGCTGACAAAGCGCACAATAGGGGTTTCGTCGACGCCTTCGCCAGCGCCGTCATCTTTCTCGCCTTCTTCATCGACAGCCGAGACATCGATATCATCCAGGTCGGCAGAATCCAGATCGCCAAGGCCGTCATCCAGTGTGTCCTGCGCCTCCAGCCACTCGGAAATTGCAGTGTTCAGTGCGCTCTCTTCAACCAGGACTGCATCGGTATTGATGCCGGTGTGGAACTTGATCTCGTCCAGCGCTGCCAGGTTGGTGGGATCTGATACGGCAATGAACAGGCGGTTGCCGCGGCGGTACAGTGGAAACGCATGGTGTTTCGTCACCAGGTTGACGTCAACCAGGCCCATCGGCAACGCTGCGCGGCTGAATGCCTTGATATCAAATAGTGGTACACCGAATTCCAGCGAGGCGATTTCAGCGAGTCTGCGGCCGTTGACGCCTTTCTTTTCAACCAGATACTGCACGATGGGCATTTTTTCGAGGGAGGCGTCTTTCTGCGCCTGGGCGGCATCTGGTGCAGCTATCAAACCTTCTGCCACCAGTCGTCCCGCAAGACCGCTAAGCTGCCCTGTCGCTTTGTCATCCATTGAAGCTGTGTCCCTGAGTCAGGAGCAATGTCTGCCTGTTATGTGTGCGAGTTTTCACCAGTATACCGACCCGAGGGTGTTGCTCAAAGCCTTGGCTTTAGCTTAATTGCATGATTTTTAGTGAATTTTCACCGCAGGTCACACTTCAGGTGCCTGTCCCGGCGTGCGGAGTTACTGATGGATCAGGGCATAGCCTGATGGTTGCAGAAATTGCCCTGCGGTGGCTGGCGGAATCGGGTGCTGGCAGCGCCGATTCTGGCAACGTTGTGACAATATTTGTCAGTGATGATGGCGCGATGACATTTTATGGCACCCAAAAAGAGTCCTGGTATATTGCCAAAGCGTCATGTTGGAAACCGATAACCTGTTGAAATATAATAATAAAAATATATAATTAACCGGTGTCATCTTTTTTTGGCATGCTCCCTGCATAAGCTAGTGTGGTTGTTTGCAATGATGCCGGAATGGTTCGGTTCAGCAGATACAAACGCAAGAAAGAATGTCTTCTTAAAGATCACGGGGATTAGAACATGAAGTTACAAGCTAAAGCTCAACAGGGTTTTACCCTTATCGAACTGATGATCGTAATTGCGATCGTGGGTATTCTGGCTGCCATCGCGCTGCCTGCTTACCAGGATTACACCGTCCGGGCAAAAATGTCTGAGCCGCTGGCGGCACTGGCAGAAGCCAAGACGACTATCTCGGAATACTATGTTGCAAATAACAGTCTGCCTAACAGCCAGGCCGTCTCAGGTATCCAGCTGACGCGCAACACAGAGATTCTGCAGAGCATCGTTTATTCGTCTAATGGTAACTTGCCGCTGCTTTCGGCCGTTGTTAAATCCGAAGTTGTACCTGGCTCCGCTGGAGATGTTCAGTTTGACTTGTCAGGTTATACTGCCGCTGGCCGAGTGCTGCAGTGGAAGTGTAAGCCTGGTGCAACCGATCCGATCGAAACCAAGTACCTGCCGGCCAACTGCCGCGGCTAAGTACAGCGTTTAGTCAGGTTTTTGAAAGCCCGGTACTTGTGCCGGGCTTTTTTTATTTCAGATTTTGCCGTCAATGCTGAGTAAGCTGCACGGATGACTGCGTCCCTTCCAGTTTCAACTTCATCATCCAGAGCGCTGTGGTTCCTTGGTATGGTTGCCTTGTTAACGGTGGCGAGCTACTGGGTTGCCCTGGATGGCCCCCTGCTGTTTGATGACCAACCGAATATCACCCAGAACCAGCTCCTGATGATTGACGGCGCCATCGCCGATGAATGGCGCAGCGCCGCCTTCAGCTCCGGCTCTGGTCCCCTACGTCGTCCTATCAGTATGTTGAGCTTCGCCGCCAATGGTGTCGCCGGCGGCGAGTTCGCTGCTTTTGGCCTGAAACTCACCAACTTACTGATACACCTGGTTACAGGTGTCGTTTTCTATGCCGGTGTTTTACGCCTCGCGCAATCACCGGTGCTATCGGAGCGCTATGCCGGTAGGGCGCACTGGCTGGCACTGGCGGCGGCAACTCTGTGGCTGCTGCATCCGCTGCATGTGTCTACCGTGATGTATGCAGTACAGCGCATGGCGCAGCTAACGGCGTTGTTCATGATCGCCGGTGTGCTGGTATACGCGATTTATCGCAATCGCTGGGCGCGGCATGGAGGCGCGGTGGGTGAGTTGCTGGCAGCCGCGTTGTGGCTGTTATTACTGACCGCGCTGGCGGCGTATTCGAAAGAGAATGGCCTGTTATTGCCCTGGTTGCTGGTGGCAGTCGAGGTGGCGTTTTATCGGGGCATATGGGCTGGCAAGCGCATCCCGCTGCTTGTACTGCTGGCCTGGTTGGCGTTGCTGGCTCCGCTCATGCTGGGCGTCCTGATCTATTTTTTCAGTCCTGAATTTTTTACCGACCCCTATTTGCGCAGGCCATTTGATTTATCGGAAAGGCTGCTGACACAGAGCCGCATGTTATGGCATTACCTGTCGTGGCTGGCGTGGCCCGATGTCCGCGCGATGGGCTTTCAGCACGATGATCTTGTTATATCCACTGGCTGGCTGCAGCCCTGGACTGCGCTGTTGGCCTGTGTCGCGTGGCTCCTGGCTATCGCTTTTTCTGTATGGCAACGCAATCGGCTGCCGCTGGTGTTTTTCGCCGTCGTGTTTTTCCTCGTTGGGCATGCCATGGAATCCGGGCCTTTCGCCCTGGAAATGGTGTATGAACATCGCAATTACCTGCCCAGCATGGCGGTCTGCCTGCTGCTTGCCGGGCTGCTGGTTCACCCGAAGTTGCTGGGAGGAAAAGCGGATGGTCGCCTCGTTACGGGCGGCGTTGTAACCGTGCTGGCGCTGCTATTGTTTGTGCGCAGTGATACCTGGTCTGATGAGCTGGTGTTGGCGCAGCGCAATGTCGATAATCATCCGCAGTCGGCCCGCGCTCACTACTTTCTGGGTGATGCTCTGCTGTCGGTCTACAACCGGAGCGGCGAGCATGAGTTGAATGATGCGCAGCGACGGGATCTGCTTATTGTCGCAAGGCAGCAGTTCGAACGCATGTATGAACTGGAACCCGACGATAGCGCCTCTCTGGTTATGCTTTATATTGTGGATTCTCTGTATTTCCCTGAGCTTGCGCAACGCAATGATTGGCTGGCGAAAATCGCGCAACGTATGGAAGAAAAGGTGTTTCTGCCTTCCGATTATGCGTCTGTCACTGCGCTGATGCGGCACCTGACGCAACGCGGCTCCCCGGACGATGCTCAGCGCGTGATGGCGATACTCGAGCAGCGAATGGCGACCTGGGGTGACAGACGACAATTTCTACTCCCCATGTACCTGTACAACGCCGCCCACCGAGGTCCGTATGAGGAGCGCAGGGCATTGCTGGCGCGCGCCCTGGCCGTATCGCCGGGTAGTTATGCAACACGCTATTACCTGGCCAGTGAGCTGGTGGCGGCGGGAGATATTGCCGGAGCGTACGAATCCATCGGGCAATGGCTGCAGCGCGATCAGCGTCGCTGGCAGTTGCCGCTGATCAAGTCCCTGTTTCACGGCGAGACATCAAAACCATGAGCGTTCACGCCGCGCAGCGTTTGAGTGCCTTTTGGCCCTGGGCTGCACTGGCAGTCGTGCTGCTTGTTACAGCGTGGATTTACGGGCCCGGAACCGCCGGGCCGTTGATGCTGGATGATCGTTCCAGTCTGGGCGACTTGTCGGGCTTGTCAGAGACGCCTCAGCAGGCGCTGGACGCTGTGCTGGGAGATACCTCAGGGTTTCTCGGTCGCCCCGTGTCAATGGCGAGCTTTGTCGCCGAAAAATTGTGGTTCGGTGATGCTGTGGCCATCAGCAAGCAGGTGAATGTTGGCCTGCATTTATTCACCGGTTGTCTCGTCGTCTGGCTGTTGTGGTCACTGCTTGACGCGGCGCGTTTTCCGGCCGCGCCTGGATTGGCGGTGCTGGCGGGAGCGGCCTGGTTGCTGGCGCCACTGCAGGTGAGCACCGTGCTGTATACCGTGCAGCGCATGGCAATGTTGGCCGCCTTTTTCAGCCTGGCCTGCCTGATCAGTTATCTTTACTGGCGCAAGGCCCTTGTGCGCGGCGAGCGTGGTGTGATCCCGTTTATTCTCACGCTTTTCTTTTTCGCGCTTGCCGTCTTCTCCAAAGAGAATGCGCTGGTATTGTTACCTCTGCTGTTGCTGCTGGAAATGCTGTGCTTGCGCTATGTCGGGCCTCGGGGGCAGCGCATCGTTTGGTTACAGCGTCTGTCTCAGTTGGGCGTTTTGATCGTTGCCGCCACAGTGGGCTGGCTGCTTGTTGCTGGCCTGGACTGGCTGGAGGGGCGCTTTGTTCGCCGTGAGTTTACGCTGTATGAACGCCTCTACACCCAGGCTCGCGTGCTTTGGGATTACCTCGGGCAATTGCTGTGGCCTGACGTGAGCCGCATGGGTGTTTATCACGATGACCTTGTGGTTTCTTCCGGCCTTGGTGATCCGGTAACCACGCTGTACGCCCTGCTGGCCTGGCTGGCGGTGCTATTTTTATGCGCGGGTTTATGCTGGTTGAAAACGGGGCGTTACCTTGTTTTCGGCATTGCATTTTTCCTGGCAGCGCACATCACTGAATCTTCGGTATGGCCGCTGGAACTGTACTTTGAGCACCGCAATTATCTACCAGCGGTGGGTATTTTCCTGCTGCTGGCGGTTGCGCTTGGTAGCCTGATACGGCGTTTTCCTGAAACGCGGATGCCATTGTTTGCGTGGGCTGGCATCGCTGTGCTTATGCTGGCTATGCAGACCAGTTCGCAGGTGCAGATCTGGTCCAGTAAGCCGCTGCTGCACCTCAATAACGTTACTGCACATCCGCACTCCTTTCGCGCCAACACGGCAATGGCCGGCCATCTCGCGCTGCTGGGTGAACTGGATGCCGCACTGGCGTACTCTGCGCGCGCTCATGCATCGAGCCGCCTGAGCGCGGCTATGAATGATGAGCGCGCGGGTGACTGGGTCATCCGCGATGTGGCGCTTAGCTGTATGGCGAATGCACCGCTGCCGTCTGGACGCTTGCAGTCTTTAGGAGAGCAGCGTCCCGGTCGACCGCTGGCCATTGTGAATAACGTGCAGATTCTGGTGGAGCTGCAGCAAAGCGGCCGTTGCCCGCAGTTTAACTGGGTGGCGCTGGCTGATCGCCTGGAAGCCCTGTACTTGCTGCCTGTAAACCCTGCGACTGCTTCAACCAATATGTATTCGGTGCTGGCAGCGCTGGAAAATGCCCTGGCCCGCTACGATCGCGCCTACGCCTACACCACCCGGCTGTTGGCGCAGTCGCCGGACAATATCCGTGGCCAATTCATGCACCTCCATTTTGCAACCGCGTTGGGCAAGCGTGATGAAGCCAATGCATTACGCCGTGCACTGCTCGCCCTGCAGGCGCAGGGCGAGCTGACTGTCGAGGAACAGGCAAACCTGGCGCTATATCCAGACCAGTCTGGTTGACTTCTGGCCATTGCCTCCCTTTGATTGCCCGGCGGGTGTCCGCGGCGTGTTGATTGCGTGTATCATGTCCTGACGCCAGGTAGAGCGCTAATAAGTCGTCGCTTGTCGCTTCAGTCATTATCAGGGGGCTGCGTTTGTGCCATTGCATAGCGTATCGCGGTGAAGTCCATGCACCTGTTTTGTGGGGTTTAATGTGACCAGTGAACAGTCACGATCGTTTTCATTCTCAATCGTTATTCCGGCCAAGAATGAGGAAGAGGGGCTGAGCAAGCTGTTGCCCCGGCTGCAGGCACTGTACCCTGACGCCGAGATACTGGTTGTCAACGACGGTTCTACTGACGGTACCGTCGGCGTCTGCGAATCGTTTGGCGTAAAAGTCATTTCCCATCCATACTCCAAAGGCAACGGTGCTGCGGTGAAAACCGGTGCGCGCGTGGCCAGGGGCGACTATCTGGTATACATGGATGGTGACGGCCAGCATGATCCCGAGGACATAGAGAAATTACTGTACCGGATCGAGGAGGGTTTTGACCTGGTGGTCGGTGTGCGCAGTGGGCTGTCGTCACAGGCGAGCGTGGCGCGCTGGAGCGCCAACGCATTCTACAATCGCTTTGCCAGCTGGATGGTCAATCGCAAGATTCCGGATCTGACGTCCGGTTTTCGCTGTGTGCACCGCAAGAAATTCCTTGGCTTTCTCTATCTGTTGCCGAATGGTTTCAGCTATCCCACGACCTCGACGATGGCTTTTTTTCGCGCCGGCTATTCGGTAGGTTTCGTGCCCATTACTGTTTCCCAGCGTGTGGGCACCAGCCACATCAGCCTGGTGCGCGATGGTGTGCGCTTCTTCCTGATTATTTTCAAGGTAGGCACGCTGTATTCTCCACTGAAGGTTTATTTTCCTGCGGCGGTATTGATTTCAGGATTGGGGTTCCTCAATTACGTGATTACCGCAATGTCGACCGGTGGCTGGCGATTTACCAATATGAGCACCTTGCTGATACTGGCTGGTATCGTCGCGTTCCTGATGGGCCTGTTGGCGGAGCAGATGACGAATCTGCAATATAAGGATTCTGATGTGGAGCCCGAGTAGCTCGTCATCGTCAGCTGACAGTGCACTGGTCCGGTTTCAGTAAGGCACGGTCAGCGCCATCGTCTCCTTTACTTGCTCCATGACAACGTAGCTGGTGGATTCCTGCACGCCGGGCAGAGTCAGCAGCGTCTCTCCCAGCAGTTTGCGATAGGCATCCATGTCCGCTACCCGCGCCTTGATCAAGTAATCAAAGTTACCGGAGACGAGGTAGCATTCCAGGACTTCGGGCAGGTCGAAAGCGCTCTGGGTGAACTCCTCGAAAATGTCCTGCGAAGTGCGATTCAGCCGGATCTGCACGAACACGACCAGCGCCGCGTCCAGGTAGCTGGGCTCCAGAATAGCCTGGTAGCCGCGAATCACACCCTCTCGCTCCAGTCGTTTGACGCGCTCCTTGCAGGGCGTCGTGCTCAGCCCTACCTGCCTCGCGAGTTCGGCAAAGCTGATGCGTGCGTCAGCCTGTAAATGACGCAGTATGTTGCGGTCGATGCGGTTTAACTGGTCGAGCTTGCGACTCATGGCGAGCATTCCTCTTTGGCGCTGGTAGTCGAAATCACTTTATAGCGGAAGTGAAAAGCTGAATCAGCTATTTAATGGTCTTAAAAAGAGTGAAAAAGTTAACTAATAAGCTCTAGCATAGCGTTTTTGCAGATCACAAAACCAGAGGGTTAAAGCTCATGTTGATTGGCGTTCCAAAAGAAATCAAAAACAACGAATACCGTATTGGCCTGACGCCGGCAGGTGTGCGCGAACTGGTGCAGCATGGACACAGCGTGCTGGTACAGGCCGATGGTGCGGCAACCATTGGCTTCAGTGACGAAGACTATCGTCAGGCAGGCGCAGGTATCGCCAGCGGTGCCGCGGAGATTTTCCAGCGCGCCCATATGATTATCAAGGTGAAGGAGCCGCAGCCTGAGGAGTGCGCAATGCTGCGCCCCGGGCAGCTACTGTTCACCTACCTGCACCTTGCACCCGATCCGACGCAGGCGGCATTGCTGTTGCAGTCCGGTGCTACCTGCATCGCTTATGAAACGGTGACTGCGCCGGGGGGTAGCGGCCTGCCGTTACTGGCTCCGATGAGTGAAGTCGCCGGTAGGCTCGCGGTACAGGCGGGAGCTCACCATTTGCAGATTACCGCCGGTGGTGACGGCATGTTACTGGGTGGCGTACCCGGCGTGGAGCCGGCGCGGGTGCTGGTTATTGGCGGCGGTGTGGTGGGTGTCAACGCGGCCCGCATGGCCATGGGGCTGGGCGCGGACGTGACCTTGCTGGATCGCTCGCTGGATAGGCTCAAAGAACTCGATATGCTGTTTGGCGGACGCATGAAAACCGTCTACTCAACCGCAGACGCTATAGAGCGCTATGCCCTGGCGGCGGATCTGGTGGTGGGGGCAGTATTGGTTCCGGGTGCAGCGGCGCCGCGCCTGATCTCGCGTGAGCTGGTGTCACGTATGAAGAAAGGTGCAGTGATGGTGGATGTGGCCATTGACCAGGGCGGCTGCTTTGAAACCAGTCGAGCGACGACACATCAGGAGCCAACGTATGTGGTCGATGGTGTGGTGCACTACTGTGTGGCGAACATGCCAGGCGCAGTGGCGCGCACCTCAACGATGGCGTTGACCAACGCAACATTGCCCTACGCGTTGAAACTGGCAGATCTCGGGGTGCTCACTGCGCTGGCTGAAGACGAACACCTGCGCAACGGCCTTAACATTCATGGCGGGCAAGTGACCTGTCCTGCCGTTGCCGAGGCGCTCGGTTATCCCTGTATGGATGCCATGCAGGCCCTGACCGCGCAATGCGCAGGCCAGGCTGCCTGACAGCTGCTATCGACGGCAACTGGTACTCTGCTATTGGTACTTTGCCTTGGCCTCACGGCGCCGCGCATGCAGCACGGGTTCAGTGTAGCCACTGGGCTGCTCGCGACCTTTGAACACCAGGTCGCAGGCCGCCTGATAGGCAATGCTGTTGGCAAAATCCGGGGCCATGGGACGGTACAGTGGGTCGCCCGCATTTTGCTCATCAACCACTGCCGCCATGCGCTCCATGGTGGCGTGCACCTGATTTTCGGTACACACGCCGTGGCGCAACCAGTTGGCGATGTGCTGGCTGGAGATGCGCAGCGTGGCGCGGTCTTCCATCAACCCGATATGGTGAATGTCGGGGACCTTTGAGCAACCCACACCCTGGTCGATCCAGCGCACCACATAGCCCAGTATGCCCTGCGCGTTGTTGTCCAGTTCACGCTGGATGTCTTCCGGGCTGAGCCCCGCAGCGCCTTTCAGCGGAATGCTGAGAATGTCATCCAGCGAGGCTCGCGGGCGGCTTTTCAGCTCATCCTGACGCTGCTTTACGTTGACCTGGTGATAGTGCATCGCATGCAGTGTTGCGGCCGTGGGTGAGGGTACCCAGGCGGTGCTTGCGCCTGCCTTTGGGTGGCCGATCTTGTCGCGCAGCATGTTGGCCATCAGATCTGGCATGGCCCACATGCCTTTACCGATCTGGGCTTTGCCCTGCAGCCCGCACTGCAGGCCGATGTCGACGTTCCAGTCTTCGTAAGCGTTAATCCAGGGTTCCTGCTTCATGGCACCCTTCGGCGTCATGGCGCCGGCTTCCATGCTGGTATGAATTTCATCGCCGGTGCGATCCAGAAAACCGGTATTGATGAACACCAGACGCTCTTTCGCGACCCGGATGCAGGCCTTGAGGTTGACGGTCGTGCGCCGCTCTTCATCCATGATGCCCATCTTCAGGGTATTGCGCGCCATGCCCAGCGCATCTTCGATACGATCAAACAGTTCACAGGTGAATGCCACCTCATCGGGCCCGTGCATTTTGGGTTTGACGATATACACGCTGCCCTGGCGTGAGTTGCGCGGAGCGTCGGCGTCCTTGTTGAGATCATGCAGGGCGATCATGGCGGTGAACATGCCATCCATGATGCCCTCGGGAATCTCATTGCCGTCGTCGTCCACAATGGCGCAGTTGGTCATCAGGTGACCGACATTGCGCACAAACATCAGGCTGCGCCCGGGCAGTGTCAGCGTGCCGCCGTCTGCGGCGGTATAGGTACGATCCTCATTCAACGCGCGAGTGAGTTCAGCGCCGCCCTTGTTGAACGTGTCTTTCAGGTCACCGCGCATCAGGCCCAGCCAGTTGCGGTAGGCCACGGCTTTATCCTGCGCGTCGACAGCAGCAACAGAGTCTTCACAATCTTGGATGGTCGTCAGCGCTGCTTCCAGTACAACGTCTTTTACGCCTGCCGGGTCTGTAGCACCGATCGGGCTGCTGGCATCAACCTGGATTTCAATGTGCAGCCCATTGTGTTGCAGCAAGACGCTGGTCGGCGCATTGGGCTCGCCGCGATAGCCGCGCAACTGCGACGGCTCGGCGAGTGCGCCGATGTTGCCATTGGACAGCACGACCTGCAGCTTGCCACCGACCACGGTGTAGGCCTTCGCCTGGCTGTGGCTACCGCTGGACAGCGGGCAGTGCTCATCGAGAAATGCACGGGCATAGGCAATAACACGGTCGCCGCGCACCGGGTTATAGGCGCCGCCGCGTTCGCCGCCGTCTTCCTCAGAGATGACGTCGGTACCGTATAAGGCGTCGTAAAGGCTGCCCCAGCGAGCATTGGCAGCGTTAAGCGCGTAGCGCGCATTCATCACGGGCACTACCAACTGCGGGCCCGCCAGCGTCGCCACCTCCTCATCAACACCGGTGCTCTGGATAACAAAGTCATCGCCCTCGGACAGCAGATAGCCGATGCTTTGCAGGAATTCTTTGTACGCGGCACGGTCGTAGTCTGCGCCAGGATTTTCGTGATGCCAGGCGTCGATTTTGGCCTGCAGGTCGTCGCGCACCTGCAGCAACTCGCGATTGCGCGGGCCCAGCTGTTTGACAATATTTTCCAGAGCCTGCCAGAAGTGGTCGGGCTCAATGCCGGTGCCCGGCGCGATGTCGTTCACCAGCAATTCGTGCAGTTCGGGCTCGATGTGCAGGCCACCGTGTCTGATGCGGTCACTCATAGTGTCATTCCTTGTGCGTTTACGTTGCTCGCGAGGGGCGTAGCCATCGCTGGAGGCCCCGTAGCGGGAGCCTGAAAATGGAAGTCTAGAAGGGACCTTGGGATTTAGCTAATTTATCGTTTCAATCGCGGTCATTGGGTTTGTGAATGAATTATCAGGGCGTCGGTGCCTGGCCATCCAGCTCCCTGGCTGTGTCGGTAATCAGCTTTCTCAACCACTTGTTGGCCGGGTTGTGTTGCAGCAGTGGGCTCCAGGCCATCTTTAATTCCAGCGGCGGAATCTCCAGCGGCGGGTCGCGCAATACCACGCGCGGGTTGTCGCGTTTCAGTAGCGCCGCGCGAGTTGGCAGCGTCACGATAAGGTCGTTCTGTTCCGCCAGGGTCATCGCCGCCTGGTAGTGGCGCGTGAACACACGTATCTGGCGCTTTTTGCCGAGTTTCTTGAGGGCGGCATCCACCCATCCCAGCCGTTGCACATCGTCGGGGTCGACGCCCACGCCCACGCCCATGCCGGTTTTGCTGACCCACACGTGGTTGGCCTTGAGGTAGTTATCCAGCGTGAAATCCTCCAGCACCGGGTTTTCCGGGCTCAGCAGGCAGGAAAACGTGTCGTTCCACAGTGGTATCTGGTGAAACGATTGTGGCATGGAATCAAACCGGTTAATCACCATATCCACCTTGCCGCGCTCAACGTCGAGGAAGCTCACGTCCGAAGGCGTCATGATATCCAGCGTCAGGCCGGGCGCCAGTAGCCGCAGTTTGCCCAGCACCGATGGAAACAGGGTGGATTCAGCATAATCGCTCGCCATGATGCGAAATACACGCTGTGCATCAGCTGGTTCGAAGGCGTTGCGCGGTTGCACTGCCCGCTCGATATTGGTCAGCACGTCGCGCACCATGGGTTCCAGTTCCAGCGCACGCTCTGTAGGCGTCATGCCTTCGCTGGTTCTGACCAGCAGGGGGTCATCAAACAGGTCGCGCAGGCGGCGCAGGCCGTTACTCATCGCCGGTTGTGACAGGTTCAATTGATTGGCGGCCTGGGTCACATTGCGTTCACGCAGCAGTGCATCCAGGTACACGAGCAGGTTCAGGTCAATTCGATTGAGGTTCATAGGCGGCTTGTATTCACTAAGTGAATGAAAGTGTTTTTTGTATTCCGAGCGAGAATTATACGCGCTTCCGGTTACTTGCCAATGGCTCGGCGCCGGCCCCCAGTGATGGATTTCACTGGACAAACGCGGCACAGCGCGAGTAAGCCGCGCGGGACTGCAGTATAATGCGCGCCTCAACAACGTGGGAGAGATTGGAAGCACTATGGAAGGATATCGAGCACCGTTAGCGGATATGAATTTCATCATCAATGACTTGTTGCAGGCAGAGAGCTCGCTGGGATCTTTACCGCGCTTTGCTGAATGCGATGTCGGCCCGGATCTGACCGTCGCGCTGCTTGATGAAGCGGCGAAGCTGGCAGGTGACGTGCTGGCTCCGCTGCGCCGAGTGGGTGATGAGCAGCCCGCCACCTGTGCAGACGGCAAGGTTCAGCCATCGCCCGGTTATGGTGATGCGCTGCGGCAGATGGCCGCCGGGGGATGGGTCGGTATCTCCGCAGAGTCGCAGCACGGTGGCCAGAGCCTGCCTGAGCTGTACAGCACGGCGACGCATGAAATGTGGAACAGCGCGAATATTGCCCTGGCCCTGGCGCCGTTGCTCAGCAGCAGTGCCGCGCTGGCGATTGCCGCGCACGGCAATGACGAGCAGAAAGCCACCTACCTGCAAAAGATGCATTCGGGCGAATGGTTCGGCACGATGAACCTGACCGAGTCAGGTGCCGGTTCAGATCTTGGCGTGATGAAGACGCGCGCAGTGCCCGATGGTGACAAGTTCCGTATTTACGGGCAGAAAATCTACATCACCTGGGGTGACCAGGACGCCACAGAAAACATTATTCATCTCGTGCTGGCCAAGCTGCCGGACGCGCCGGAGGGCAGTCGCGGTATATCACTGTTCATTGTTCCCAAGTATCTGGTTAACGCCGATGGCAGCCTTGGCGAGCGCAATGATGTGTACCCCGTATCCTGTGAGCACAAAATGGGTATTCATGGCAGCCCCACCTGCGTGATGGCTTTTGGCGATGATGAAGGGGCGGTCGGCTATTTGCTGGGCGAGGAAAACCGCGGCCTGGCCTGCATGTTCACGATGATGAACGAGGCGCGCCTCAAAGTCGGTATCCAGGGTCTGGGCGTTGCAGAGGGCGCATTCCAGAAGGCAGCGGCTTATGCCCGCGAGCGTGTCCAGGGCGGAGTGCCGATTATCGAGCACCCGGATGTGAAGCGCATGTTGCTGACGATGAAATCCCTGATTGAGGCGATGCGCGCTCTTGCCTACACTGAAGCGCTCACCATGGATCTTGCACACTTCGGGCCAGAATCCGAGCGGCCGCAGCAGCAGGCGCGCATCGATTTAATGATTCCGGTGATCAAAGGGTGGCTCACGGAGGTCAGCCAGGAGCTTGCATCGCTTGGTGTGCAGGTGCACGGCGGCATGGGCTACGTTGAAGAGACGGGTGCGGCGCAGTACCTGCGTGATGGTCGCATCACGCCGATCTATGAAGGTACCAACGGAATTCAGGCAGCCGACCTTGTGAGTCGAAAAGTCGGCCGCGATGGCGGCGCAGCCATGGAAGCGGTGTTGCAGCACATTCGTTCAACGCTGGCAGATCTGGTGGCTGCCGATGATGCCCGTCTGCACAGCATTCACGGTCAGCTGGAGCGTGCGCTTGCTGATATGGAGCACTCAACACAGTTCATTTTGCAGGGCCTTGGCGATGGCGGGGCGGTGGCGTTGGGAGCCTCGTTTGATTACATGATGCAAACGGGTTACCTGTTTGGTGGGTGGCAGATGGCGCGCTCCGCATTGATTGCCTGCCAGCGCGAAGCTGAGCATCCTGACAATCCGTTCTACGCACAGAAAGTCTCCACCGCCGTGTTTTACGCGGAACAAATCCTGCCGCGCTGCGCGGGGCATGCCGGTGCCGTAGCCGCCGCGGCGGGCAGTCTGCAAACGTTTCCTGTTGATTGGATCTAGGCGATAAAAGGAGCGAGTGATGTCCAGAGTTTCAACGCCGGATCTGTCCGATGAAGCGCAGGACTGCTGCGCTATCGAACTGCAGTTTCTCAACTACGGTGCGTTACACAGTTTTGCCGGGCAGGCGGTTACGATCAAATGCCACGAAGACAACTCCCTCGTGAAGCAATGTGTGGGTGAGCCCGGCGGGGGACGCGTTATTGTCGTAGACGGCGGCGGCTCATTGCGCCGCGCATTGCTGGGCGATATGTTGGCCGAGAAAGCGGCTGCCAACGGCTGGTCAGGGCTGGTGATCAATGGCGCCGTGCGCGATGTCGACGAAATCGGCGTAACGCAGCTGGGCGTCAAGGCGCTGGGGCAGTGCCCGCTGAAGACTGAGAAACTCGGGGTCGGGCAGCGCGATATTGCCGTGCATTTTGGTGGTGTCACCATCCAGCCGGATGACTATATCTACGCAGACAATAACGGTGTGATCGTCAGCGGACGCGCACTGCTGTAGCGGGCGATTTGTTGTTTCGATGCGAGTCGTTCAGAGCAGCCGCATCGATAAATCCAGCGCCTTGCAGTCCTTGGTCAGCGCACCGATGGAAATAAAATCCACGCCGGTTTCAGCAATGCCGCGCAGTGTCTGGGTCGTTACATTGCCAGAGGCCTCCAGCTCCAGTTGACCGTCCACACGGGCCACCGCGATGGCCATGTCCGCCAGTGTGAAGTTGTCCAGCATGACGCGATCACACTGCGCGGCAATTGCCTGCTCAAGTTCATCCAGCGTTTCCACTTCGACTTCCACCGGTTTTCCCGGCGCTTGCTGGCGTGCGGCCGACACGGCGGCGGCAATACTGCCGCAGGCATTGATATGGTTCTCCTTGATCAGGAAGGCGTCAAACAAACCGATTCGGTGATTGTGGCAGCCGCCGCAGAGCACGGCATATTTCTGCGCCATTCTCAGGCCCGGAATCGTTTTGCGGGTATCGAGCAGTCGCACGCCGGTTGCGCTGACGATATCGGCATAGGTGCGACAACGCGATGCCGTGCCGCTCAATAACTGTAAAAAGTTAAGGGCTGTGCGCTCACCGGTAAGGAGGCTACGCGCGGATCCTTCCAGGGTGAACAGGGTGTCACCGGCAAAGATGCTGGCACCGTCTTTTGCACTCCAGGTCACTCTCACGTCCGGGTCCAGTTCCGCAAAAACCGCATCGACCCAGGCCTGCCCGCACAGCACGCCGTCTTCACGGGTAATGATGCGTGCAGCGGCGGTTTCCTGCCCGGGAATCAGGGCGGCAGTGATATCGCCGCTGCCGATGTCTTCAGCCAGGGCGGCCCTGACGTTTGCCAGAACGATGCTGTTGTCGGGTGGGGTAGGGAAGCTGTCTGATGCATTCATTGAGTAGCACGATGGTGATTTGAGGGGCCGCGATTGTAGCAGTTAGCCGATTGAAGTTCGACGGCCTGCGTAGCCCGGCTATGTTGACGTCAGTGCATGGCTTAGAGACTTTTTCCTGCAGTCGATTATCATGGGCATGTCCGCCCGCCTGCTCGCTGCGGACCGCCAGGCAGGAACAGGCGTTATCAATGTAAAGAGGTCAGCAGCCCAATAGATGAAAGTCACTATCAATAACGGTGTTATCGAGCAGGCGCGACAGGCGCCCTCCCCGAATTACGGGCCGCGACCTGACGACTGCGCTCCCCAGTTATTGGTGATCCACAATATCTCGCTGCCGCCAGGCTGCTATGAGGGGGATTGTGTTGAGCGCCTGTTTACCAATTGCCTGGACTGGGATGAGCATCCGTATTTCGGCGAGATTCGTGGTATTGAGGTTTCAGCACACCTGTTGATCCGTCGCGATGGCAGCCTGGTGCAGTTTGTGAACCTGGAGCAGCGCGCCTGGCACGCGGGCGAGTCCTGCCATGCGGGTCGTGATAATTGCAATGATTTCAGTATTGGCATTGAGCTCGAGGGCACGGATGACGATCCGTATGCGGATGAGCAGTATGCGGTATTGAGCGCCGTCACCATGGCATTGCAGGCAACGTATCCGGCGCTGGACAGCGAACAGATTGTGGGACACAGTGATATTGCACCGGGTCGCAAAACGGATCCGGGCCAGGCATTTGACTGGCCGCGATATCTGGGAGCGCTGAGAACAGCGGGAGAGGTGTAATGGATTTTCTGGCAATGATCATTGCGCTGGGTCTGGTGCAAGTCTGGGGCTCTGCCCAGAGGCTGCATCACGATGGCTGGTTTGAGGACTGGTGCCAGCGCGTGCGCAGCTGGCAATTGCCTGAGTGGGCAGGCCTGAGTTTGATCGTGTTGCTGCCCACCTTACTCGCGGTGCTGGTGCTGGATGCCGCCAGGCCGATACTGTTCGGCCTGCTGTGGATTGCTCTGGCGGCCGCTTTGCTGCTGTATTCGTTAGGGCGCAACGATTTTAATGCGTTGCTGGAGCGTTATAGAAGCCAGTGTCGGGAGGGCGATTTTGAAGGCGCATTTCTGGCGGCGCAGCAGCAGTCTGGCTGGGTAGCTGCCGACAGCCAGCCAGATACAGCGACGCAAGCGCATCAACTGGTGCAGCAAGGTGTGCTTTATGATGGCTACCAGCGCTGGTTCGCGGTGCTCTTCTATTTTTTCCTGTTGGGCCCCGCCGGTGCGCTGGCATACCGCTTGTTGCAGCTGAGCAGCGATCCCGATGAGCCAACGCTGAGCGACCGCGTGTTGTTTTATTCTGATTGGGTGCCGGTGCGCCTTGTGGCAGCAGCTTTTTCGCTTACCGGGGATTTTGTGCGCAGTCGCGATGCGTTGCTGTCATCGTTGTCTGACGTCTCCGAATCGGCCGCTGGTGTGCTGTTTGCTGTGGGCTCCAGAGCCCTGGGTGCGCCGGCGGTTGTGGTAGTGGAAGACGAGGACGCATCCGCTCTGGGGGAGCGCGCCGCGCAGGAGAATACGGAGTTTGCCGCACTGCTGCGTCGCAGTGCCTTCGCATGGCTGGCCGCACTGTCCCTGTTGGAACTCTTATAGACTTTTCTGTCGCCGGGCAATTTTCCGGGCAGCTGCTAAGCTGTAGTGGACAATAGCAATAACAATCACGCGACAGGTAACAGGTTGAAATCTATTGATCCTGATTTGACACTGCCCTCGGTGGTTGCCTCGCTGGGTGGCAACTACAGTGAGCGTGAGTTGCTGTTGACCATTGTTTTTCATCCAGACACCACGCGTATTGGTGAGGCCGCTGCTGTAGTGCCGCATGGTGGTCATCGCCGCTGGGTTCTGGGGCGCTGCAGCCCTGATTTTGGTAGAACCGGCGATGGGCCGTGCGCGCCTTTGGATGATCCGCATGTAAGTCGCCAGGCTCTGGCGCTGGATATCAGCAAAGACGGGGTCGCCTTCGAGAAGTTTCGCGGATCCAGTCGTTGTCGGCTGGACGGCGAAGAGTTCACAGGCAGTGCCAGTTTCGATACCGCGGCACTGCGTCGCGGCATTCCCCTGTTGTTGGGCCATTCGATTGTGTTGATGTTGAGACTGGGTCCCAGGCGCGATACAACAGCCGCGAGTACCACTGGCGAGAGCGGGCTGCATGGCAGCAGCGCTACGATGTGCGCGCTGCGTGCGCAAGTGACCCGGGCCGCTGCCAGCGATACAGATGTGCTGTTGCTGGGCGAGACGGGCACAGGCAAGGAGCTGGTCGCTGCGTCTATTCATGCACAGAGTGAGCGTTGTGATGCATCCCTGGTAACGGTCAATATGGCTGCGATTCCCCCCGAGCTGGCCGCCGCCGCACTTTTTGGCAGTAAGCGCGGCGCGTATACCGGTGCGCATCAGTCAACGCAGGGTTACTTCCGCGAAGCCAGCGGCGGCAGTCTGTTTCTGGATGAGGTTGGCGATACACCCGACGCCGTGCAGCCGCTGCTGCTGCGTGCGCTACAGGAGCGCGAGGTGCAAACGGTGGGTGGCGCCCTGCAGGCGGTCGATCTGCGAGTTATTTCTGCAACAGACGTCAAAATTGACGGCGCCGATAGTTCGTTCAGAGCCGCTTTGCGACACCGGCTGGGTGGCTTTGAGATCGCTGTACCCGCGCTGCGCAGGCATCCCGAGGATGTCGGTGAGCTGCTGCGGCATTTCATCATGCAGTTCGTACAAGACAACGGGTCGGCTGACATTTTGCCCCATGCGGACAGCCCTGCTATTACGATCGCAGCATGGGCAGAAGTCTTTCATGCGTTTGTCAGTTATTCCTGGCCTGGCAATGTGCGTGAGCTGGCCAACTTCGCCAGCCAGCTGGTGCTCGCCAGCGCGCATGAGCTGACGGTTCCGGCTGAACTGTTGCGCACCTTGCGTCAGCACCGTGAACGAGCTTCTCCGCCTCCGAACGCTGGCTTGCGCAGGATGCAGGACGTGGACTTCGCAGAGTTTGACAGGGCGTTTGCGGCCTGTCGTTACGAGGTGGCGGCGGTAGCGCGCAGACTGGGTGTGTCCCGGCAATCGGTGTATCGCCGTATTGACGAAACGCCCGGGCTTTGCCTTGCCAGTGAATTGCCAGAGTCTGAACTGCGCGCCGTCATGTCTGCTGTTGCCGGCGACATTCAGGCTGCGGCTGAACAGCTGCGGGTGTCGGTTGCAGGACTGCGCGCGCGGTTACGTAATGCCGATGGTGCGTGAATAATGAGCACCGACCAGCGAGTAGGGCCCTACCGTGTAGTGCGTCTGATCAACCGGGGTGGGCAGGGCAGCGTTTTCCTGGGGTATGACAAACGTCAGCATCGTCCGGTGGCGATAAAGATCTATCCCTTTCCCGCATTGCGCTCAGCGCGCAATCGGCTGCGTGAAGAGGCGCGGCTGGTGGCGGGGCTCAAAAGTCCCAAAATCGTTCCCGTGCTGGACGTGATCGAATCGCGTAAGCATCTGGCCCTGGTTGCGCAGTACATTCCCGGCTGCGATCTCGAGGAGTACCTGAGCCAGACACGGCCGTGTTTATCCAGCGTATTGTCCATTGCCACCGATATCGCCGGTGCGCTGGCTATCGCTCGGCAGTCACAGGTCGTGCATGGTGATGTCAAAGCCCGCAATATCCTGATCAACCAGTCCGGCCGTGCCCTGCTGACGGATTTCGGAATTGCGCGCGGCCATGGAGAGGCAGCCCGGCCCGGTAGCAAGAGCGCGCAGTCTCCGGAACATTACCTTGGCCAGGCGCTGGATGTGCGCTCAGACCTGTTTGCGCTTGGGTGCCTGATGTATCGGATGTTGGGTGGCGTGCGCCCTTTCTATCGCGATGCCTGCCTCGACCATGAGTCGATGCTGCGGGCGAATCCCCAACCGCTGCAAGAGCTGATCCCGCCCGAGGAGGTGGTGCCGGCCGAACTTGTGGCCCTTGTTCATGACATGATGCAGCGCGACCCGCAGGCCAGGCCGCGCAATACGCACCGGGTTCGACAAGTGCTGCAGCGCTCTGTCGAAGGTATTCCGTTGGCACTGGGTAACACCGTGCTGCGTGAGGCCAGGCCGTTTTTCAGGCATGAAGACCCGGAAGATATACCGCCGCTGGTGCCTCCTGAATTGGCCGACCGCGCCCGCTCCAGCCTGCCGCCCGCCGGCGGATTCAGCCTGCTGCAGCGTTTGTTGCGACTCGATGGACGCTCTCGCCTTGGGTTACTGGCGTTGCTGGTATCACTGCTGGTAGTGCTGGTGTGGATGTCGCAGCAGCAGCAACCGATACGGGTATTTATCAGCGCTCCTGTGATCGAGGTGACACCGGGTGCCCCGGTGCCAGAGCAGCTGTCGAAAAAATGGCTGGTACAGCTGGTTGCAGATACGGTGCGCGAAAAGCAGGGCACCGTGCATTTCGTTGGCCCGATAGGAGCGACCCCGAATACGGTGCATTATGCAGCGGGTGCTGCGGGCAGCGTCAACCGGGTGCCGCGTGATTCACTGGCGCTGGATTTGCGGTGTACTGACGCAACCTGTGTGCTTGTAGTATCCCGCGAGCGCGATGGCTTGCGCAATACGCGCAGCGCCGTCCTGCTGCCTGATATGCGTGCTGATGATTGGCAGCGCGTGGTACGTGATACTACGGCCTCACTTTATCCCTGATGGCATCATATAGCGCCTGGTTGGCGGGCGTAGCAACGCCATAACGCCGCGCATTCTGCAGCAGATACCCGGTGATTGACTCGATCTCTGTGCACCTGCCGGCGTCAATATCCTGCAGCATGGAGGAGCGGTTGTCGGCCGTGTTGGCTATCACTCGCATCACATCCTTGCGCAAACCGGCCGCGGTATCACGATAGCCCGCGGCAAGGCTCACCGCCGCAAGCTCCTCGCACAATTGCTCAACCTTGGCTGTCAGATGCGGGTCGGTAGCAAGCGCTCCGTTGCGGCAGTGGTGCAGCGCAGTTAGAGGGTTAATGGCGCAGTTGATGATGAGCTTGTGCCACAGGGCATGATCGATGTCTGCATCCCACCGGCAGCGCGGCACCGCCTGTACCACCTCAGCAATTTCCTGTGGTGCAAAACCCTGGCCCTGTTGGCCAATGCGTGTTTGTCCGTGCCCCGCATGCACGATACGCAGCGGGGCTCGCGTGTAGGCGCCTTCCGTTGTGGTTGCCAGCGTCAGTTGGATTTGCGGCAAGCGACTGCGCACCTGCTCGGCCAGGCCCATGCCGTTGACCATCAGCACAACCTGCGCGTTGGGTGTCAGGCGATGGGCGATAGACGTCAATGCTGTGACGACGTCATACGCCTTGGTCGTCACCAGCAAATGGCGGATAGGCTGTGGGTCAGCAGGCGCCGTAACGTTGGCTGCGAAACGGTAGTGAGGCGCCAGCCCCTCGCGCGTGAGCCCTATTCTGGCGGCACTGCGCTGGCGCAGTATCAGTGTGACCGGCAGCGCATTCTCGTGCATGAAAGACGCAAACAGGCCGCCAATAGCACCTGCCCCGAGTACGTGCCAGACCGATGTGCTCATGCCAGATTGCTGGCTGGGATTGTAAAGCTGGCGCGGGTCATTACTATGTAGCTCTTGAGACCTTGAGGACAAACACTATGCCATCTTTTGACGTGGTTTCGGAAGTAGACTTGCACCAACTGACCAACGCAGTGGACCAGGCCAGCCGCATTGTTGACAACCGTTTTGATTTTAAAGGCGTGGATGCGTCTTTTGAGAGAGAGGAGCGCACCGTGCAGTTGACTGCCGAGGCCGAATTCCAGATCACCCAGATGGAAGATATGCTGCGCAGCGCTCTGATCAAATGCGACATCGATCCCGGTGCCATGGACTGCAGTGAGCCGGTAGTGTCGGGCAAGCTGGTCAAGTCCAGCGTCGTGTTGCGGCACGGGTTGGACAGCAAGCAGTGCAAGGATATCGTCAAGCTCATCAAAGACAGGAAGATGAAGGTGCAGGCGCAGATACAGGGTGATCAGGTGCGCGTGACCGGTAAGAAGCGCGACGATCTGCAGCAGGCGATAGCGCTGCTCAGGGAGGCTGATATTGGTTTGCCGCTGCAGTTCACCAATTTTCGTGATTAGCTGATTGCGCCTGCAGGCGCTGCAGTTTTCGCTGCAGCGCGGGCCCTTGCGCGGTGGCATCGCGGCACAGATACCAGAGCAGTTCAATGCATCGATATACACAGCAAAAGTGGTGCAGTTCTTCCCATTCCTGATTACCCGGCGGCCTGTGCAAATAGGCTTCGAGTAATTTTTCTGTGGCATGGGTGCTCAGTTCATCACCTGCCACCACTGCGGCCAGATCGTACCAGGGGTTGCCCATCGCGGCGTATTCCCAGTCAATCGCCAGTAAGGCTGAGCCGCTGGAAATGCGGTTGGCGCGTAAGAGATCGTTGTGACACAGGCGCAGCTCGGTTGTCGGGTGCGATGCCTCAAGCATCTGCTGCTGTACCTTTGCAGCAAGCTCAAGCACGGTGGTGGTCAACGCGGCAGGTTTATTTCTGGCGCTTTTTATTGTGCGGACATAACGCGCCAGGCGCTCACCCAGGTCCAGGCGTTTATGACATCCGGGCAAGGCGTGAATGCTGCGCAGCAACTGCGCGATATCCTCGGGGGATTCACGCTCGCCATCCGGTGCAACAAACTCGCATACCAGTGCACCCAGCTGCGGGTTGAAGTAGCAGGGGCGTGGGGCGATACCTGCCTCATGAGCGCTTTGCAGGATGCGCCACTCTGTTTGTCGGCTCAATCCAAACGTATTTGGGCTAATGCCATCGATGCGAACCACGAAACCCGGTTTGTTGCCAACAAGAAAGCTGTAGTTGCTCAGGCCACTGCCCAGTTGCTGCACAAGGGCGGGCGGAGCGTCCAGCCCTGCGCGGGCATCCCACTGGCGCCATTGTGCCAGCGCCTGGTCCAGTGCTAGCTGGATGCCTGCCGGTAGTGCTTGAGCCATTGGCGATACCCGAAAATGACGATGATGACGTACACCATAAATAGCGCAGCCGTGAGATACAGGCCACGATCGAGGTAAAGGTAAATGGACGCAGCGTCGATGACCAGCCAGTACAGCCAGTTTTCCAGGATTTTGCGGGCCACCATCCAGGTGGTAACGATACTGCCCCAGGTGGTGAAGGAGTCCAGGAAGGGCAGCGCCGCATCACTGAAATGTGCCAGTAAAGCACCACTTATTGCGGTAGCCAGTGCAATGGCTGACAGCGCGAACAAATGTTGACGCGCGCTCCAGCGTGAAATCGGCAGGTTGTTTTCATGCTTGGCGCCGCCGCGCCACTGCCACCAGCCATAGACCGCCATGGCCAGGTAATAGACCTGCAGGGCAGATTCCATCAGCAGGTTGACCTGCCAGAACAGCAGCAGGAATATCGCCGTGCTGAAAAACGCAGCGTACCAGCACCAGAGACTCTCGCGCATGGCCAGCAATAGATAGGCAACCCCGAGCGTCACCGCCGCTGCTTCCCAGGCCGACATCGCCAGCAGCGCCTGGTAAATGGCGGCCAGCGCCCCTTCCGACGACATTAGTTGATGTCCAGTTGTCCTGGAATCAGCTTGCACACCAGTACCTGTCGACCGTGCGCTTCGTAGCTGCTGTGCAGCACTTTGCTGATACGGCTCATCACGATGTCCCAGTCACCGCAGATCTGCGTACTCATCGCATTGGTCACAACAGTCAATCCCAAGTCTTCACTGCGCAGGTCTTCGATGAAGGCCTGAATAATGCTGATATAGTTTTCCTGCAGCGGGTACAGGCTAAGCTCGGCGGTAAGTGTCATGCTTTACTCCTTTGTTTTTGCAAAGTTTCGGGAAGTGCTGCTCGGCTAGAAATCCATGCTGGCGCTAACGCCAATCAATCGGGGTTCACCGTACTGGTAGTAGGGCTCCAGAGCGTATTCTTTGCGCGGATCATTGCCAAAACTGCCGAAGCCGCGCACAAAATAGTCCTCATCGGTCAGGTTGCGCACCCACATGGCGATGGACCAGCGCTGCGCATCGTAGCCCAGGCGAAGGTGCAGCAGGTGGTAGTCAGGTGCCTTGACGTCGTGCCGATCGGAAAAGTAGAAATCGTCCTTGCCCTCCGCGTCCACGCGCAGGTAGTAGCCTGCCCCGAGTGCAAGTTGCCCGCCCAGCGCGTACTGGTAGGCCGGCGCTTGCGCCTGTTCTCTGCCTGACAGATCCACACCATCGGCATTGATGTAACTGTCGAACTCGGTTTCCAGCACGCCGATGTTGCCATAGAGTTGCAGAGATTCCAGCGCCTGCCATTCGGCCTCCAGTTCCAGTCCATAGTTGCTGCCCTGGGCGGCATTGTTGGTGTAGTCGATAAAGGCGGTGCTGCCGTCCTGTCGGGGCAGTGTAAAAGAGCCTTTGACCTGCTGGTCTTTGCGGTCCATGTAGAACAGCGTCAGCCGGGTGCGCAGGGCGTCCTGCGCGAAACGGGCTTTGTAGCCGAGTTCGTAATTGATCAGGGACTCTTCATCGTAAGTGGTCAGCTGTGCCAGGGCGGCACTGGCGTCTGGCTGCTCCACGGTTTCCAGGCTTGCCAGTATATTGGCGTTCACGCCGTTGGCACGATAGCCCCTGGAGACGCCCGCGTACCACAGGGATTGATCATCGGGCTGGTATTCCAGGGTAAGGCGCGCGCCCCAGAGGTTTTTATCTGGATCCTCGTCGACGCCATTGCTGTCGCTGTAGCGCGTGGCGCGCTGCTCTGCGCGCAGTCCGGAAATCAAGGTGAGGTTCTCACCGATTGCTGTGTCGAACTGACCAAACACAGCGAAGGTACGCGTGTCGTAATCGCTGCTGAAATCACTCTCGAGATACGTGTACTGGCGGGTGAGGTCTTCGGTGTCAGAGAGATAGTAAAGCCCGGCCACCCAGTCTGTGCTGTGGTTGAACAAGCGGCTTTGCTCGGTGGACAGCAGGCGCAGTTCCGCGCTGACACTGTCGCGGTCGCGCAGATAGCGATCACGCGAGGAGTATTCGAGGTCAGGCGCGATGCCCACAAAACTCCAGTCCTCATCAAAGCTGTAATCTGTGTCTGATACTGCGGCGGTGACGGTTGCCTCCAGCGTGAAGCTGTCACCTTGCCTGTGCCAGCCCAGCGCGACCGCGTTTGAATCAAGGCGGTCGCGCCCGGGTTCGTCAGACAGGGTCTCGCGCGTGTTATCCAGTGAGAAAGCATCGTAGCCGTTATCAATGTCGGCATGAAGAACTGTGAGGTCCAGCGTATTTGTCGCGTTGAGCAGCCAGCGCAGTTTGCCGCGTACGTTGATTTCGTCGCGTTCACTGGTGTCGTCGCGCCCAAGAAACTCATTGTCGGTAAACCCGTCACTGCGATAACCACTGACGGCGAGCCGATACAGCAATGTGTCGCTGATAAATGGCCCGCTGCCGGCCACGCCCAGGCTGGCCGTATTGTAATCCGCCAGCGTCGCCTCAACCCGCAACAACGGTTGTGCAGCCGGCTCTGCTGTACGAATGTTGATCAGCCCGGCCAGCGCATTGGCGCCGTGCAATGTGCCCTGTGGGCCGCGCAGAACCTCCACCTGCGCGATGTCGAACAGCGTGGCGGGAACGCCGAGACTGCTGTAGTCGATGCCGTCAATCAGCAACCCTACGGACGGATTCAAGGGCTCCTGGAACTGGCTGCGTTCACCGATGCCGCGCACCTGGAAATATCGGGCACGTGAGGTGCCGCTGGAAAAGTTGACATTGGGCGCTACATTGAGCACGTCCTGCAGTGATTGCGCGGCTCGCTGGGTGATGGCTTCTGTGGTCAGGACCGTGGTGCTTGCCGGCTGCTGTTGCAGCGAGACGTCCCGAAATTCTGCGGTTACCCGTATTTCTTCCAGGGCGACAGGGGCCGCCTGCAACAGGGCGGGCGCCGCAAACGTAAAGGCCAATAGTGTTTTTTGCATAAGGTTCTCCAGCTGGGAATTAGAGAACCGGTTGGACTAGCGGATTGGATCAGTACAAAATTACCCATCCCTACGCCGGTTCTAACCGGATCAGGTTCAAAGGGTTTGCCTATTGGCATCTCAGGCTCCGCGCGCGCAATACGTTCGCGTGTTCAGCCACCCCCAGGATTGCAACGGCAGTATAGGACGCTTAAACTGCAATTGGAATAAAAACCGTCAGGTGTTGATCTTGCAGCTATAACATTATGGCGGCGTACCTGGCGTGTCCCACAGCAGGGTTGTGTTGCAAATGGCAGATGAATTCGACAGCGAGAATTCGCCCCACGGCGAAGAGATCGAGGGTGCGCCTCCGGTAGAATCAAGCGATGAATGGCGTCAACGCCGCCTGACGGAAACCGTTACGCTGAATCGGTATCTCTATCTGCAGTCCCAGCAGCTTGAGCATATGATGCTGGAAGCCCTTGACCTGCAGGCACTGCTGGAGGTGTTGCTGGTCAGCATGCCCCGGCACTTTTCATTCCAGGTGGCGGAACTGTGGCTGTATGATCCCGAGGGCGTATTGGCAGCTCTGATCGGCGCGGGTCATCGCTATGGGCACCACCTGCAGCTGCAAAGCGATGCCTTTCCCATGCAGGAGCTGTATGACCTCGAACCCGATCTTGTGTTGATCGACGCGACTGATTCGCGCATGTTCGAGGTACTCAAGTCCGAGCACAGTATCAACTATGCCCTGCTCATGCCGCTCACCGATGGCGGGCGTATGATAGGGTCCCTGCATCTGGGCCTGCAGGACGATTCACTGGTGCTTGGCAAGGAAGAAGAGGCGCTGATGGCGCACCTGGCCACAGTCATATCTGCCTGTTTCCGCAACGCGGTGAGTCGGGCCCAGGTTTCCCAACTGACTTTGCTGGATCCATTAACCCAGATCAGCAATATGCGCGGCTTCGAAAAAGACATTGCGCGGGAAATTGCCCGGGCGCGTCGTGCCGACCAACCGGTGACGGTGCTGATTATGGAAATCGATGAGTACGATGATCTTTACCAGCATTACGGTGAGCGTCGCTGCCAGTTCGTGTTAAAGAAAGCAGCGGAGCGTATTTCTTCCGATCTGCGTGCCACGGACATGATGGCGCGCCTGGCCAGTCACAAGCTCGCCGTATTGGTGCCAGGCAGTGGTGAGATGCTGGCTCAGGATATAGCCGAGCGGATGCGTCACGATATCGAAGACTTTGCCATCGATGACGGCCACGGCGCGGTGTTGCAAGTGACGGTCAGCATTGGCTTGGTCACCTGGCAGCCACAGCAGTATCCCGCCGTTGATATGCCGCAACTGGCGCGCCAGATGGAGGCGGCCGCGAGCAAGGCGCTGGGTAATGCGCAATCGTTGGGTGGCAATCAGGTGGCCCAATCCCGTCTCAGCACATTGATTGTCTAGGGAATAGTCGTGACCAAACTCGAGACGCTGTTCAAAAAAAACCGCGAGTGGGCGCATCGCCGCAAAACCAATGATCCCGAATTTTTTGAAAAGCTGGCATCCCAGCAGAATCCTGAATATCTGTGGATAGGCTGTTCGGACAGCCGCGTTCCGGCCAACGAGATCGTGGATCTGCTGCCGGGCGAAATATTCGTGCATCGCAACGTGGCCAACATGGTGGTGCATACCGACTTTAACTGCCTGTCCGTCCTGACTTATGCCATCGACATACTCAAGGTCAAGCATGTCATCGTGGTCGGGCACTATGGCTGTGGTGGAATCCGCGCAGCCTATCGCGATGCAGACAATGGGCTCATTGATAACTGGTTGTTGCATATCAAAGACGTTCATCACCGTCACCGTTCGCGGATTGAGGCCGGAGAAGATGAAGAGGCTCGTCTTAATCTGCTGTGTGAATACAACGTAAAAACGCAGGTTGCCCACGTTTGCCATACCACGATCACCCAGAACGCCTGGGCTCGCGGGCAGGAGCTTTCCGTGCATGGATGGGTCTACAGCTTGAAAGACGGCTTGTTGCAGGATCTGAATTGCACGGTGAATCGGCCCGAGCAGATACCGGATGCCTACCGGGTTTCGACGTGAGCCGTGTGTCAACCGCCCTAGGCGGTGTGACGCAGGCGCCCTGTTGCCATGACGCCCGAGCGTATTGAGCGGTTGCGATACGTTCTTTCCCGACGACAGCCTGATCTGACTGTCGTCACTGATTTTGTTCACAAACAGCGCAACCTGTCTGCCATCGTGCGTAACTGCGATGCTGTTGGAATAATGCAGGCTCACGCTGTGCTTGGTGACGACGACTATCGGGCTTTTCGTGGCACCACTATGGGCAGTCATCGCTGGGTAGATGTGCGGCGCCACGGCAATCTCAGTGACGCGATGGATGGATTGCGAGCCTGCGGTATGCAGCTGGTGGCAGCGCATCTTGGTCCTGAGGCAATTGATTATCGCGAAGTGGATTACACCCGGCCCACCGCATTGGTGCTGGGCGCGGAGCGTCGTGGCGTGAGTGCTGAAGGCGTAGCACTGGCCGACGTTTGTGTGAGTATCCCGATGGTGGGCATGGTGGGGTCACTGAACGTGTCGGTGGCGTGCGGAATTATTCTGGCCGAAGTGCAGCACCAGCGCGAGCGCGCAGGGCTCTACAGCACGCAGCGAATTGATGCGACAACCTATCAGCGCCTGCTGTTTGAGTGGGGTCACCCGGTTGTCAGGGACTACTGTCGTGACCGCGGGCTCGCCTATCCGCCACTGGATGATAAGGGAGAGATAGAGAATCCGTCGGCCTGGTATGCGCGTGTTCGCGCGGGTACTGCGGCTGAGAGGGAGTACGCGGGCAATGAATAATCTTCTGGTAATACTGTTGTGTATTTTTGCAGGCGTTGCGTTGATGGTGATACTGGGTGAACGCTTTGGCAGCGCCCCAGACCCGCAGAAGATGCAAAGACTCCAGCGCTGGTTGATACCTCTGGTGGGTGTCATGTTGTTGCTGTCGCTTGTTGATCATTATATCTAGAGCCTGAATACACTTTAATGCGGCAGCCACGGTGCCGTGCAGGGAGTCGCGAATGACACAACGGCAGGCCGGCCTGGATGCCGCACAGCAGTGGCGCGAGTTTTGCGACGCGCTGAAAACGGCTGGGGAGCAGATTGTGGGGGAGGGCGTTCCCGACGATGCGCTGACGCAGGCCGAGGGCGTGCGGTATCTCACCCGTTTACTGCGCCTGAGCCTGGAAAAAAATATCGAATTTGCCGACCCGGATTTCCCACAGTTCTATTCGCTCTCCCACGAGACTGCCAAGATCGGCAATGACAATCCGGATAATTTCTACCAGAACTGCGCCATAGATGGACGGCGTGAATACCGCATTTGTGGCAATCGCGGTTCAGTGGCCTACCTGAGTATTGAGACCAAAGCAGGTTCCTTTGCCGGCGGTGGTGATATGGCGCCGACCGGCCACGTGGAGCTGGATCAGCTGGAAATTGACGACAATGGAGATTTCGAACTGCTTGTCAGTGCTCAGGAGCAGTCGGGTAACTGGCTGCCAATGCAACTGACCTCAGACAACCTGCTGGTGCGCCAGACTTTCCGCGATCGGCGACAGGAACAGCCCGCGAAGCTCAGCATAGAGTGTCTCAACCCGGAGGGTAGCGATACGCTTGATCCACAAACGTTTTTTTCGCAACTGGCGGGGGTGGCGCCCTTTGTCAGTGGCACGGCCGGCCTGTTCCGGCAGTGGATGCAGACCTTCAGTGCGCATATCAACCAGCTACCGGCCAATGATCAGCAGATGTGCCTGCAGGCCGGTGGTGATCCCTCGATCCACTATCACAACAGTTACTGGCAGCTGCAGCCCGACGAGGCCCTGCTGATTGAGTTCACGCCGCCCAGGCGCTGCCGCACCTGGAACTTTCAATTGTCGAACTACTGGATGGAATCGCTGGACTATCGCTATCACCGAATCTGCATCAACGCTGACAATGCTGTGCTGCAGGCCGATGGCAGCGTGTGTCTGGTGGTGTCACACGAACGTCCGCCGCAGGGCTATCCCAACTGGCTCGAAACAGCGCAGCATCGTTGTGGCGCGATGTTGCTGCGCTACATTGAGGCCGAGGATTTTCCACCGGTACGCACTCGCATACTGCCTTTCTCAAATTTATAACGGCAGTGTACAGCCTCTCTGATTTGCGGGACTCTTGGCGCCTTTTCATCGACAGCAGGGGGCGGTATGCAGGCAGGCGATTTTGACGTTGACGCGGTGGTGTCCGACGCAAAAAAGGTGGACGGGTTGTCCGACTTTGGCGATGAAGGCTATCGTGAGCCGTTGGAGAAGCTGTTGTGGTCGCTGGGCAACGAAGCGGATCTAAACGCCATCGGACGCCCGGTGCTGCGCCAGCGCATGGTGGATATCCTGGCGACACGGTTGCGGGTGCAGGCCTGGCTGAAGCGCTTTCCGGAAATTCTTGAGGAGCGGATCGACGCCCCTCTGGTGATCGTCGGGCTGCCACGTACCGGGACCACGATGCTGCACCGCACCATTGCGGCAGACCAGCGTATGATGGCGCCGCTTTGGTATGAGGTGCGCTACCCGAGCCCTGCGCTGGACTGGGACTTTACCACCGCTGGTGACCAGCGCATTGTGGATGCCCAGGCCGAAATGAAGGCCATGCTTGACGCCAACCCCGACCTGCTGGCCATTCATCCCATGGATGCCCTGGGCCCGGATGAAGACATCATGCTGCTGGAACAGTCCTGTTACAGCTTCAACACCCAGGCTTTTGCCAACTTGCCTACCTTTGACGCCTGGATAGAGGCTCAGGACCATACACCCGGATATGAATATTTCAAGGTACTCCTGCAGTTTCTACAGTGGCAAAAGAAGCGCAGCGGCCAGACCGGCCAGCGCTGGACTCTTAAGGCCCCCCATCACCTTCACTATATGGATCTGGTGTTCAAGGTATTTCCTGACGCGAAGGTGGTACAATCCCACCGCGATCCGGTGGAGACTATCCCTTCACTGAGCAGTCTTATTGCCGGTGTCTGGATGATCTATTCAGACAGCGCTGATCCGCAGGAGGTGGGTCGGCAGTGGGCACGCAAGTTTGCCCATGGCATGCAGCACACCATGGCAGTGCGTAAGGACGTGGCACCGGACAGGTTTCTGGACCTGTGGTTCACCGATACGGTGAGTCAGCCACTGGTGGAAATCCAGAAAGTGTATGATTTTATTGGTATGGAGCTGACGCCTGAGGCGCGCGACGAAATGGCGCGCTGGCAAGACTTCAACCGACGTGAAATGCGCCCGCCTCACGCCTATACGCTGGAGCAGTTTGGTTTCACCGAACAGGGGTTGCAAGCGCAATTTAGTGGCTACAGGCGGCGATTTATCGAATCCTGAATCGCCGGTTAGCCTGTCAGGCAGTTTGATGGTCTGCGGCGTGGCCGAAAAGTAACAGCTAATGGGAGAGTATCCGCACATGGCACAACAAAAAGCGACTAACGTACATTGGCACGAAGGCGACATTACGCGCGGCCATCGTGAAAAACTATTGGGCCACAAGGGCGCAACCCTTTGGTTTACGGGTTTGTCTGGCAGCGGCAAGAGCACGGTTGCGGTTGAACTCGAAGGCATGCTGAACCAGATGGGCGTGTTGGCCTACCGCCTGGACGGTGACAACGTGCGCATGGGTATTAACAAGAATCTGGGTTTTTCAGCCGAGGACCGTACCGAGAATATCCGGCGCATCGGTGAGGTTGCCAAGCTGTTTGTGGATGCTGGCGTCATTGCACTGAGCAGTTTCATCAGCCCCTACAAAGCGGACCGCGACCAGGTGAGAGCGCTGCACGAGGAGGCGGGCATGGATTTTATTGAAGTGCACGTTGACTGCTCGCTGGAAGCTGCGGAAAGCCGCGATCCAAAAGGCCTTTACAAGAAAGCGCGCGCTGGCGAAATCAAGAATTTTACCGGTATTGACGATCCGTATGAGGCGCCGTTCAAGCCGGAAATTCACCTTCACTCGGATCAGCAAAGCCTGGAAGAGGAAGTGACGCAAATTCTGGATTTGCTGCGTGAACGCGGCATCATCAAGAAGTAGGCCGGCGCTGTTAGCCCGCCCGGAAAATTGAATCAGCAAAATGGAGACCACCATGATCAAGCCCCACGGCTCTGACGAGCTCAACCCGCTGTATGTTGACGATCAAGCACAGCGCGAGGCGCTACTCAGTGAAGCCGAGACGCTGCCCTCGCTGCTGTTGAATTCGGCCGCAGCGGCCAACGCGGTCATGCTGGGTGGCGGCTATTTCAATCCGCTGACGGGGTATATGAACCTGGCTGACGCCCTGAGTGTGGCTGAAAACATGCACACCACAGAGGGCCTGTTCTTTCCGGTACCCATCGTCAATATGACGTCTGAGACCACTTTCCAGCCCGGCGACAGGGTTGCCCTGCGTGACCCCAACGTGGAGGGGCATCCGGTGCTCGCCATTATGGATGTCGATGCCGTGGAGCCGGTCAGCGATGAGCAGATCAACTTTATGGCGGAAAAGATCTTCCGCACGCTGGATCCGGAACACCCTGGTGTGGCAACTTTTACCCGTCTTGGCAGAACGCTGCTTTCGGGGCCGATCAAGGTACTGAATTTTTCCTACTTCCAGGCGGATTTTCCCGATACTTTCCGCACTGCGGTAGAAATCCGTAAGGAAATCGCTGCACACGGCTGGAACAAGGTCGTGGCTTTCCAGACCCGTAACCCGATGCACCGTGCCCATGAGGAGCTGTGTCGCATGGCGATGGAGCAACTGGACGCAGACGGTGTGCTGATCCATATGCTGTTGGGCAAGCTGAAACCGGGTGATATTCCTGCAGACGTGCGCGATGCTTCTATCCGCAAAATGGTAGATGTCTATTTCCCACCCAACACGGTGATGGTCACTGGCTACGGTTTCGACATGCTCTACGCTGGCCCGAGAGAGGCCGTGCTGCACGCAGTATTCCGCCAGAACTGCGGTTGTACGCATCTTATCGTCGGGCGTGATCACGCCGGCGTGGGCGACTATTACGGCGGCTTTGATGCCCAGACAATCTTCGATGAAGAAGTGCCAGAGGGTGCTCTCGAGCTCGAGATATTCAGCGCTGATCACACCGCCTACAGCAAGAAGCTGAATAAAGTGGTCATGATGCGCGACGTGCCGGATCACACCACCGACGACTTTGTCCTGCTGTCGGGAACGGCCGTGCGTGAAATGCTGGGTAAGGGCATTGCGCCGCCGCCAGAGTTCTCACGGCCTGAAGTGGCCAGGATCCTGTCGGACTATTATCAGTCCCTGGACGCCTGACGTCCTGAACGGGCCCCGGCAATGACGGGGCCACAGCTGTCATCTTTCTGTAACACGCCGAAACTACCCTGCAGGCCCGGGCGCAGTGGTGATGCCCTGCACAGTTTTAACTTACAGTGATCACCCCTATAATCGGGGGCAATTTCAGGCACAGCCCCCGTATGTCGGGGCTGCCGCAAAGGGGGGTGTTTTGACGGCCCAGTGGCTCAGCAATTCTGGCACAGCGTTGACGCGAGCGGCTTCGGCTGCCGAGGGTATGGTGCATGCCCTGGCGCAGCCTGCCCGCGCCCGTCGACTGCGTGCTGCACTGATGTCGTTGTTTTTGCTATGGATTTTGCTTGCCCTGGTGCGTTTGGTTTGGGCTCTGGTACCGGCTTCCACGCCGCAGTCCATCGCCCCCGCACAAGTGCTCAACCCGGTGATGTCCGGAGGATCAGCGCAGATCGCTGCTCAGGTGGATATCGCGGCGCTGAGAAGCTGGCACTTGTTTGGCGAGCCTGGCAGCCAGGAGACGGTACCCGTTGAAGCAGAGGTCGCCCCGGCCCCTGGCGCCCGCGACGGGATCGAGGAGGGCGCCAGCGAAACGCGGCTGGATCTAAAGCTGCGTGGCGTAGTGGCCTCCACGGAAGATGGTCTGGGGTATGCCATCATTGAGTACAAGTCGCAGCAGCAGGTGTATGCGGTCGAAGACAAGCTACCGGTTCCCGGTGAAGTGTCTCTGGCCAAGGTCATGCCCCACCGTGTGGTGCTGGATCACGGCGGCACTTATGAGTTACTCACCCTGTTTGAAGACTCCAGCCTGGCCACGCAGCTGACGCCTGCGGCTCGCAGCACAGCAGCGGCGGGCGATGCTGCGCAGCGGCGGCATGCCGCGGCGCAACGTATTGTTGAAAAACAGCTGGACGGAGGTGCTGCTGTGCTGGCGCGCAACTACCGCGAGCAGCTGTACGATAACCCTCAGTCATTGGCCGACGTCGTGAGCGTCAACGCGGTACGCCGGGATGGGGAGCTGCTGGGCTATCGTATCGCGCCCGGCAAAGAGCCAGAGCAGTTCGCGCTGCTGGGCTTCGAGGCGGGCGATCTTGTCACCGCGATCAATGGCATAGCGCTGGATGACCCCGCCAGCACGATCAGTCTCTACCAGACGATGCGCACAGCCACCGAGGCCACGTTTGAGCTGGAGCGATCGGGGCAGGCCATGTCGATCAGTGTACAACTGGAGAATAATGATACGGCCCAATAATCCAGGGGCTGCATCCCAATAACAAATGGGCAATCTGTTGCCGGTTTGAGTCACTTTGTAAGGAATACGAACGTCGTGAAAAGTAGACACCGCATCCATCGATTTATCGCCATTGCGACGGCAGTGGCCTGCATGCTGGTTGCGGGCGTGCTGCGCGCGCAGGAGTTTACTGTCAACCTGAAAGAAACCGATATTCAGGAGTTGATCAAGTTTGTCGCCGAGGCCACGGATACAACGATCGTCGTTGATCCTGCGGTGAAGGGTAAGGTGAAGGTCGTCTCATCCAGGCCGGTGAATCGCAGCGAGCTCTATGAGCTGTTTTTGTCGATACTCGAAGTGCATGGCTATACCGCAGTGCGTTCAGGTGGCGTGGTGCGCGTCATCCAGAGTAAGGACGCGCGTTCCGCGCCCGTTACCGTGCGCGATGACAATCGCGGCAAGGCCAGTGACGAATACGTGACCCAGGTGATCAGGCTGGAAAATATTTCTGCGGCCAAGTTGATCCCCGTATTGCGCCCGCTGGTGCCGCAACAGGCGCATATGGCGGCCTACGCGCCCAGTAACGCTATTATCATTTCTGACATTTCCTCCAACATCGACCGTATCAGCAGCATTATTGAACGCATGGACAAATCCGCCGTGCAGGAAACCGAAATCCTGCGCTTGCGCTACGCGGTGGCCGAAGATGTGGTGCGTATGCTGGATCAGTTGAATAAATCTGAGGCCAAGCAAAGCGGTGGGGGTGAGGTCGAGGTGCTGCTGGTGGCAGATGCGCGTACCAACAGCGTGTTGCTGGCCGGCGACGAACTGGAACGCGCGCGCCTGCGCAAACTGGTCAAGCACCTGGATACGCCGCTGGAGCAAAGTGGCAACGTTAAAGTCATTTACCTGGAATATGCGCAGGCCAAGGATATCGCCGAAGTGCTGACCCGGGTGATGCAGAATATCAGCCGTTTGGACAGTGGCGACGGCAAAACACCACGCAGTGGTGGCAACACGTCCACTATCGAAGCCGATGAGGGCACCAATGCGCTGATCATTACCGCCGATGCCGATGAGATGGCGGCGCTGGAAGCGGTGATTCATCGTCTGGATATTCGCCGCGCCCAGGTGCTGGTTGAGGCGATTATCGTCGAGATGGAAGTGCTGGACGGGCAGGACCTTGGTTTGCAGTGGTTGTTCGCAGAGAACAGCGGCTTTTATGGCAGTAATATCACCGCGCAGGGCTCTCGCGCCGGAGACATTGCCGGTGCTGTGATTCCGCCCGATGGGGGCGATGATGGTGACGGCGACACGCGCTCTGATGAATTCGATATCGGCAATCTGGCAGGCGCACTTGCGGGAACGCCGGGTCTGTCGCTGGGCTGGGGCACGCTGGGCGACGATTTCTCCATGACGGTCATCCTTAATGCGCTCAAGCAGCAGACCAACGCCAACATTCTTTCAACACCCAGCCTGCTGACCCTCGACAATCAGGAGGCCTACATTACGGTGGGCCAGAACGTACCCTTTGTGACCGGTTCTTTTACCAATGCCGGTGGCGGCGGTGATGGTGCGCAGAACCCGTTCCAGACGATTGAGCGTGAGAACGTGGGTATAACGCTGACGGTAACGCCGCATATCAACGAGGGGAACTCAGTGGTGCTGGACATTCAGCAGGAGGTCTCGAGCCTGAGCCAGAGTATTACCGTGGGCGCCTCCGACCTGATCACCAACGAGCGCAAAATACAAACCAAGGTGCTGGCCGAAGACTCAAGGGTCGTCGTGCTGGGTGGCCTGATCAAGGACGATGTGCAGGACCGGCAGCAGAAGGTGCCGCTATTGGGCGACATACCCGTGCTGGGACGCTTGTTTCGCTACGACTCTGTCGCCGTGACGAAGAGCAACCTGCTGGTGTTTATGCGCGCCACTATCATCCGCGATTCGCAGGAACTGGATGGCGCTACCGCCGATAAATATCGCTTCATTCGTGAGCAACAGACCCTGCGAAGAGAGCGTGGATTGATGTTTTTGGACGACGACAATCTGCCTTTGTTGCCAGAATGGGAGGCCCAGATTCAGGAGCTCGAGGGAATGAAGGTCGTCACCCCGGCGGAGTCCGGGGAATGACGGCAACCGCCAGCGACCCGTTGGAAGAGCCTGTGCTCGAAGTCCTGTCACCTGGCCATGAAGCCGCACCGCCGGCGCGCCGGGTGCTGCCTTTCACGTATGCCAAGCAGTACCGGGTATTACTGGATCGCACTCAGGAGCAGCCTGTTGTTGTGCACCACGGCCAGCCGTCGTTGCAGGTGCTGTCTGAGCTGCGTCGCGCCCTGGGTCAGCCATTCAGCCTGCACAGCGTGAGCGGTGAAGAATTCCAGCAGCGCCTGACGCTGGCGTATCAACGTGACAACAGTGAAGCGGTGCAGATGGCCGAGGATATCAGCGCAGACGTTGACCTGAGTCGCCTGGCCGATGAAATACCCGAGTCCGGTGATTTGATGGACACCGAGGACGATGCGCCAATCATCCGCCTGATCAACGCCATCCTGTCGCAGGCTGTGCGTGAAAAAGCCTCCGATATCCATATTGAGACCTTCGAGGACAGGCTCAGCGTGCGCTACCGTATTGATGGTGTGCTCACCGAAATCCTGTCGCCCAAACGCATGCTCGCGCCGTTGCTGGTGTCGCGACTCAAGGTGATGGCGCGGCTGGATATTGCGGAAAAACGCGTACCGCAGGATGGGCGTATCTCGGTAAAAATCGCCGGCCATGCGGTGGATATCCGTATGTCGACCATCCCCTCTGCGCACGGCGAGCGGGTCGTGCTGCGTCTGCTGGATACTGCGGCAGGTCAGCTGAAACTGCCGCAGCTGGCGATGAACGAACAGGTGTTGTCGGCGTACCAGAAGTTCCTGCACAGCCCGCATGGCATTATCCTGGTGACAGGGCCGACCGGCTCCGGCAAGACGACGACCCTGTATGCCGGGCTGTCGCACATCAACCAGACCAGTCGTAATATCCTCACGATCGAAGATCCGATTGAATATATGCTGCCTGGCGTAGGGCAAACGCAGGTGAACCCCAAAGTGGATATGACCTTTGCCCGTGGCCTGCGCGCTATCCTGCGCCAGGATCCGGATGTGGTGATGGTCGGTGAGATTCGTGATCTGGAAACGGCAGAGATTGCCGTACAGGCATCACTGACAGGCCACCTGGTGCTGTCCACCCTGCACACCAATACCGCGGTGGGCGCGATTACGCGGCTGAAGGATATGGGGATAGAACCTTTTCTGCTGTCTTCCAGCCTGCTGGCTGTCATGGCGCAACGACTGGTGCGCTTGCTCTGTATCGATTGTAAAACGGCGTTTGAGCCCGGCGCGATGGAACAGGAATTGCTGGGACAGGACTGCGCCGTCGAGGGACTGCAGCTGTATCGGGCCAATGGTTGCGAGCACTGCAACTTTACCGGCTATCGTGGGCGCACCGGGATTTACGAACTGGTAGAGATTGATGATGCACTGCGCACCATGATCTACAACGACGCCAGCGAGCAAGAGATGCTGCAACAGGCGCGCAGCGCAAGCCCTGGCATCGACGCCGATGGCCGCCGCCGTATACTGGCCGGCGACACCAGCATCGAGGAAGTGCTGCGCGTTATAGAGGTAGGCTGATTTGACGGCTTATCGTTATCGCGCGCTCAATGCCGACGGCAAGCTCACCCGTGGTGTTGTAGAAGGCGATTCAGAGCGGCAGGTGCGCGCTCAGTTGCGCAGCCAGCGGCTGCGACCCGTGGATATTGGTGTTGCCAACCGGCAGCCGCTAGCGGCGGGTGATGGCGGCATTTCTGCTTATTTTCGCCGGCTGTTCCGTCGTCGAATCAGTGCTGCTGACCTGGCATTGATCACCCGGCAGCTGGCGACACTGGTGCTGTCGAATCTGCCTCTGGATGAAGCCCTGCAGGCCGCTGCGCAACAAAGCCGCAGCGCCCGCATCAAGGGCATGCTGTTGCAGGTGCGCTCGCGTGTTGCCGAAGGACATACCCTGGCCTATGCCATGGGTGAATTCCCGTTGGTGTTCAACGAGATGTATCGTGCGATGGTCAACGCCGGCGAACATGCTGGCTATCTCGGTCCGGTACTGGAGCAGCTCGCGGAATATACCGAGCAGCGACAGTACACGGGCCAGAAACTCAAGATGGCAATGATCTACCCGTTCATTCTCATCGGCGTTGCGATTGTCGTGGTGGTTGCGCTGATGGTTGTAGTGGTGCCGGAACTGGTGGGTATTTTCGCACAGACCAGTCGTGAACTGCCGTTACTGACCCGTGGTCTTATTGCTACCAGTGATTTTTTTCGCGATTACGGGGTTTGGCTGCTGGTTGGTCTGGTGGCGCTGGTATTGCTGGGGCGGGCCTTGCTGCGCGACCCCCGGCGGCGTCGTGCCTGGCATGCGTTCCTGTTACGCGTGCCGGGTATATCGCGCCTTCTGGTAGCGCTGGACACCGCGCGCTTTGCCTCGACACTGAGTATCCTGATGGCCAGCGGCGTACCGCTGCTGGAGTCGCTGCGCATAGCGGGACAGGTGCTCACCAATCGGGTGTTGCGTGAGGACAGCGTTGAGGTGGCTGAGCGGGTAGCCGAGGGCAGCAGCCTGCACCGGGCACTGGAACACAGCGGGCGGTTTCCGCCGATGATGGTACACATGGTGGCCAGCGGCGAAACCAGCGGAGAGCTGGAAACCATGCTGCAGCGTTCCGCCACCAATCAGGAGCGCGAGCTGGAGATGACCATGGGCACGCTGATGAGCCTGTTCGAGCCGCTGATGGTAGTGTTTATGGGCGGTATGGTGCTGGTTATCGTACTGGCGATTCTGCTGCCGATATTTGATCTCAATACAATGGTGAACTGAATGATGAAACCTGCAACTTACTCGCATCGCTCACAGGGCGGCTTCTCCCTGGTGGAAATCCTGGTGGTGCTGGTCATTATGGGTCTGTTGATCAGCGTGGTGGCACCCAATGTGCTGAATCGTGCAGACGAGGCGCGGGTGCAGAAAGTGCATGCTGATTTCAAGTCAATCGAGACAGCGTTGAAAATTTATCGACTCGACAATTACGTGTATCCAAGCTCAGAGCAGGGGCTGGAAGCACTGGTGCAACCCAGCACGCTGGATCCTGAACCGCGCAACTTTAAAGCGGGCGGCTATCTTCCCGAAACACCACTGGATCCCTGGGGGCGCCCCTACCTGTACCTCAGTCCCGGAGAGAATGGCGAGGTCGACATTTACACGCTGGGCGCCGATGGCCTGTCCGGAGGAGAAGGTCAAAACGCAGATATCGGTAACTGGAAGCAGAAAGAAGGCTAGCGAGGCATGCGTTGCGGCTGCCTGCCCCTTATGCGAATCCACCGCCACCGCGCCGCAGGGTTCAGCCTGCTTGAATTGCTACTGGTGCTGTTCGTGGTGGTTCTCGTGACCTCTATGGTCACTTTGAATGTCGGTTCTGGATCTCGTGATCTTGAACTTGAGTCACGCTTGCGCAGCCTGTCTGAAGTCGCCGCTTACGCGCTGGATGAGGCGCAGGTCACAGGCCGTGATTACGCCCTGCAGCTACGTGAACAAGAGCTTGATGGTCGCCCGGTGGTGACCTTCAGCTGGTGGATGCGCAGCGATGAATTGGGCGAAGCCGATACCTGGGAATCACCGCCGCCAGTGCAGGACGTCTTCGCAGAGCAGTCATTACCGCAAGAAGTGGAGGTGCAGCTGTCACTGGACGAGGGGCCGTTGATCGATCTTACACCGGCACTTGAGGCGCGCGCAGTGCCCCAGCCACAGCTGGTGCTGTATGCCAGTGGCGAAACCACGCCCGGTGTGCTGGATGTACGCCAGCGTGACACCGGCCAGCTGCTGTGGCGTGTGGAATGGGATTTACTGGGGCGCTTCTCCCTGCTGCCGCGCGGTGAAGCGCTGGAACCGCTATGAAGCGGCACGGCGGTTTTACCCTCGTCGAGGTGATGGTGGCCCTGGCCGTGGTGGCCATCGCGCTTCCGGCGCTGTTGATTGCGTTGGCACAGCAGGTGGACAGCACCGAGTATCTGCGCGACAAATCGTTGGCGCAGATGGTGGCAACCAACAAACTGGAAGAGCTGCGCCTTTTGTCACAGGCACGGCAGAGCCTGCTGAGTGGCAGCGACAGTGGCGTGACAGAGCTGGTCGACAGGCAATGGTACTGGTGGTTGCAAAGTCAGCCTACGCAGGTTGATGCGTTTTCCCGCATCGAGATACGCGTCGCCGAAACAGAGCAGCAGAGTGAAGCGCCGCTGTATACTCTGGTGGCTTTTTTGTCGGCGGATTTGCGTTCAGAGCCGGAGGTCAGCGGTGCGCCCTAGCCCTTTGACCCCTGACCCTGTGAGCTACAGTCCTGTCAGCATTCGTCCTGCCAGCGCCGGTTTTACATTGATCGAAGTGCTGATTGCGCTGGCGATCACCGCCTTTGTCTCCGTGATTGCCTACACGGGCCTCTCCACTGCGATCGTCGGTGTCGAGAGCACGCGTGCGGTGGCGGATCGCAGTTATGAGATCAACCGCGTCTGGATGATTCTGTCGCGCGATCTGCGCCAGTTTGTGACGCGCCCGGTGCGCGATGAATTTGGCGAAACAGAGCCGGCCCTGAGCGGTGGTATTGCCGCACGCTTCCCGCTGAGCTTTACCCGGGGCGGGTGGCACAACCCACAGAACCAGCTGCGCAGTCACCTACAGCGGGTGAATTATCGGGTGGAAGACAACACGCTGTGGCGCGATCACTATGCAGTGCTTGATCGTTCTGGCGACACGCAGCCCAGCAGCGTGGAATTGCTGCGCGATGTGGAATTTCTGCAGTTGCGGTTCCTGCCCTCTCTGGGACAGTTGCAGGCCTCTGGTGATGGCACGGCGATTGAGACGCGCGACTGGAGTGAAAACTGGATCACCGATACCAGCAGGCCAGGTGCTGTACTTGAACCACCGGTGGCGGTGGAGGTGCGCTTGCAGCTGGCAGATTGGGGTGAGTTGAGGTGGCTGTATGCGCTCCCGCCGCTTTGAAACGGCTGCGCCCCCGGCACGTCAGCGCGGAGCCGCGTTGGTGGTGGCGATGCTGGTGTTCGCTCTCTGCACGGCGCTGGTGGTTGCCATGAAAAGTGAACTGAACCGGGTTTACCAGCGCGGCTCCAACCTGTTTCGTGGCGAGCAGGCCTATGCCTACCTGCGCGGTGCGGAGCAACTGGCGGGTATGGCACTGCTGCTTGACTATGACCAGGGCAACGCCGATAAGCCGCGCGATGACCTGACGGAAATCTGGGCGCAGCCCACGGCACCGTATGCACTGGATGAAGGGGGCTGGTTGATGGGCTCTCTGGAAGATCTGCAGGGACGCTTCAACCTGAATCGGCTGGCAGGAGTGGCGCCGGATGGCGACCAGCCCGGACAGTCACGCTATACTCCCGCGCAGGAGCAGTTTATCCGTCTGCTGCAAACCTTTGAGGAACCACAACTGAGCGAACCAGAGGCGATCGCAGTGACCGAGTCGATTGGCGACTGGCTGGACCGTGATATCAATGCGCGTTTCCAGGGCGCGGAGGACGATTTTTATTATTCCCGGACACCCGCCTACCGGGCAGCCAATCAACCGCTGGCCAGTGTCAGCGAATTGCTGGCGGTGGCCAATGTCACGCCCGGGATCTATCAGGCGCTGCGGCCCCTGGTGACCGCGTGGCCGCAAGACCCGGCGCCGCTGAATATCCATACCGCGCCCGTGCAGGTGCTGCGCTCGATTAACAGTGATGGCAATCTCAGCCCGCTCAGCGAGGCCGATGGTCTGCTGCTGGCTGAGCAGCGCGAGAGTACCGGCTTTACTGACATGGATGATTTTCTGGGTAATGCCGTGTTCGCGGGCCAGCAGCAGCTGGACAAGGTGCGGTCGCTACTGGGAGAGGATTCGTCCTATTTTTTGTTGCGCGCGGAGGTCGAAGTTGCCGACCGTAACCGGCGCTTGTACAGTGTGCTCGAGCGCCGGGCACGACGCATCACGGCCATCGTCAGATCCTCCGACAGCGGTAGTTTATGATGATGAGCGCGACCAGGTTAAACATTCAGGAGAAGCAGGGCAGTGCATAATATCGCCGTGATACGACTCATACAGGGCCGCCTTGCCTGGTACCCGCCCGGTGCCAGCGACGAGCCGCGCTGGCTGGATGATGATCTCGCCGCTCAGCGGTTGCGCGCTACGCTGGCACAGCACCGCAGCAGGGTGTGCTTTGCTGCGCCTGGCACTGAAGTCCGGTTACTGTCGTTGACCCTCAGTCCTGAAGAAAAGAAGCACCTGCGCAAGTCGTTGCCGTTTATGCTGGAGGAACAGGTCGCGGCGGATATTGACGACCTGCATTTTGCGGCGGGTGCGGTTGCCGATGATCGCGTTCCGGTGGCCGTATGCGAACGTGACCATATGGAGCGCTGGCAGGAGTTGCTGGCACCCTGGCCGGGCATTCGGCAGTGGCTGCCAGAACCCTTGTTATTGCCCTGGCAACACGGCCAATGGTGCATCGTACTGGAAGCGGATTACGCCATTGTGCGCACCGGCCAGTGCACGGGCTTCTGCATCGAACGCGCAATGCTGGAAGTGATGCTAGAGGGCGCGCTCACTGATGGCATGCCGTCACAGGTCATTATTTACGGTGAACAACAGGCGGAGGATGTTGCCTCACTCCCTGCAAGCCTGCGCGAGAATTCTCAGTGGCGTCGTGGCAACCTCTATACGGCGATGATGCTGGTGACACCTGATGACGCGCCACTTAATCTGTTGCAGGGGAGTTATGCGCCGCAACTGCCGTTACAGCGCTGGTGGCGCGATTGGCGAGCGGTGGCCGCCGTCTTTGCAGCGGCCCTGCTGGTGCAGCTGGCTTCTACCTATGTCGATTATCGACAATTGGCCGCTGAAAACCTCGCCCTGCGCGCCGCCGTGCAGGACAGCTACCGTCAGGCTAACCCACGCGGCGCGGTTTCTGACGCCGAAAGGCAGCTCAAAGGCCAGCTCGATGCATTACGCGGTACCGCCAGTTCCAGCGGTTTTGTCAGTCTTGTCAATGAAGTGGGCGCGGTGATCGCGCGTCGCTCCGATACCCGTATTGCAAGTATCAACTACAGCGACAAGGCCGGAGAGATGCGCATGAATATCCTGGCAGGTGATTATGCCGCCGTCGAGCGTGTGCGTTCCGACATCAATGCCGCGGGCCTGGAGGCCGTGATGGAGAGCAGTAGCGCACAGGGCGATCAGGTGCGTGCACGTTTGCGAGTAGGTACTCGATCATGAAAGACTGGTTTGTTCAGCTCACCCAGCGTGAGCAGCTGAGCGTGCTGATACTCGGGCTGGCATTGCTGCTGTACGTTGTGTATCTGCTGTTGTGGTCTCCGCTGGACAACATGCGGGATGCAATGGCACAGCAAAATCGCGGTGTTGCCGCCAGCTTGCAGCGCGTGGATACGATGGTCTCCGAGCTGGTGCAACTGCGCGCCAGCGGCGGTAATTCGGGTGGCACTTCCCGCAATCTCACCGCACTGGTCAATCAGTCGACGGGGCGCTGGCAGTTACAAGTCAGTCGCTTACAACCGAATAGCCGTGGCGAAATCCAGGTGCGTCTGGAAAATGCCGTGTTTGATGACGTGATGTCGTGGCTGCATGAAATGGAGTTTCGCGAGGCGTTAGTGCTGCGTGAAGTTTCGATTACACAAGCAGGCACCGTAGGGCAGGTGAATGTGACTGTTCGCATTGCGCAGGCGGGTTAGGCAGATGATGGCTGAAACACACGCGGTGTTGTGTTGATGTGGCGCCTGACGGCCATTGTTGTCGCATTCGTGGTAGTCCTGGCGGGCATGGTGTTCGTCGCGCCGGCGCGGCTGGTCGGCATTTTACTGCCGCCTGGGCAAGTGGTGATGCAGGGGTTTTCCGGAACCGTATGGCAGGGAGAGGCGGCCCGTGCTCTGGTAAAAACAGACGCAGGCTACCTGCATCTGGGCTCGATATCCTGGTCGCTCAAGCCCTGGTCTTTACTGCTGTTGGCGCCGCGAGCCGAGTTCAACAGCCAGTGGGGTACCCAGACTTTGTCGGGTGATGTCGCGCTGCATGGACAGCGTGATATTGATATCCATCAGCTACAGGCCTCGCTGCCTGCGGATTTACTGCGTCAGCTGGCACCGCTGACGGTCGCTGGAACCCTGGCGCTGCAGGTCGAAGGCGTGCGCGTGCGCGATGGCTTGCCGCGAGAGGGAAGTGGCCGCCTCGTATGGCAGAATGCGCGCTGGCAATCACCACAGGCAATGCTGACTCTGGGCAGCTATGTGCTGGAGTTTGAACAAGCGGAGGGCGGCGCACTGTCGGGCGATGTCCTGACGCTGTCAGGCCCGGTAAAGGCCACTGGTAAGCTGCAGTTACAGCACAGCGATTACGCCATTGATGTACTCATCAGCGGCGATCCGCTTGATGAACAGATACAGCAGGCCCTGTCTCTGCTGGCCGCACCCGGGCCGCAGGGCTACCGGGTGAAATTTAATGGGGCTCTGAAGGGTCTGTGATAACGCTAATAGCCGGTTAAAAAACTGCAAGGGAGTCAGGATGAGCACTACCGATTTCAAGAAATACGAATGTGTGATCTGCGGATTTATTTATGACGAAGCCGAAGGGCTTCCCGAAGATGGCATTGCACCAGGTACTCGGTGGGAAGACCTGCCCGAAGATTGGGAGTGTCCCGACTGCGGCATTTCCAAAGCTGACTTCGATCTTTACGAAGAGTAAGGGTTACCAAACAGCGAGTCTGCTGTTGATGCGGCAGATCCGCCCAGCGGAGAGACAATAATGAGAAACTGTGTATTCGCCCTGGCCTGCTCAGCGTTGGTGGGCGTGCTTTCATTGCCGGCGAATGCCGCTGACGCTGAAGCTGAAGTCGTAAGCCCCGGCGGCGAGCTGCAACCGATGCAGGGGGTGCCCCCAACGCGCGAGTCCCAGGTCACCATGGGCAACTATCGGGACTATCCCATGAGCCGCTGGGCGTTTCGCAACGCGGGCGCGCCGTTGAATGTGGTGATGATTCCCCGTGGCGGCGACATTAAAAAGCTGGCCGGCCCCCTGCGGCCGGAACTGGGCGAGCGGGACTTTACCGACCTGCACGGTCGCACGCTCACTTTCGATGAACTGTTCGAGGCAAACTATGCCGACGGTGTTGTCATCCTGCAGGGCAGCCGTTTGCTGCATGAGCGTTACTTTCATGATTTCAACGCGCATTCCCAGCACATCTGGTTCTCAATGACCAAGTCATTGGCCAGTGCGGCGTTCGGGTTGCTGGTGGAAGAAGGCAAGGTCGATCTACAGGCCTCGCCGGTGAAGTACATTCCCGAACTCAAAAACAGCGGTTTTGAGCGCGTGACGATTCAGCAGGTGCTGGACCACAGCACCGCACTGGACTTCAAGGAAAACTACACCGATCCTGAATCTGACTTCTTTCGATTTTATGCCCCCGCCCTGAATCTGGCATGGCTGCCAGGGGCAGCCGATGTGCAGCCTGATACGGCAAAGATCTACGGCGTACATGATTTTCTGGTGCAGTTTATCAAGCCTGACGCCGCCCTCGAGCCGGGAGCCGCATTCGACTATAACTCCAGCAACGCCGATGTACTGGGCTGGCTGATCGCCCGTATCAGCGGCCAATCCTTCCAGGATTTTATACAGCAGCGGCTGTGGTCAAAACTGGGCGCAGAGCACGATGCATATATTGCGGTAGACAGGGCCTACATGCCGGTGGTCACCGGAGGCATGAATACGACACTGCGTGACGCTGCCCGGTTCGGCATGCTGGCGCGTGATTTCGGCAGCTTCAATGGCGAGCAGGTGTTGCCGCGCAAGTGGCTGCAACAGATGGTGCAGCTCGACGATGCGTTGCTCAGCAATATGCAGGACAACCCTAAATACGGCGCCGACCCCTGGCAGGCCTACCATGATATGTGGTGGATTCTGGATGCGCAGAAGGGCGAGTTCTGCGCCGTGGGAGTGCACGGCCAGGTGATTTATATCAACCGACGCGCCGATACGGTGATGGCCTGGTTTTCCAGTCAGCCAACGGCTTCTGCTGCGGGCAACCTGGATTTCCATTCCAAGTTGCGTGCCGCGCGTGAGCTGGCAGAGTCGCTGCGAGGCGGGTAAAACAGACTATGAACAGCGTCTATCCACGCCTGTCCAGTTTGCGCAGCGTCATGAATGATCGCGGTTACGATGCGCTGATCGTGCCGCGCGCTGACGAATATCTGGGCGAGTATATTCCCGCCGACAAAGAACGGCTGCGCTGGGTCAGCGGGTTTTCCGGCTCGGCGGGAGCAGCGGTTGTAGCGCTACAGTGCGCCGCGATCTTCACGGATGGACGCTACACGGTGCAGGTGCGCAGGGAGGTGGATGCTGAGCTGTTCAGTTTTCACAGCCTGCTGGAAGAGCCGCTGTCAGCCTGGCTGAAGGAGCACTTGTCCAGAGGCTCGAGAGTGAGCTGCGATCCGCGCCTGCTCACTCTAGCGCGTTACAACGAGCTGGCTGGTGCTCTGGCGTCATCGGGCATTGAACTGGTCGCCGATGCCGATAACCTGGTTGATCAGTGCTGGCATGATCGCCCTGCGGCGCAGGTAAGGCCTGCCGTACTGCTGGATGAGTCTTTCAGCGGCGAGTCCAGCTACAGCAAGCGTCAGCGCATGGGCAAAGAGATCGCTGCGCTGGGCGCCGACGCAGCGCTGGTGTTTGCACCAGACTCGGTCAGCTGGTTGTTGAATATTCGCGGCCGTGATATTCCAAAGCTGCCGGTGGTCCAGGCGCATGCCTTGTTGCGCGCCAATGGCCATATCAGCCTGCTCATTGATGCACAGAGAGTCCCGGAACAACTGGATCAGCACGCCGGCGGCAGTATCGCAGTGCTGCCCGATGCGGATGTGGCGACATGGGCAGCGGCCAGCAACGGGCTGCGTATCGTCTCAGACCCAGACGGGGCCAATGCCTGGCTGCAGCAGATGCTGGTTGCAGCCGGCGCGACGCTGGTGCCAGCGCAAGATCCCATTCAACTGGCCAAGGCCTGTAAAAATGCGGTGGAGTTGGACGGTAGCCGCCGCGCCCACATTCGCGATGCTGTGGCCGTGGTGCGTTTCCTGCGCTGGCTGGATGAGTCTGTAGAGAACGGTGACCTGCACGATGAAGCCGTGTTGGCCGACGAGTTACTGCGGTTGCGGGCGCAGGGCGAGTACTTCCAGGAGTGCTCCTTCGACACCATTTCAGCAGCCGGTGCCAACGCCGCCATGTGCCATTACAACCATCTGAACGGACAGGCAGCGCCGCTGGAAATGAACAGCGTGTATCTGGTTGATAGCGGTGGCCAGTATACGGACGGCACCACTGACATCACGCGCACGGTCGCGATCGGCGATCCGGGGGCGCAAGTGCGACGCCTGTTTACACTGGTTTTAAAGGGACATATCGCCCTGGATACGGCGCGTTTTCCGCCCGGCACTTGCGGGACACAACTGGATGCACTGGCACGGCAGTACCTGTGGCAGCATGGGCTGGATTACGATCATGGCACCGGTCACGGCGTGGGTGTGTACCTGAGCGTTCATGAGGGCCCGCAGCGTATTGCCAAACAGGGCGGCAGTGTGGCCCTGGCGCCTGGCATGATCGTCAGTAACGAGCCCGGTTACTATCGCGATGGTGAATTTGGCATGCGCTGCGAGAACCTGGTGTTCGTGCGCGAGAGCGGTGCTACTGGTGAGCGTCCCATGCTGTCTTTTGAGGCCCTGACGCTGGTTCCGTTTGATCGACGCCTGATTGATGTCAGCCTGCTGCGGGACGACGAGAGAGACTGGATAGATCGTTATCATGCGCGCGTCGCCGAAACGCTTGCGCCTCTGCTGGGCGATGCCGATCTGCGCTGGCTGCACGCGGCGACACAAGCCCTGCAGGACTAGACGCTGATTCCAGCGGTTGCTGAAGCAGCGGCGGTATTTGTGTAGACTGCGCTTAACAATAATAGTGGGGAGTATTCTAAATGGCAGCAGCCGGTGGCGTAGTCTGGTCATCCCGTTTCGCCTTTCTCATGGCATCGGTCGGCTTTGCGGTGGGACTGGGCAATATTTGGCGTTTTCCGTATATCACTGGCGAAAACGGTGGTGGCGCCTTTGTGCTGGTGTACCTGGCCTGTGCATTTTGCATAGGTGTCCCCATTCTCATGGCCGAGCTGCTGATTGGTCGCCGTGGCCAGGGTAGTCCGCCATCGGCCATGAGGCACCTGGCGACGCTCAGCGGCAAGTCGCGGCACTGGCAGTGGGTGGGTGGCATGGGCGTGTTGGCCGCCTTTACCATTGAAATCGTTTATTCCGTCGTGGTTGGTTGGGTGCTGTGGTATCTGTTCAAGGCAATCACTACGGGCTTTGTCGATGTCGATGGCGTGGCCGCGCAGGCGCAATTCACCGCGGTACTGGACAGCAATACCGGCATGTTGTTCTGGACCTTGCTCGGTCTGGCGATAACCGGGCTGATCATTTATGCCGGCGTCAAGGACGGTATCGAGCGCGCAGTGAGCGTCCTGATGCCGCTGCTATTCATGCTGCTGCTGGGCCTTGCCTGCTACAACTACTTTGCCGGTGGCTTTGATGCGGCGATTGAATGGCTGTTTACGCCGGACTTCAGCAAGATCGGTTTCGGGACGGTGTTGGCTGCTGTCGGGCAGGCGTTTTTCTCCATCAGCGTGGCGATGGCCGGTATGATGGTGTACGGATCCTACCTGCCGCGATCAGTCTCAATCAGTAAATCGGTACTGATGGTGGTGATCGCCGACACCATGGTGGCAATGCTGGCGGGGCTGGTGATCTTTCCAGCCGTCTTCAACCATGGTCTTGATCCCGCAGCTGGCGCGGGCCTGATTTTCCAGACCTTGCCGGTTGCGTTTGCACAAATGCCCGGTGGTTATGTCTTCAGTATCCTGTTTTTCCTCATGCTGTCCGTTGCCGGCATCACCTCGATGGTGGGCCTTGTGGAAGCGGTTAATTCCTGGATAGAAGACAAATTCGACATGCCGCGACACAAAAGTGCGCTATTGGTGGTTGGGTCAATTGCGGTGCTCAGTGTCCTGAGCATTCTGTCCTACAATGTGCTGGATCAGTTCCGGCTCGGCGGCCGCAACCTGAATGACGTGCTGGACTTCTTCTCCAATCAGGTGCTGCTGCCATTGGGTGGGCTGTTTATCGCTTTGTTTGCCGGGTGGGTAATGCCCGCCAAAGATACCCGCGACGAGCTGACCACGCTGAATGCTAAAGGGTATGCGCTATGGCACTTCCTGATTCGTTTTGTGGTGCCTCCCGCTATTGCCGTGATTTTTGTGATGGGCCTTGCTGACTCGTTTGGGTAGCTCGCCGGGGCAGAGCCTAGAGTATGGGAGCAAACAGTCGGGCCACACCCATAGCCAATGGGAACCAGACTGGCTTGTTGTCGATTTCCTCGCGGCTGACCTGCCGACAGCGTCCCATGTCGGCGAGCAGCATCGCCTCAACTTCGCTGGCAAATACCGGATCCTTGACCAGAAGCGTAATTTCAAAGTTCAGTCGGAAAGAGCGGTTGTCGAAATTCGCGGTTCCTACACCGGCTGTTTCGTCATCCATCAACAACACTTTCTGGTGCATAAACCCGCCCTGGTAGCGATAGACTTTGACACCCAGTGGCAGCAACTCGCGGGTAAAAGACCAGTTGGCCATACCCACGACGGGGCCATCCGGCTCGTCGGGAATGATAACTCTCACGTCCACACCGCGCAGGGCAGCAAGCTGCAGTGCTGAGATAATCGCGTGGTCGGGCACAAAGTACGGGCTGGCGATCCAGATGCGGTCTTTGGCGGCAACGATGGCCTGGTGATACATCAGCCCGGCTTCTTCGTACTCGCTGGCAGGGTCAGAAGGGAATACCAGTACGGTACTGTCACCGCTGGCCTCACCGTTGAAATCCCAGTCTATCGACAGGTGCGATTGCGTTGCCCACAGCCAATCTGTAGCAAACGCCAGTTCTGCCCCGAGCACCGCTGGGCCACGCACACGGGTATGGGTGTCGCGCCATTGCCCGCGACGCTTGTTCTTGCCCAGGTATTCGTCGCCGATATTGAATCCGCCTATCCAGGCCGCTTTGCCATCCACGACCACGATTTTGCGGTGGTTCCTGAAGTTCAGCTGGAAGCGGTTGCGCCTGCCTTGTGTGGTATTAAAAGGCACTACCTGCACACCGGTCATGCGCAGTTGCTGGCACAGCTTGCTGGAACCGAACTTGCGGCTGCCGATCTCATCGAATATCAGGAAAACTTTCACACCTGCACGGGCACGGTCTGACAGGAGACGGCCCAGGCGACGCCCCAGGTCGTCATCCCGGATGATATAAAACTGAAACAGAATGTACTTTTCGGCGCTCTGCAGACCCTGGGCAATACTGTCAAAGGTGGCCTGCCCGTCAATCAGCAGCTCTACCCGGTTGCCGCTGGTGGCCGGCATGCGTGCCAGGTTGAACAGGCTGCTATACAGGGGCGTATCGCGCGATACGCTGACCAGGTGCTGCTCTACCGCACCGCTGGTCTTGCGAATAAGGCGCAGTGATTCCTCTTCAATCTGGTCGCGCTGCTCGAGATAGCCGTCAAACTTGTTGCGGCCGAACACCAGGTATAGAGGTACTGACAGCAGCGGGAAAGTCAGAAGCGAGATGGCCCAGGCCACGGCACCCTGTGCCGTGCGTGTTTTCAGAATGGCTTCCAGCGCTGAAACAATGGCGATAACATACAGCAGCACGGCGGCGATCGCTGCAATCTGTGCGTATAGGGAAACGTCTATATCCATGGCGTTGCCGATAGCCTTTGTTGAGTTGCCACGCAGGATGGGCGGTTTGCCCTGCGATGCTCGCGGAGGTCGCCCTCTCCCATCGTCGCACAAAACCCGGTAGACACTACTCTAACAGGGTGTTGCGAAGTTGTTCGATGTCTTCGCTGGACAGCTCAAGTCCTTCGCTGACATAAGTATCGAAATCACCCCAGCGCTGGTCAATTTCGGCGAATGCGGCATCCAGCCAATCCGGCTCCACACCCATCATCACAGCTACATGCCCTGCGGCTTCCTGCCCCTTGAATAACCGTAATAGTGTCAGCTGGGATTGGCGCGAAGCCAGTGCGGGCTCGAGACTGGCCATGTAATCCTGCATGATGACGTCATACGGGACGCCCAGAATGCGCAGCACAATGGCAGCGGCAAAGCCCGTGCGGTCTTTGCCTGCGCTGCAGTGCCATAACACAGGCTCGCCTCGCGCGCCCATCACTGTATTGATGAACTGGCGAAATTGCGGAGTAAACTCATCTGCGAACTGGCGATTCGCCTCCAGCATGGAAGCATTGGCATCAAAACCCTCAAAGTTGCCGCTTTCGATGCGTTCCATCACTTCGCCAACCAGCGCCTTGTTGCCATCGTCCAGCGTGGGAATTTCCACCACGGCAAAGGGTACGGCCTCGGGCAACTTGTTCGGTTCCTCTTCTTTTTCAATGGCGGAGCGGAAATCAATCAGCGAATTGAGTTGCAGTGACTCAAGTGCCGCCAGGTCAGACCGGCTGGCCTCGGCCAGCGTGCCGGAACGATAGAGCGCGCCCCACTTTACCGTTCTGCCGTCAGCGGTGCTGTAACCTCCCAGGTCGCGAAAGTTGTGAATGCCCTCAAAATTGAGCAAGCGATGGGCCGCTCGTTCGGCATCCGGCAGTTGTGCCGGAACCACCACCGGTGGCGACGGAACAAACTGGATGACACCCATAACGAGAGCCAGCACCGCGAAGGCTGACCATAAGACTTTTTTCTTGTTCACCCGCTGTCCCGTTTCTGCCTGGTTCTGAACAGCCAAAAGCATACCACAGCCCATTGCCCTCCAGTGTCAGCCTTGGCTGATTTACAGTGAATATGAAGTGCGAAGTTGCCACGCGGTAGTGGATAGACCAAACTATAGAACTCTCGATAGCCCTCACGACAATGAGCACAGGTAGCGCATATGGCATCCCTGCAAGATCAGCTGTTACGGGCCGGTGTAGTTGATAAAAAGAAAGCCGGCAAGATAAAAAAGGAAAAGCGCAAACAGGCTAAAAGCCAGCCCAAAGGACAGGCTATAACGGATGAAACCAGGGAGCAGGCCCAACGCGCAAGGCAGGAAAAAGTCGCACGGGATCGCCTGTTAAACCAGCAGCGACAAAGCCAGGCGCAGGAAAAGGCTATTCAGGCCCAGGTGATTCAATTGATCACCATGAATCGTATTGAGCGCCGCGGCGGGGAAGTCGCCTACCAGTTCACCGACGGCAGCAAGATCAAGAAACTGTATGTGACCGCGCAATTGCAAAACGATTTGAGTCGCGGCCGTGTGGCCATCGCCAGATTGAATGACGGCTATGAGCTGTTGCCGGCGGCAGCCGCTGAAAAAATCAGGCAGCGCGACGAACAAGCGATTGTGTTGCTGGTCAGCCGCGATCAGGAAATCGTCGATGAAGACGATCCCTATGCGGACTACCAGATACCCGATGACCTGATGTGGTAGCCCAACGTGCATCAGTACGATTGTCACGCAGCATCATTAACGCCAAGGAAAATACCATGAAGAATTTGTTTGTACTGCTTTTGACGAGCATCGCCCTCGCTGCACCGCTTGTCGGCGCACAGCAGCCCGTCAGCCTGATGACCAATAACTCGCCACCTTACGCGGACGATCAACTGCCAGAGCAGGGCATGGCAGTGGAAATTGTGCAGCATGTTTTCTCGCGCACGGACTATCAGTCTAGCGTCAGCATTGAGAATTGGTCGCGCGCGATCGAGGGCGCGGAAATTGGTGTGTACGATGGACTGGCGGCTGCCTGGTATTCAGACGAGCGCGCAGAAACCCTGCTTTTCAGCGAGCCCTATTTGAGCAGCGAGCTGATTCTGGTGAAGCTGCGCAGTGACCCGCGACCCTACAACACGTTGGCGCAAATCAGCGGCAAACGTCTTGGCGTGAGAGCCGACTATGCCTACGGTGTTGATTTCAGCCAGGTACCCGGCTTGCGCCTGGTGGAGGAAAATCACCTGATCCAGAACCTGCTTAATCTGGTGAATGGCCGGGTGGATCTGGTGATTGGCGACAGACGCACGGTGGTTATGCAGTTGAATACTTACCTGCAGGATCGCCTGACGCGCTTTGAAGTTGTCAGCAGTGATCTGCCTTCAGTGGCGCGGCACGTCGCTGCGAGTCGCAGCTTTGAAGGCCATGAAGATATGATTGCAGCGTTCAATCGCGCACTGGCGGAGGCAAAGCAGGATGGTTCTGTCGATGCAATCATCAAAAAGTGGGATGAGAAATACAGCGAACTCTAGGGGATAGCGTCGTCCGCCTAGCGGTTCTCATAGCGGTTGAGGTCAAACAGCCCGGCCTCAATCGGATGATTGTCGCGATAGTGCTGGTGAAAAGTGTCGCTCAGCTTCCAGAACCAGGGCGCTGTGCGGCGTACCCCGTAGCTGGAAACCAGGCGGGCATAATCCTGTTCGCTGCGCATGCCTTCGATGGTTTTGACAAACGCAGGCAGGTCGCGTTCAGGTAACTGGAAGAAGATATTGGGATAGGAGCCGATAAAGCCCCGTACCACGGTGAGGTAGTCTTCCTCAGGAATACGTCTTTCGTCCTCGTTGAAAATCTGTGCGTTGTTGCTGTGCCCGCTGTTGTGCACAATGGTAAAGATCTGGTGTTCGCCCCTGCCGTCCAGAACATCGACAAATGACACTTCCGGCATCAGGCTGAAGGGTTTCCCAGTGAGTGTGTTGAGTCGATCAAATGCGCTGTGAACCTTGTTGTAGCGAGCAGCATCTGCCCTGGGCAATCTGTCCTGCAGACGATGCAGAAGCTCGCCTTTGGGATCATCAGTGGTGAAGACAATATCGGTCTCGCGGTCAAATGCGGCGGAATCGCCCAGCACATAATTCTTGGTGTCTTCACTCGCGCCGCGATACCAGAAGTCCCGCAGTGCAACACGTTGGTCCCGTGGTAGCAGCATCAGGAAGTTCTGCTCGCCCTCCATACGCAGGAAATCCATATAGAGACGGGTTTCCAGCTGATGGCCCACATTCCCGTAGACATCGAAACCAGCAACCAGCAGGTAGTGGATGCGCTCCAGTAAAGAGTAGTCGATAACCCATGCTGTTTTGGGTTGCTGACCGACAAAGCCTTTCACGACAGTGGCGCTGTCCAGGTGCCGAAACACGGTTAGCGCAGCGTTATCGTTGTGGCCTTCGCCGTCCCAGATAATGTCCATATCGATGCGCAGGTCGTCGGTGGCCAGGCGCTGGTCGATAAAATCTGCCTTGGCTTCGAGGAAGTCCAGCTGGTCTCTGGAAAAGGTTTTCCACTCCACCAGTGAGATCAGCAGGTTGCTCTTGCCACTGGGCAGTCGCAGCTTGTCACTCTTGGCCGCCAGGAAGTTGGCGTCGTGATCCGGGTCTACATTGTCCGGGTCAGTAAACATCACCCAGAAATGGTCGTTGATCACATTGAGGGCAACCTGCCCGCGACAGACCGGCCCCTTGATGTAGCCCATGATGGTGAACTGCGCTTCGTCCAGCATGAAGCGATATCGGCTTTTTACCGGCATTTCACGAAAGACCACAAACGGGTTCGACGCGATATTGGTCTTATAGCTGGGCAGTTCGCTGACGGTGTAGGGTGCGTCGATAAACAGGGACTGCCAGCGACGCATGCGCGCCTCATTGATGGCGTAAGGCATGTGCCGCTTGTCCAGAACGCTGAATTTCATCGGGCTCAGCCGATAGAAAAAAGGGCCTTTTCCGGGCGAATCATAGGGGCGCCTTGTTGCGATGATATCGACAGGCTGCCCCGGCGGTGTACGCGAACGTACCAGCTTGAAATAGCCGGTGTTGGCAGGCAGCTCAGAAAAATACAGGTTGCCGATGAACAGGTGTTCGTAGATATAGCGCGACATCAGCTGCTGTTTGAGACTGGGCCCGTTCAGGAAACTTTCCCAGCGAGCAACAGCATCAAGCAGCTTTGCCGAGGGAGCCGCCGTGGCAACGCCCTGAGCACCCCCATTCAACCAATCGGTAAGGGTGTCGTGTTCCTCCTGCTGCAGGCCCGGAAATCCGTAAGGCATTCCCCACAGCGGAAAATCCTGCGCGAAACGATCAAACTCATCCGGTTGCGGGCACTGCTGGTCGCGATCGAGGTTGAAGTCAAAGGAGTCTGGCAGTTGCTCAGTGCGCGGTAGTGGATGATCCCGCTTCAGCTGTAGCATGCCGCTGATCACATTGATGTCGGATTCGCCCTCGGGAAGAACCGGGTAGAAATCCTTGTCGCGCCATTGTTCTGTGGTTTGTGCATCTTCAAACAGGCGTGTCAGGTTGGCCGTAAGTAGCCGGGTACCATCGTACACCTTGGTCTTGTTGGCGCCGCGCTGCAGGCCGGCCCAGGCGTCGAGCTTGAGTTGGCAGGGCGCATCGTAACAGCCATGACACACCATGCATCGCTGCTCTACCACAGCCTTGACGGCCGCAGGATAGTCTTCTGCAGCCTTTGCCTGAGCTTGTATATAAAGCGTCAGGATAAACGCAGCCAGGGCCGTACAGGAAAAATTTCGCATGCAGGAATTCTCGGGCTTTGCCCGGGTGAATGCAACAAAGTCCTGCGTTACTTCAACAGAGCCTGCAGCCAGGCGTCATCGGGCGGCTTGCTGCCCCGCCGGATTAGTGAGCTGGTCAGCGCTGTCCAGGCCGAAAAACGCTGCAGCATTATTGCCCAGGATTTTGCTTTTGGTGGCATCGCTGAAATTGGGCTGCTGCTTCACCAGATGACCAATTTCCTGTTCGCCCAGCGGGAAGGGGTAGTCGGAACCCAGCATCACCCGGTCTTCTCCCATTACGCTGACAAGCAGGTCCAGCGCCTTGTGATCGAATACGGCGGAGTCAACACTGAAGCGGTCAACGTAGCTGGACGGCAGCTTGGGGCAGTCCTGGCGCACGATGTCCCTGTGCGTCCAGGCGTTGTCAACGCGACCCAGCAGGAAGGCGAAGCTGCCGCCGCCGTGCGCGAAGCAAAGGCGCAGGCTGCGTGGCAGGCGCTCGAAGGCGCCTGAAAGTATCAGCGACAGGATCGAGAGCTGGGTTTCGGCGGGCATGGATACCAGCCAGGGCAGCATGTACTTTGGCATGCGCTCGGTAGCCATCATGTCCCAGGGGTGCACCAGTACGGGAATGTCTTCACCGGCGCAGTGTTGCAGGAAAGTCAGTATGCCCTCGTCGTCGAGATTCTTCTGTCCCACATGGTTGCCGATCTGCACACCCAGATGGCCGTTACGTTTAGCGCGGCTCACTTCATTACAGGCGGCGTCAATATCCTGCAGAGGCACCTGGCACAGCGCTTTGAGACGTGCGGGATTGTGGGCGCACATTTCCAGCGCGGCGTCGTTGAACAGTTCAGCGGCCTCCAGGGCATGGCTGGCCGGGCGCGAGTAGGCGAACAACACGGGAGTGGCGCACATGATCTGTACGTCTACGCCGTGCCGATCCATCTCTTCGACCCTGACAGACGGGTTCCAGCAGGCTTCATAGACGGGCCGGAATTCTTCTTCACCCATCATGATCATTGCTTTGCCGTTCCCGGAATGACGCATCCACGGCCAGTTCGGTGTACCGAAACGCTGGGCGAGGTCTGGCCACGATTCCGGCAGGAAGTGCGTGTGCATATCGACGGTCAACATTCAGGTATTCTCCGTTGCGTCTGGCAGGTAGGCCACTGCCTGTATCTCTATCAGTAGGTGGGGGTGCGGCAGCTGGTGTACGGCTACGGTTGTGCGCGTGGGGCCGTCGTAGTCGAAAAACTCAGCATAGGTGTCGTTGTAACCGCCGAAATCGTTCATGTTGACCAGATAGGTCGTAAGCGAAACCAGATCCTGCAGTTCGGCACCTGCCTCCTGCAGTATGTCGCTTATGTTGTTGATGACAGCGCGCGTTTGCGCACGGATGTCGAGGTTGGTAACGCCCATGGCATCCACCTCGACGCCCTCAAAACTGTTGTCGGCGCGCCGAGAGCTGGTGCCAGAGACATAGACGAAATCTCCCACGCGCTTGTAGTGCGGGAAGCGCCCGCGCGGTTTCGCCTTACCGGCTATCACCCTGCTGTCTGTCATACTGGGCATACTCCTGGTTTCGTGTGCCAGTTCATGCGGTCACGTGCACACTGGCGCTACCCAGTATGCCGGCATCAACGCTGGCTGTGATCCCCGGGCGCAGCGCCTCGGCAGCAGTAGCGGCCCCGGCGAGGACGACCCAGCCAGCCTGCAGCGTCATTCCGGCTTCGCCGGCCAGACGCGCAGCTTCCACCAGCGACAGGTAAGGGTTGCCGAGAATGTCCGCCGACGAACCGGCCTGTACCGCGTCACCGTCGAACTCCAGGCGCATGACGACATCGCTGATATCCTCCAGCGGTGGCTGCCACGGGCCGATAACGAAACTGGACGATGATGAATTGTCTGCCACCACGTCGACCAGGGAGAACTTGAAATTCTCATAGCGTGAATCAATGATTTCCATTGCTGGAGCGATCGCCTCAACTGCGCTTATGGCCTGTTGCAAAGATACCTTGCCGCTCAATGGTGCTTTCAGGCGGAACGCGACTTCGGGTTCGATGCGCGGGTGGACGTAGCCGCTCAGGTCGAGGCTGCCGCCATCGGGTATCTCCATGGCGTCAGTGAGGCGTCCCCAGATCAGGTCGTCCACGCCCATTTGTACCATCTTGGCGTGACTGGTAAAGCCCATTTTTACGCCGACCAGCTGTTCGCCGCGCGCCAGACGTCGGTCAATGGAGAGCGCCTGTATCGTATAGGCATCCTGCAGGGCAATGTCATGTCCGCTCACAGACAGTTGCGTGATCGCGGTGGCGTGTCGCGCCGCATCGTCGACCTGGGCTGCAATGGCATTAAGATCAGACATAATCAATTCCTACAGTTTGATGCAAATATTAGTGGGTTCGGAATAGAAGTTAAGCGAATGGGCGCCGCCCTCACGGCCTATGCCAGACAGCTTTACCCCGCCAAAGGGTGTTCTCAAATCGCGCAGGTACCAGGCGTTGACCCAGATGATACCGGCCTCTATCTGATGCGCAACGCGATGCGCGCGCTGCAAATTGGTTGTCCACACGGTGCCGGCCAGGCCGTACTCACTGTCGTTGGCCATGGCAATGACTTCTTCTTCGGTGTCGAAGGGCGCGATATGACAGACCGGGCCGAAAATCTCTTCCTTTACGCAGCGTGCTGTTTCGGGCAGGCCCGTCAGAATGGTGGGTTCGACAAAGGCGCCGTTGTCGCGCCTGTCGCCGAAGGTGGGTATGCCACCGCCGGTGACAACAGTGGCACCCTCATCTTTTGCAATCTGGTAGTAGGACAAGACTTTCTGTTGATGTTCGTGCGAGATCAGTGGGCCCATTTCGGTGTCAGGCGATTCCGGCCAGTCAATGCGCAGTGCTTCAGCGCGCTCTTTCATGGCGGCGACAAATCGCTGGAAAACAGGGCGTTGTACATAGACACGCTCGGTGCACAGGCAGACCTGGCCGCCGTTGGTGAACACTGAGCGGGCTGTGCCTTCCAGCGCGGCCTCGAAATCGGCATCTTCAAAAACAATCGCTGCATTCTTGCCGCCCAGCTCGAAAGACAGGGCTTTCACATTGTGCGAGGCCGCACGCATGATGGCGCCGCCGGTGCGCGACTCGCCGGTGAAGGTGACGGCATCAATGCGCGCGTGTTGTGACAGGAATTCGCCGGCTGAATCCGGTCCAAAACCATGCACCAGGTTAAAGGCGCCGGCTGGTACGCCAGCGTTGTGCATGACCTCTGCCAGCAACGTGGCGGTAGCGGGCGTATCCTCTGAGGGTTTGGCGATGACGGCGTTACCAACGGCCATCGCGGGAGCCAGCTTCCAGGTCAGCAATAGCAGTGGCAGGTTCCAGGGCGCGATTACCGCTACCACGCCCAGCGGTTTGTTGATCGAGTAGTTGAGCGCGGTGCTGCCGTCAGCGGCCTCTGTCTGGAAACATTCACCGGCGCGGTTTTTGGCAAGATCTGCGAAGATACGGAAGTTGGCTGCACCGCGGGGAATGTCAATGTTCTGCGCCTGCCACAGTGATTTACCGGTGTCGGCCATTTCTGCGGCGACAAAATCGTCAAAACGCGCCTCAATGCCATCGGCTACACGGTGCAGAATGGCGCACCGTTGGTTGACGCTCAGCCGCCCCCACTCGCCCCTGAGTGCACTTCGGGCTGCGTCAACCGCGCGATCAACAATCGCTTTATCGGCTTCACAGACCTGGTTGATGCAGCTGCCGTCCACCGGGTTGATATTGTCAAAGGTGCTGCTGCCGGTAACGAATTCACCGCCCACGTAGTTGCGCAACTGGCCGCCGGCGTGAGGAATCGGATGTTTTTTGTCGTCTGGCATGCTGTGACCTCAATGCAGACCCCGTGTGTTGTGTTGTGGTCAGGGGCGTTGAGCGGTCACTTTAGGTGAGTCATCCATAATCTAAAAATAGTTTTTTACGCTTTTGTTATCTATAAAATATTATAGTCCGAGTCCCCGTAACTATAACTTGTATTTGCATTTAACGTTATAGTAATGTCTAGCGCTATAACTATTACTGTATGCCTTCAGGGGAGTGTTCCTTTATGTTGCCTGCCAATATAGAACGTCATCTTGTCTCGCGCCTCAAAATCAAACACCTGAAGCTGCTGGTCACGGTGGGTGAGCAAAATAACATTTTCAAAGCGTCCCAGTTGTTGAATATGGCGCAACCGGCGGTCACCAAAACCGTGCGCGATATGGAGAACGCGTTGGAGCTGACCCTGTTTAATCGCAGCTCGCGTGGTGTGACCCCTACGGCTTACGGTGAAGTATTAATTCGTCATGCCAAGCTGATTCTGGCGCAGGTGCGGCATGTCTCTGAGGAGCTGGTGTCGCTGCATGAGGGGGTCTCTGGCCATATCAACGTGGGTACGCTGCTGGCTGCGAGCCCCGCACTGTTGCCCAAAAGCCTGGCCACGCTGCGCGCGGAGCGTGGCAATATTTCGGTGTCGGTCACCGAAGGCACCAACGATATGCTGATGCCGCGCCTGCTGATTGGTGAGATTGATGTCGTAGTGGGACGCTTGCCCGAGGTGCAGGATGAAGAGGGCGTCTATTCAGAGGCGCTCTACTACGAGGCGGTCTCACTGGTTGCTCGCAGTGGGCATCCGCTGCTCAAGCGCGAAAAATTGACTCTACGGGATCTGGCGAATGAGAGCTGGATCCTGCCGTCCGAAGGCACGGTGCTGCGCCGCGAGATCGACAATGCGTTTCACAAGGCCAAACTGCCCGTGCCGCAGAATGCCGTGGAAAGCGTGTCTCTGCTCACCAACCGCACCTTGCTGCTGGAAACCGATATGATCGGCATCATGCCGTATCAGGTCGTTAAAACGTATGAGGACGTTGGCCTGCTCAAGCGCCTGCCAATCCGTATCAAGGCGGATCTGGGGCCTGTGGGCTATACGGTGCGAGCGGGGCGTGACCTGACGCCTGCTGTTGAGTATTTTCTCCAGGCCCTGCGTGATGCTGCGAAGGGAATAGGCTCTTCTTCGCCGTGAAACAACGTGTCGTGCCAACGCTCAATTGGTGACGCTCAGGTGCCAACGCGCAGTGGCGCACCCAGCGCGCGCAGCGCGGCGATAACACTCAGCGCAGTGATCTTGCCGGTACCGGGGTTTTCTTCTGTCGGTACGTTCTCTATTTTCAGTTCCAGTCGAGCGCTGTCCGCATCCACTGTGATGAAGTGGGTGTTTCTGACACGCGTGGGGTCCGCCCAGATTTCCAGTTGAGTGTCATCGGGGCCCACGCCGGCAAGACCCAGTGCGGCGGCAACGTTGACATTGGAGGGGAATTTTTCCGCTCCCTCCCGCGCGCTGCCCTTGAAGACCTGCAGCGGCTCTTGCAAATTGTCGATGCGTATACTGTTTTCCACAATGTACTTGGCCTTGGCCAGGGAGCGTGGTGGTTTGCGCGTGACCATGGTAACGCTGTGGATTTCACCCTCAGCAGCTGCACGCACTGCATCGAGTCCCAGCAGTGCGCCGGTTGCCAGCACAATGTGACCACCGTTGCTGGCGGCGTGTTCGATGATTTCGGGATGCTGCAAAATGGCCGCACCGCTAACGGTCACGAGAGTACGCCCGTGTTTAAGGGCGGGTTCAGCGATGCTCATGAAGGCCGTGGTGGGTGCGCACTCCACGACAATATGCACCTGCTCGGCCATGGCCTGCGCAGACAGCACTGCTGCGTCGCTACCGATGGCCTGCAGGGCCGCTTGCGCTTTGCCGCTGTTGCCGCTGCTGACAGCACTCAGCACCAGGCCGGGCATGCCGTCCTGCAGCGCCTGGCCGACTTTGCGCCCGATGGTGCCGAAGCCGGCAATGCCTACTTTGAGTGGAGTCATGAACAGTGTCCGCCTAGGTTTTTTTACCAGGATGCACGCTACCACAATGATTGCAGGTGCGTGCGTCCATGTCCGCGTAGTAGGCCTCGAACGCGGGTGGTAGATCGTCAACAATAGAGTTCAGTATCAGCTCAACTCGATGGACTTTCTCGCCACACTCCAGGCAGTACCACTCAAAGGCATCCAGAGCGCCGGGTGGCCGTTTGGGTTCCACCACCAGGCCAATGCTGTTTTCCTCTGGACGCTGCGGTGAGTGCGGTACACCGGCAGGCAGCAGCAAGACCTCGCCTTCACGAATCTCGACTTTCCTGTGTTCGCCGTCCTGCACCGTATCCAGGTACATGTTGCCCTTGAGCTGATAAAAAAACTCCTCTACCGGGTCAACGTGAAAATCATAGCGGCTGTTGGGGCCGCCGATAATCATCACCATCATGTCGGCGTCTTCCCAGATGATGCTGTTGTTCACCGGCGGTTTCAGCAGGTGTTCGTGCTCCCTGATCCAGCCTTGCAGATTAAATGCCTTGAGAGTGCCCATGGTTTAATCCTCAGCGCCGGAGCGATCAGACGCCAGCCAGCCAGTGGTGGATGCTTCCACCATGATGCCATTCGGGTCGTAGAATTTTTTCTCAAACATGACGGTACTGACTTTGCCTTCAGTAGGCCGGCTGGCAAAATTTTTCCCGCCGCAGGCCAGGATCTCCTTTTCCAGCGCGTCCATGTCTTCTATCTCAAAACCAAAGTGATGAATGCCGCGGTACTTTTGCCCGCTGGTGCCGGCCCAGTATTCATTTTTGAACGCCAGCAATGCGAGGTTCATGGTGCCATCAGACAGGTAGACCCCGCGCGCCAGCGGCGAATCTGTTTCGCCGATCTTGTCCATGTCGAAAGCCTTCATGTAGAAATCGGCAGTCGCGAAAGGGTCTTCAACTGAAAGGGCGATGTGGCGAAGTTTTGGTTTGCTCATGATAAAGGCTCCGTTTGCTCAAGCATGTAGTGATATACGTTGTCCGTTGAATGACTCATCGAGGCACCTAGACCAGTTCACAGGCGCTGTCGAAGTCAAGGCGCGGCAGGCGTTGGAACAGCTTGCTGGTGTTGCCATAGCCGAGGCTGCATAAAAAATTACTACGATTGCCAGTGCCGCTGAAAAACGCATCGTCGATGATCTGATTGTCAAAACCCGACATGGGGCCGCAGTCCAAACCCAGGGCGCGAGCAGCCAGCATCAGGTAGGCGCCCTGTAATGTGCCGTTACGAAAGGCGGTGGTTTGCGCCAGTGGCGGGTTATTGCGAAACATCGGCGCCACGTCGCGGTGCGGGAAAAGCTCTGGTAGCCGCTCGTAGAATGCAAGGTCGTAGGCAATGATGACGGTGACAGGGGCTGACAGGACTTTAGCCCGGTTTGCTTCAGCCAGTGCCGGTTCCAGACGTTGCTTGCCCTCATCGCTGCGTACGAAAACGAAACGGGCAGGGCAGCAATTCATGCTGGTCGCGCCCCAGCGCACGATGTCGTACAACGCTTTGAGCGTGCTGTCGGGCACCGGTATCGCCTGCCAGCCATTGTGGCTGCGGGCCTCGCGAAACAGCAGGTCGAGCGTGTCGGCGTCCATCGCGTGCGCCTTCGATTGCAGTGCCTGCGCGTGCTCCTGTGCTGCGATTGCCGCTGTGGTTTGTAGCGGATCTGTGGGCTGGTCGGACATGGTCATACCTGATCTGGCTGAGGTTGGGTCAGCGTGGTTTTGCATGAGTATACGAGGATGTAAAATTGTATACAACTGCTCTATGAGATATATTGTGCGTACCCGGTCTGGTTTGCAGGCCGCCTACTGCCTCAAGGATAGACCATGGAACAGCTAACAGAACTCATCCCACTGGCGCTGGCGATGCTGGCCACAGGTGTTGTCGGCGGTATTCTCGCGGGACTGCTGGGCGTGGGAGGCGGTATCGTGATTGTTCCGGTGCTGGATACGACGCTGGGGCTGCTCGGGGTAGATCCGGCGATTCGGATGCATGTGGCAGTGGCGACTTCCCTGGCTACCATTATTCCCACATCGATCTCATCTTCTCGCGCGCATCACGCGAAGGGCGCGGTGGACATGGCGCTGGTCAGGTTCTGGGGGCCTTTTGTCTTTGTCGGCTCTATTATCGGTACGCTTCTGGCGGCGCAGGTGGACAGTCATGTGCTGTCGCTGGTGTTCGGCGCCGTCGCATTATTGGTGGCGGTAAAAATGATTTTGCCGATGGAAAACACCTTTATCAGGCAGGATATACCGCGCGGCGTTGTGGGGCCGCTGCCGCCGCTGGCGATAGGCACTTTGTCCAGCATGATGGGGATCGGGGGGGGTACCTTGAGCGTTCCTGTCCTGACCCTGATGAAACAGGCGATTCACCGCGCCGTGGGGACGGCCGCGCTGTTTGGCTTGCTGATAAGCCTGCCGGGCGCGGTGGGTTATGTCGTTGCAGGATGGGGGGATGCTCGTCTGCCACCCGGTAGTTTAGGTTATGTGAATATTATCGGCTTCCTGCTGATAGCACCCGTCACGGTGATGACGGCCCCCTGGGGGGCAAAACTGGCGCATCGGCTGAGCAAGCGCCAGCTCAGCCTGGCGTTTGGTGTCTTTTTGCTGATCGTCGCGGTGCGCATGCTGTATCGAGCCAGCCTCGCGTAAGACGGCCGGCAAGGGTCAATCAGCTGTGGCGCAACAGGTAGTCGATGGCGTTCACGCTGGAGTTGGTGATGTGATCGTGCATCGCCTGTTGGGCACCGGCTTCGTCCCCCGCCACGATGGCTTTGATAATGGCGTCATGCTCATCAAAGGACTGCTCCATGCGATTTCCGAGCTTGAAGAAAATAGAACGTCGAAACGGCGCCACACGATTCCACAGGTTCAGGGCCATGTGCTCCAGCGTTTCGTTATGTGCGCCGGCGTAGATCATCTTGTGAAACGTCTCATTGGTGCTGGAATACAGCTCGTGGTCTGTGCCGGCCAGTGCCGGTTCGCTGTCATCCGCCACAATCTGCAACTTCTTGCGTTCGATATTGCTCATGCGACGCGCCGACAGTCGCGCGCACAGGGCCTCGATTTCTGCCTGGGCTTCAAACATATCGCTGAGCTGGTCGATTTCAAGATCGACTACCGTGACACCGCGGTGAGGTTTGATGGCGACGAGCCCGGTCGCTGCCAGCTGCCGGAGGGCATCGCGGACCGGCGTGCGCGAAACGCCAAATTCCTCGGTGACTCGCTTTTCCTCAATGCGCTCTCCAGGTGCCAGTTTGCCGGAAAGAATCTGGTCGGCGAGCTGTTGGGCAATGTTATCGGCGATGGTGACGGGCATGAATCGGGATCCTGGATAGCGCGGCGAGTGTTAGAACGTGTAAGGGCTGAAAACGGCAAAAAGGATAACAAAAGTGTTATAGCTGGCTGCCAGATCGTTAGTTTACAAGTACACAAAATTACTCGATTGTATTCACACCTATTCTGAGCCCTGAGGCGGTGGGTTGTCGAGTGCCAATTGTGCGCGAGGCAATGTTCCACCACGCGGGGTCCAGAAACATCAGCAAGGAGAAACATCAATGTGGTATGCACTGGCGAGTTACCGTAAGGGCAGGGCAAGTGCCCCCGCTTTGGTTCTCGATAATACGTTGTATGATTTGCAGGATGCGTTTACTGCGCTCAATCCTGGCGCCACCGCCCCGGCGTGGGTATCTGGCGTGGATCAGGTGATTGCCAGTGCTGCACCCGCCGAACTGAATGATTTCGCCAACGCCGTTGCAGAGGCAGTCAGTGCAGGTCGGGTCTCAGCGGTGGAGGAGGGCGTGGATCGTTTGTTGGCACCGCTGTCACCCCCGCGCATTTTCGGCACGGCTTCAAACTACATTGAACATGCTGCCGAGATGAATACGATTCTTGCCGCAAAGTCCGAATCCAGCCCGTACATATTTCTCAAGGCTTCCACCAGTGTTATCGGGACCGGCCAGACGGTGATGATTCCACCCGAAACCCAAACGCCCGATTGGGAAGTTGAGCTTGGCGTGGTGATTGGCACCGGCGGGCGCCGCATATGCGCCAGTAGTGCGCTTGAGCATATTGCGGGCTACACCATCGTTAACGATGTGTCAGCCCGGGACATGAATCGCCGCACAGATTACCCCTTCAAGCACGACTGGTTCCGTGGCAAGAGTTGGGACACCTTCTGCCCCATGGGGCCCTGGTTTGTACCGCGCTCCTGTATCGCCGATCTGCACGACTTGCCGCTGCGTCTGTCACTTAACGGTGAATCCATGCAGGACGGTAACACCAGTGAGCTCATCTGGAACGTGTTTGAGCAGATCGAATATTTGTCCAGCATAGTCACCCTGCAGCCTGGCGACCTGATTATGACGGGCACTCCCGCCGGTGTTGGCATGGGGCGCGGCCTGTTCCTGAAGCCCGGTGACCTGATGGAAGCCAGCATCGATGGTATCGGAACGCTGCGCAATCCCGTCGCCGCTGAAATCATTCCCGAGTAAGGAGTACTGCCATGCGTTATTTTCCTCGAATTGCCGTCGTTCTGCTGATCGCCCTGAGTGCCGCCTGTGCTGAACAGAAAAACGACTCAGGCAGCGACGGCCTCACCACGGTCACATTCAACATGTCGTGGTTGCCACAGGGCAGTATGGCAGGCGTGATTGCAGCGATCGACAAAGGCTACTACCGCGATGCGGGGCTTGATGTGAAAACAACCCGCGGTTTTGGTGGTATTCGCACCGTCAACGAGTTGGATCAGGGCATGTTCGAATTCGGCTACGGTGACCCGTTGGCGATCATCCTGAATCGATCCAACGGCGGGGCGACGCGCATGATCGGTGCCATCAACGAGCGTTGGCCGGCGGGTTTGTGTTTTATTGCTGAGCGCCACAGCGTTGCGACCCCGGCTGACCTCAAAGGCATGGTCGTCGGTGGAGGACAGAACTCCCCGGTGCAGGCCATTGTCCCGGCATGGCTCGAAGCCAACGATTTACCGCGCGATACAGTGACCATGATGCAGCTGGATCCCTCGGTCATTTCCGCGTCACTGATTGAAGGAGAAATCGATGCGGGAGAGTGCTGGTTGGGTAACAGCCTGGCGGTGTATCAAAAACGCGCGAGAGAGGCCGGCCTTTCGATCGGCTGGATCGAATACGGCAAGTTCAACCTGGATATCTACGGCAATGGTCTGGTGACCACCGACGCGATGATTGCCGAGCAGCCGGAACTGGTGAGGAACTTTGTGCGGGCTACGTACAAAGGCTATGCCTGGGCGCGCGACAACCAGTCTGAAGCGACCGATATCATGCTGCGTTACTTTCCAGTGCTGGATCGCGCGGTCACGGCACAACAGGTGGCGGAGATTTCCGAGTTGATTACCGGCCCTGGCGCGATGGGATGGCTGGAAGCTGACAAGGTGAAGAACACGCTCGATTTTCTGGCCTCAGCCTACGAGGTGGATGAAGCGCTGACCGCCCGGGATATCTACACGGCGCGCTTTATCGAAACTGATGCAAGCAGCGAGGCTCCCTGATGACGCAGGACAAGACATACTACGTCCCGCAGCCTTCACGGCTGGGACATCTGGTGTTAAAAGTGAAAGATGTGCAGCGCTCGGTCGCCTTTTACACGGACGTGGTCGGCCTCAGGGTGTCTGACTGGATTGATGATCGCATGGTGTTTATGCGTGCCGCTGAAGATCATCACGATCTGGCCCTGCTGCAACTGCCGCCAGATGCTATCGATTGCCCGCCGGGCAATTATCCGGGGGTGGAGCATTTCTCCTACCGCGTCGAAAGCATAGACGAAATCATGAAAATCACCGAGATGCTCGTCGCCCGCGGGATAGAGATTGATCGTGGCCCTGGCCGGCACGGCCCGGGCGAGAACACCTTCATCGTGTTTCGCGATCCCGATGGCCACAACGTCGAGTTCTACTCAGACATGCAGCACATTGCGCGCGATGCCCAGCACCAACCGCAGGTGTGGGATGGTGGATTGCTGGAGACGTTCGACCAGTGGCGTCTCGAGAAATTCGTGGTTGAGCCGCCCGAGCGCATAAAGAAAATCATCAAAAAATAATTACGCGACAGGAGAACTGCCATGCCGCGCCTGCTAAATCGTAACGTCATCGACGCCTCTGTCTTTTTTGTGGTGCTGGCTCTCATCTGGGAATACTCGGTGGCAGCCTTCGATATCAAGCCTTACCTGCTGCCGTCCCTGAGTTCTATTGGCGATGCATTGTGGGAGTCGCGGGCAATGATATGGACGAACAGCCTGGTCACCCTGGTTGAAGTGCTCTGGGGGTTTCTGGCGGCGATGGTGCTGGGGGTTGTTATTGCCGTGATGATCTATTTTATTCCCGTTGCCCGGCGCACGCTTTATCCATTGATGATTGCCCTGCAGAGTATTCCCAAGATCGGCCTGGCGCCGATTATCGTTGTCTGGTTTGGTTACGGCCTGTCTTCAAAAGTGATTATGGCTTTCCTGTTTGCCTTCTTTCCCATCGTCATTTCAACGCTGGGCGGCCTGGGTGGCATTCCGGCGCACCTTGAGGAACATTTTCGCGCGCTGCGTGCATCGCCCTGGCAAACCTTCTGGCGCTTGCGTGTGCCGTCGGCATTACCGAATTTTGTAGACGGCTGCAAAGTGGCCATGCCGCTGGCTGTCATCGGCGCCATTGTCGGGGAATTTGTCGGCTCCAATGATGGTCTGGGTAACCTGATCCTGATGGCCACAGGCTCGTCGCAGACGGCGCTCACGTTTGCTGCACTGGCGGCGGTGACTGCGTTGTCGCTGGTGCTTTTCTACATCATCGAGCTGCTCGGCAAACTCGTCTGGTGGCGCTCTAACTGATGGAAGCGGATATGCAAAGAGAAAACCTCAGCACGGCTCAGGCCCCGTCCCCGGCAAGTGCGCAACGCAACAACATCTCGTTGCGCAATGTGAGCAAGGTGTTTGGAGGCAGTGGCGGTGTTGTCGCCCTGAGTGACGTGAGCTGCGAGATCAATGACTCGGAGTTTGTGTCTGTGATTGGTCCCAGTGGCTGCGGCAAGAGCACACTGCTGCGGATTCTTGCCGGCCTGATTCCCTACGAGGAAGGCGAGGTCGAGGTGTCTGGCCAGCAGGTGACCGGCACCATGGATCAGGTAGGGGTTGTGTTCCAGACATCCAACCTGCTGCCGTGGCTCAGCGTCGAGGAGAACCTGACCCTTGGCGTGAAAGTCAACGGCGGTAACGTAGCTGCGGTCGATCTGGCAAAAATGATGGCAACGCTGGGACTGGAAGGTTTTGAAAAGAACCACCCGCATGAATTGTCCGGCGGGATGCGCCATCGCGTGGCGATCGGCCAGGCATTGATTCGCAATCCAGGTGTGCTGTTGATGGACGAGCCCTTTGGCGCGCTGGATGCATTGACACGTGATCGCCTTAACATGGAACTGCTGCGCATCTGGCAGGCTGAGCGTAAAACCGTGGTGTTGATAACCCACAGTATCGCCGAAGCGGTGTTGCTGTCGGACCGGGTGCTGGTGTTGTCAGACCGTCCGGGAAGGCTGGTAGAGGAAGTCACCATTGATCTGCCGCGTCCGCGTGATCCGTCACACACCCGCGAAGATCCCAGGTTCGGTGATTACCTGGTGCACCTGAGCGAACTGATGGGTGTGAAGTAGCTATGCCGAGTTTCCAGGCCAATGGCGCCTCCCTGTATTACGAAAGCCACGGGGACGAACACAACCCGCGCGTGATTGTGCTGGCGCACGGCATGGGTGGTAACCACGCTATCTGGTTCAAACAGCTGGTTGACCTGTCGTTGGATTTTCGCGTGATTACCTTTGATCATCGCGGGTTTGGTAATTCGACAGACCCGCAGGATTTGGGTCGCAGCGCGTATGTCGATGACCTGCTGGCCTTGCTGGACCACCTTGCACTGGGTCAGGTGAACCTGGTGGGTCAGTCCATGGGGGGCGGGACGTGTATCAGTTTCACGTGTCAGTATCCGCAGCGTGTCAGCGCGCTGATCGTGGCAGATTCGCTGCATGCACTGCAGGAGCCTGCGGCTGTGCAACAGCTGATGGATGAAGCACGTATTGCCACAGACAAGCTCGGCCAGATCGAGCGCGTGCTGGGCAGCAGGGTGCGTGAGACCGAGCCGACAGCGGCCGTGCTGTATCGCCAGATCAACAGTTTTAATCGTGTCACCCGGCAGACGCTGAAGGGGGCTTTCAAACGCCACGCTCCCTCCGAGCTGGCGGCGACACGGGTTCCGGTGCTGTTTATTGCCGGGAGCGATGATGTGCTGTTTCCGGTAGCAGCCATCCGCCTGATGCAACAGGATATCGCCGGGGCCGGTTTCGTGGAAATACCGGATACCGGGCACTCTGCCTTTTACGAAAGCCCTCAGGCATTTAATACCGCGGTGCTGGCGGCATTGTGTTAGCAGCGTCGCTGGTCCGACAACAATCCGGCGTGCAGCGCCGCAGGAAATCATTATGACAACCCGGAACATGGCTCAGCAGGGCGACACGCCAGAGGTCACTATGAAACAAATCAGCCGCGCCGATTGTGAAGCGCTGGATCACCAGGATCCGCTGGCGGGGTATCGTGCCCAGTTTGATATTCCCGAAGGTATGATCTACCTTGACGGCAATTCTCTGGGCGTCCGTCCCAGGGCTGCGTCTGCGCGCGCCATGGAAGTGGTCGAGCAGGAATGGGGCCGGGGGCTGATCAAGAGCTGGAACGAGGCCGGTTGGTGGGATTTACCGGTGCGCCTGGGCGACAAGATTGCACGCCTGATCGGCGCTGACAGCGGTGAGGTGGTCGTCACCGATTCTACCGGTATCAATGTTTATAAAGTGCTGGCGGCGGCCATGACGCTGGTGCCTGAGCGCCGCGTCATCCTGATGGAAGGTAGCAACTTTCCCACTGACAACTACATGGGGCAAGGGCTGATCGCGCAGCTGGGGGATGAGTACGAGCTGCGCTTCGCCGAGGAGCACGAGCTGGAAGAGGCCATCGACGAGGATGTTGCCGTTGTCTGTCTTACCGATGTGCACTACAAATCGGGCCGGTTGCTGGATATGGCGACGCTGACCGGGAAAATTCACGCAGTCGGTGCCATCGCCATATGGGATCTGTGCCACAGCGCCGGCGCGGTGGAAGTTGACCTCAATGCCTGTAATGCCGATTTTGCCGTAGGTTGTACCTACAAATACCTGAACGGCGGGCCCGGTAGCCCCGGCTTTATTTTCGCCGCAAAACGGCATCACGGCATCGCGCGGCAGCCGTTGACGGGCTGGTGGGGGCACGCGGCCCCATTTTCCTTTGAGCGTGATTATCGTCCGTCGCCCGGAATTCGCCAGATGCTCAGTGGTACGCAGCCGATCATCAGCCTTGCGGTGATGGAGGTCGGTGTCGACATGTTCCTGCAGGTGGATATGTCAGCAGTTAGATCCAAGTCACAGGCGCTGACATCGCTGTTTATCGATCTGGTTGACCAGCGTTGCAGTGACTTTGACTTTGGCCTGGTGAGTCCGCGTGACGCCGAACGTCGCGGCAGTCAGGTGTCCCTCAATCATGAGCAGGGCTACCCCATCGTGCAGGCTCTGATCGCGCGCGATGTGATTGGAGACTTTCGCGCGCCGGCAAATATGCGTTTCGGTTTTACACCGCTGTACACCAGCTTTTGTGATGTCTGGGATGCGGTTGAACAGTTGGTTCAGATCATGCAAAGCAAAGAGTGGCAGCGCGAGGAGTTTAACCGCCGTGGAGCCGTAACCTGATGGCTGCCCGCGAACAGTGGACGTCGCAATGGGGGTTTATGCTGGCCGCCATGGGCTCGGCTATCGGCCTGGCCAACATGTGGCGCTTTCCCTATTCTGCTGGTGTCAGCGGCGGCGGCGCTTTTGTCCTGGTGTATCTGGGGGCGGTGCTGACGTTGGCCTTGCCGTTGCTAATGGCAGAATTGTTGGTGGGTCGCCGCGGACAGGCGACCCCTACCTTGTCTATTGCCACGGTGGCGAGGCAAAGCGGGAGTTCACGCGGCTGGGTAGCGATGGGCTATGGCGGGATTCTGGCCGCGATCCTGATTTTTGGCTTTTACAGCGTGGTAGGCGGCTGGGCGTTGAGCTATGTTGTGATGACGTCCAGCGGCTCGTTGCAGGGCCTTTCGGCGGTGCAGCTGCAGGATAGTTTCGAGCAGTTGTCCGCCAGCCCGCTGTGGATGCTGCTGGCCTATACCGTGTTTATGGGCTCGGCGGTTGCCATATCCTCATTTGGCATTCGCCAGGGGGTTGAGCGCACGGTAAAGCTGTTAATGCCGGCACTGTTTGTCATGTTGCTGGGCATGGTGTTGTACGCGGCAGTGACCGGCGAGTTTCTGCGCGCTGTCAAATTTCTGTTTACGCCGGATTTCTCGTCTATCACACCAACGATCGTGCTGGACGCGTTCGGGCAGGCTTTTTTCTCTATCAGCGTCGGGCTCACCAATCTTATGGCCTATGGCGCGTATATGAATCGCAGCACCAGCATCGGCCGCTCCAGTGCCATTATTGTGGGCGCTGACACGCTGGTAGCGCTGCTGGCCGGCCTGGCTATTTTCCCCATTATTTTTGCCCATAACCTGGAGCCGTCAGGTGGCCCGGGCCTGGTCTTCATGACATTGCCGATTGTGTTCGGGTCGGTGCAGGGTGGGCTGCTGCTGGGTAGTCTGTTTTTCCTTTTGCTGAGTTTTGCCGCATTGACGTCCGCGCTGTGTATGCTTGAGGCGCCGGTCTCCTGGCTGGTGGACCAACGTGGCTGGCGTCGGCGCCCGGCGACACTGGCCATCGGTGCGCTGGTCTGGACGCTGGGCCTGTTGTGTGTTTTTTCATTCAGTCTGCTCTCTGATGTGCGCCCGCTGGGTGGCATTGAGTATTTCAGGTCGATGACGTTCTTCGACCTGTTCGACTTCTTTACCACACGCGTGTTGTCGCCTGTCATCGGTGCGTCCATCGCGCTGTTTGTCGGGTGGGCCGTAACGCGCGAAATAACCAGCCAGGAACTGGGTGTTGGCGCCGATAGCTGGCTCTTCAGGCTGTGGTTGCTGTCTGTCAGGTTTCTGGTGCCGCTGGTCCTGGCGGCGCTGTGTTATAGCCTGCTCAGCAGCTGAACGGCTTTTTCAGAAGCCGTTTGAGGACAGGGTTTAGCTATATAGAAAAGAATATGATTGGGCTCCTAAATGATATTTTACCTGATAGCAGTTCATTCGTAGTGTAGGGACCGGAAGGCGAGCCAGGTACAGCGTCCGGTCACGTCACAAGAGACAGAGAATAATTACAGCGCTTATTTACTAAACCAGCCACCGCCCATGCGTGTGGACAGAGGGGAAAACCATGCAGCTCAAGTCAACTAAACTCAAAACACTACCTTTGAAAGCCAAAACACTGGCGTTTAAAACAAAGTCACTGCCATTTGTAATCAGCGCCTCAGTGATGGCCGCCGGTGCTCCGCTGAGCAGCGTGGCGCAGGAAGCTGCGCTGCAGCTGGAAGAGGTGATGGTCACGGCTCGCAAACGTACAGAAAGTTTGCAAAGTGCGCCGGTATCAGCTGCGATTTTCGATGCTGACTCACTGGCTGACGCGCAGATAAACGCGGCCACAGAAATCATTGAGCGTGTTCCCGGTCTGGTCATCAACTCAGACAACGTGACCCAGCCCAACGTATTCATGCGCGGTATCGGTACCGACATCCAGAGCGCGGCTTCCAACCCCTCAGTCGGCATGTTTGTGAATGAGGTTTACATGGCGCGCGCGATGGCGTTCTCCATGGAGCTGTTCGACCTGCAGCAGGTGGAAGTGGTGCGCGGCCCGCAGGGCATTCTCTACGGTAAGAACGTGACTGGCGGTGTAGTGAATTTCGTCACCAACAAGCCAACCGATGAAACCACTGCCGGTTTTCGTGCTGGCGGCGGCAACTACAACCTGATTGAAGTGCAGGGTTTTGCTAACGGCGCGCTGTCAGACACGGTACAGGGCCGTATTTCCGCGACTTCGCGCAGTCGCGATGGTTACGCCAAAAACACCTTTACCGGCAATGATATGGAAGATCTGCAGGCCTCATCCGTGCGTGGCCAGCTGCGTTTCCTGCCCAATGAAGATCTGGACATCCTGGTCAGCGCAGACACCAATCGCCACCGCAGCACCGCGCAGTGGATCGATATCGTTATCCCTTCAGAGCACAACATACCATTCAAGAATCCTGATCCCAGAAAAGGTCCAAACAACGTTGACGGCAAGTCCGACGCCGATGTCGATGGCATTGATGTGACAGTGAACTGGTCTACCGATGCCGGTGCTTTGACGTCTATCACTGCCCTGCGTACCGGGACATTTGAAGGCGTCTCCAATGATGGTGGCAGCTATATTGATTTTACCGCGCTGCCTTATGGCGATGATGGCCGGGTTGATTTTGGTGAGCTTCACTTTGGCGGCGGCCCCGTCAGCAATGAAGACTTCAATGACGACTATTACCTGAACGAGAAAAAAGAAGATGTTGATACGTTCTCGCAGGAATTGCGTTGGACATCGACACTCGATGGCAGCCTGAACTATATGACCGGCTTGTTCTACATGACGGAGAAGATTGATCGCAGCGAAGATCAAACCTATCTGTTCGTTGAGTTTTTTAACCAGGGTTTTGAAAGTGCGCGCACGCAGTCAGACAACACAACGTTCGGCGTATTCGGCGAGCTGACCTGGGACCTGAGCGATACTCTCAGCGTTGTCGCCGGTGCACGGTACACCTACGATGAGAAAGAATTCGAAGTAGAGCGCGGCAACGAAGGTGACTTCCTGGGCGCGCCTTTCTTTGATGAGAACGGCAATATTGTCAATAGCTTCACCGCCAGCGACAAAAAAGACTGGGATTCGATTGACCCGTCCCTGACGGTCAACTGGCAGGCAACCGACGATGTCTTTCTGTACGCCACGTATTCAACCGGCTTCAAGAGCGGTGGCTGGAATGGCGAGAATGCAACGACGGCAGCTGAAGCGACCGCAAGCTACGATGAGGAAGATGCCACCAACTATGAAATCGGCGCCAAGACGGAGCTGTTCGACAGCCGCCTGCGCCTGAATGCCACGGCGTTCTTCACCCAGTATGATGATCTCCAGACTCAGCAGTTTGTTATTTTCGATGCCAACCTGCCTGCGGATAACATCATCGCCAATGCGGGTGAAGCGGAAGTGAAAGGCGTTGAGATCGAGTTTGCCGGTCTGATTACAGACTGGTGGACGGTGTCGGGTAGCTACGCTTATCAGGACGGTGAAATTACCGGCGATCTGATCAGCACGGATCTGCAGTATGATCCTTCCTGTGACTGTAGTGTGCCAGTGCCCAGTAATCTGAAGGGTAATGATCTGCGTCGTACACCTGAAAACTCGTATAACCTGGTCAACACCTTCAGTTTCGATATGGGCAACTCAGGCGAGATTGACGTTGTGGTCGACTACGCATTCACTGGCGAATATGAATTCGACAACGAAAACAATCCGCGTACCACCAACGACGATTTCGGTATCTGGAACGCGAGCGTTAACTGGATGTCCGCCGACCAGCAGTGGGAAGTGTCTGTCTGGGGCAAAAACCTCGACGATGAATTGTACTTCTCAGGTAAGACTGATGTGATCGGGTCCGTGCTGGGTTCCTACGGCGCACCGCGCACCTACGGTGTAAACCTGCGCTGGATGATGCCCTGACAGCCGTTGCACAGCACTCAGTTCCGGGTGCGTATCAAAGCTGCCGCAGCAAGCGTTAAGCTGCGTGCCGGTGGTTGATGCACAGCTTGGCCGGAGTCTTGTGCTCCGGCTTTTTTTTGACTTGAAGTTGTCGCTGATTGCGCGCGACACTGATTATCCGAACTCTGATACCAGACACCAGGGGAGTTATATCATGCCGCTTAGCAAGTCCCGTTACCGGGGCACTATAAAACAATGGTTCATCGGTCTGGCAGCCAGCACACTGGCGCCTTCTGCTGCGATGGTGCTGGCTGCCGGCGGTGGCGATCTGCCTGCCGACGCCCCCATAGATATTCGCGATCCGCAGATTCAGGCGCTGCACGAGTTGATCTACGATCAAAAGCCGCCAGCGCCGGTGCCCGGGGTCGACTATGGCATGGATGCGAAGACCGGCGTCTTTGATCACCCCAGAGCGACACCGTTAGTGACGGACTTCCCGAACTTTGAAGGGCAGCTGGATGACTGGGATCAGAACAGTTATGCCAAAAACGTAGAGGTAGTGGGAGTCTACAAAGACATAGCCTCGCCATTTCACTCCTGGCAGAACATCGTTGATTTCGGCGACACCCGCTACATGTATGTGTATGGGTCGCGCAACCTGCGGATATTCGACATTACCGATCCGCGTGACGCAAAGCTCGTGCACAGCAAAGGGGGCAGCTGGAGCGGCGCTGGTCAATCGGAAGAGGTAAACCCGTTTCCAGAGGGTGAGCGCTTTGGCGCTGCGTCGATTCAGTGGAACAGGAAGCTCAAAAAATACATCATGGTGCAGTCTTATGAGGTTGAGCGCATAGGCGCTATGACCGACAAGATGAAAGAGCCGGATCGTGTAGACCATATTCGCCACTGGCCGGCGCATAAAGGCTTCAAGGTTTACGCCATGAATGGCCCGCTGCCAGATGAATGGGAACTGCTCAGCTCGGTGACTACGGACTACAAACACCCCAACGCGCCGCTGGGCGATCAACGTGGCTCTGGTTCGCTGGATGTGCCGGCGTACTTTGGCGGCAAGTATATGTTCCTGTCGGCAGCGCCCGACGAGACCTTTGCCCTGACGGAATATCCTGATTACCTGTATTCCCCGGGCTATCAGGCCTGGGATATGTCGAACCCGGCCGAGCCGAAGTTCCTCGATCAGTTTTCTACGCCGGGACAGATTGTCGGCGACAAGGCCCATGAAGACGCCTACCTCATGAATCCTCGCGCGGGAAATCGTACTTCCTGGATGGGATCGCGTATGCCACTGTTTCTCATCGATCCTGTTGAGAAAGGCGGCAAATACGGTTTTGGCGGCATGGCCGGCCTTGGTCTGCGTATTGTTGATGTGAGTGATCCGTCAAATATGAAGGAAGTCGGTAGCCTCAATACGCCGCCTAAATTTGCCGGTACCGAGTTCGACAACGTCGACGTCAGCCAGTATGAACGTACCGGCTATGTGCTGAGCAACGGCTATCCCATGAATGACGAGTGCTACGAACCGTACAAAGACATCTTTGTTATCGACGCCAAAGATGTCACGGCGCCGAAGATCGTAGCCACGCTGCCGCGTCCCACGCCACCGCAGGAGGCCTCTTTTACCGACTACTGCCAGCGTAAAGGCAGCTTCGGCCCCAAGCGCCCAGGTTATCACACCACACAGCCGGGGCGTTGGCAGCAGGGCGTTGTGGCCTATGCGTTCTACAACGCTGGCGTGCAACTGTTCGATGTCAGCGATCCGGCAAATGCAACCATCGCTGGCTACTACGTGCCGCGCTTCCCGACGGAGGATGAAATTCCGGGGTACGTGCGCGGTAACCTGACCTACGGTATCTATGTGGAATACGATCGCAACATTATCTGGATGTTCACCAACTACGCGATTTATGCGCTCACCAGCCCTGTCCTTGGCGACCCTGTATTTGGTATGCCGAAGAAATCCTGGCCGCCCAGGCGCTAAACTGACCGTTTATCGCTCTGCTGGTTACCCAGCGGAGCGGTGATTTTCAGCACCTCATAGTCATATTAAAAAACCTATATCCCCCTGTAAAAATACTATTTTATAAGTATATCTACTCTTCGCTAGACTGGTTCCAGCAGGCGGTGTTTTGCACCGTAAATTCACGTCCGGAACCAAGAGTGCAACATGACCGACAAAACAGTAGCAAACGACGTTGTAGAAGCCTTACGTGATCTTGGCGTTCGCCATGTATTCGGAGTACCCAGTGGCGGCTGGGTGGATTACATGGAGGCGCTGCGAACCACTGACGGCATCGAATTTGTGTTGGCCACACATGAAGGTGGCGCCGCGTTTATGGCGGATGTCTGCGGACGTTTAAGTGGCGCCCCCGGTGTCTGCTTTGGTACCTTCGGCCCTGGAGCCACCAACCTCGCTACGGGGGTCGGCAGCGCACTCCTGGATCGTTCCCCGATGATTGCGTTCACCGACGAAATGCCCGCTCCCATGCGCGGCCGTGTGACGCAGATGGGTATCGATCACCAGGCCTTGTTCGCTCCACTCACCAAGGCGACAACGCGTCTGGAAGCACCGCGTGCACGCGACATGGTGTTGGCAGCGGGCCAGCAGGCCATGGCTGAACGGCCTGGCCCTGTCCACGTCGGCCTGCCCGTGGGTATGAGTGCAGAGCCTTCCAGCGGCGCAAGCTCATCGGTAGTCGGCAATCCGCAACAGCCGGCCGTTGCGCCTGCCTTACTGGAGCAGTGCGCGCAGCAGTTGGCCGCAGCAGAAAAACCGTTGCTGGTGCTCGGACTTGCTGCGGTAAGGTTCGGCGTTGCGAATGCGGCGATCGCCATCGCAGAGCAACTGCAGGCTCCGGTGGTGTTGACCCCGATGGCCAAGGGATTAATCAATGAATCGCACCCGCTGTATGCCGGCGTGCTGTTCCACGCGCTGAGTGATGTGGTGGCTGAAACCTACGCGCAGGCCGACCTGGTGCTGGCCGTCGGTTATGACCCGGTGGAGTTCAACTATGAGCAATGGATGCCACAGGTGCCGTTGTTGAATCTGGATACCATGCCGGTCGATATCGATGGCGCAGCTTATGGGGATACTGTCGATGCCGTGGGTGACATTGCGGTGAGTCTTGAGTATCTCAAGGGTCAAAACTTCGCCGCTGCCCAATGGGACATAGCAGCGCTGGGCCGACGCCGTGAGTCCATGTTTGCGCGCATGCGTCCGAATCCTGACACGCTCGGCCCGTGTTCTGCGCTGGATAGTCTGCGCGACAGCCTGCCGCAGGATGGCATCATGGTGTGTGACGTGGGTGCGCATATCCACCTGATCGGACAGAAGTGGCCCACGCCTGCCGTTGGCACTCAGATCATGACCAATGGTTGGTCGGCAATGGGCTTTGCCATTCCGGGGGCCGTCGCTGCGAAACTGTGCCGTCCGGATGTGCCTGTCTGCGCCGTGGTGGGCGATGGCGGATTTCTGATGACGGCGGGCGAACTGGCTGTTGCGGTGCGACGTAATCTTCATATTGTTTTTGTTGTTTTTACGGACAACGACCTGGCCTTGATTCGTATCAAGCAGGAAAAGAAGGACAATCCGATCTACGGCACGCCGATTCGCGATGTCGGTACGATTGGCGGTGACAATCTGTTTGGTGTGCCGGTATTGAAAGCGCTCAATCTGGATGAGTATCGTGAGGCGCTGGATGCTGCCTGGCAGCAGGAAGGCCCGGTGATCGTCGAGGCGATTTTCGACAGCCGCGAGTACGACGATCTGGTACTGCGCAAAAACAAGCTGTAGCGGTGACAATGTTGACGGCATCAGAACTGGCGTCGCGCTCACTGTTGATTGATGGCCAGTGGCGGAGCACGCATCGCACCATGCCGGTGCGCAATCCCTTTGATGGAGCGCTGCTGGCAGAAGTGGCCTGTGCCGGTTCCGGCGAGGTGGCGTTGGCATTGTCGGCGGCGCGCCGGGGCGCGCGCGTCAGCAGGCAGTTAACCACGGCGCGGCGCGCCCAACTGTTACATGCAGTAGCGGCCATTGTCGGCAGTCAAGAAGACGCCTTCGCGCAATGTATCAGCTGCGAGAGCGGCAAGCCGATTACGGCGGCGCGCAAGGAAGTGCGGCGTTGTATCAATACGCTGACACTGTCTGCCGAAGAGGCGACCCGTATCGTCGGTGAAACAATCAACTTTGACAGCTATGAAGGCGGCGCAAGCCGCAGTGGTTATTACTTCTATGAGCCACTGGGCATTGTCGTTGCCATCACGCCGTTCAATGATCCGCTGAACCTTGTTGCCCACAAACTTGGTCCCGCTATTGCGGCTGGAAATGCCGTTATCCTCAAGCCCTCGGAGCAGGCGCCCCTGAGTGCATTAATGCTGGTACGGGCTTTTGTCGAAGCCGGTCTGCCCGATGGTGTCATTAATGTGCTTACAGGGTACGGCAGTGAGTTCGGTGCGCAGCTGGTCAGCGCGCCTGAGGTTGCGATGGTGTCGTTTACCGGCGGGGAGAAGGCGGGGGAGGCGATTGCAGTCGCAGCGGGTGCGCGCAAAATTGCCATGGAGCTGGGTGCCAACTCCCCGGTGATCGTGACCCAGCACTGCAACCTGGTACAAGCGGTTTCAGCCTGCGTCGCAGGGGCATTCTGGGCTTCGGGCCAGAATTGTATCGGCGTGCAGCGGGTTTATATACACCGCTCAATTTATAGCGAGTTTGCCGCGGCAATGGTTGCAGCCACCGCGCAATTACGAGTCGGCGACCCGAGCCTTGATGCGACCGATGTTGGCCCTATGGTTTCGCCGCAAGAGGCGTCGCGGGTGCATGACTGGGTTTCGACCGCTATTCAACAGGGTGCAGAGCTGTTGTGCGGTGGTTTGGCAATAGGACACGCGGGCTACGCGCCCACGCTATTGTCGGTTGCCGACCAGGCGGTACCGATAGCTGAACAGGAGGTGTTTGGTCCGGTGGTAACGCTACATGCTTTTGACGATCTGGATGCAGCCATAGAGCAGGCGAACAGGCCGGCGTATATGATTCATGCCGCAATTTTTACCAGCCAGTTGCAGCAGGCGATGCACGCAACACAGCAACTGCGCTGCGCTGGCGTATTGATCAACGATTCCACTGACTATCGCCTCGATGCCATGCCGTTCGGCGGCGCCAAACGCGGCGCTATTGGGCGCGAAGGTGTCAAGTATGCGATTCGCGAAATGGTGCAGACCAAAACCGTGTGTATGAATCTGGCGAACTGATCCGGGCTTGCGCGACGAACTTTCTGTCCTCGTACTGACAGTGGTGCGTAGCCTTGTCAGCAGGTATGCTTTAACAAAAATGCATGGCGACAGAGCACGGCGCTGCAACTCGATATGAAGCTTGTCTACACTCACCCAAACAACATTCTGGTCGCCCAGGCGCGCACCGCTCTGGAGTTTGCCGGCATTGATTGCACTCTGCGTAACCAGTATGCGGCTGGCGCTCTCGGTGAATTGGCGCCGATTGAAACGTGGCCTGAACTGTGGGTGCTGCGCGATCGAGACTACGAGCGCGCTATTACCGTGCTGGAAAATGCCAGACAATCCACGCACGAGGCAGACTGGCATTGTTCACACTGCAGCGGCGAGAATCCCGGAAGTTTTGAGACCTGCTGGCAGTGTGGCAGGGAGCATCAATTGGCGCCTCTGAACCACTCAGAGCAATCTTAGCAGTACGGGTGTAGTCCGGTGATGAACATGAGCCTCAAACGCTTTGCCCAGGTACTGGCACTGATCGCTGTGGTCTCGATCATTGCGTATGTTGTCCGCTACCATAATATCAGCCACGACTCATCTCTTGACGAACGCATGCAACTGGAGCCCTACCAGAAAGGCATGGATCTTCGTGCGGTGTTTGAAACGTTCCCGCAGTGGCGTGACGGTCTCACCGACTTGCGCCTGTTGCAAGACAACGCCCTTGCCTGGGCGGCACGATGGGAGTTGTTGCAGCAGGCCACGCAACACCTCGATATTTCCTATTTCATTCTCAAGGAGGATATCTTCGGGCTGGCCTTTCTGGGGCACCTGCTGGAGAAAGCGGAGCAGGGCGTTCAGGTCCGTGTACTGCTGGACGGTTATGGCTCGCGGCTGTCACGGCGCCCCCAGGGTAATGATTATATCGACACGCTGGTTAACACTGGCAGGGTCGATATACGGCTGTATCGGCCCCTGCTTAATCGAGCACTGGATGGCGTAATCAGCGGTAGCCTGTCGGTCATGGTGGCGAGCGAACACGACAAGGTTCTCGTCGCTGACCAGCGCCGCGCGATCATCGGTGGACGCAATATCGCCACTGAATATTTTGCCGCGCCGGGGGAGGCAGACACGGTTTTTATTGACCTTGGCGTGGACGTTGACGATACAGGTGTAGGGCAGGCTCTGGTGGTCGCTTTCGAGGCGCAGTATTTTTCGGAGCGCGCGCACACTGAACCGCGAGAAGTTGTTGATATGCAGTCCCAGCGACGTGATCTGCACCTAGCTTATCAGATGATGGACGCCTGGTTGCGCCAGGGCACGTTTTCAGACTCGCTGCAGACCTCGATCAACGAGCATGAGAAAGGCTCGCGGTGGCAAACTGAATTGGAGCAGTTCCAGTCTCTTCGGGGGCGCCTGAAAGATGGTCTTGGCGCATTTGATCGTGCACAGGTGCGGGTTCTGGATAGCACAACAAGATTGGCAACTTCGACAGACCCCATCAGCGAAGCGGGTATTCGACTGCTCGCCGCGTCCCGCGCCAGCGTCCTGATTCAAAATCCCTTCGTGGTATTGGCGCAGGAGACGGTGGATGCGTTGGCACAGACTGTCGCGCACGAAGTGCCGGTGAATCTGTTGACGAATAGCCCCGTGTCGGCAAAGAGTGTCTTCAGTCAGGCCTTTTTTCTACGACAGTGGGCTCATTTGTTAGCCGCCGTTCCCACGCTGACGCTGTATGGCAATGCCACCGATGAGATGATTCACGCCAAGCTGGCTGTTTTCGACGGTGTGTTGAGCCTGGTGGGCACCTACAATCTGTCACCCTTGAGTATGGGGACCAACAGCGAGGTGATGCTGGCCATCTGGTCGGAAGATATCGCCAGTCGCCTGGCGGCGCCGGTAAAGCAAATGATCGCCAGCGGTGAGCCGGCGGTGTATCAGTACTCCATTAAACGAGATTCACAGGACCGTCCGTTGCTGGATGATAACGGAAACCCGGTGGCCGATCTTGGTCCCCTTGATCACTTCGATTTATCCAGTAAACCGAAGTTGCGGGCGCTGCTCACCGCGCTGGAACTGATGCCGGGCGAGTCGCCGTTTTTCTGAACGGGGCTTGCCGAGTCATAAAAAAGGCCCCTTGCGGAGCCTTTCGCTGAGACAGATCCAGCGGCGTTCTACGCGCGTCTGCGTCTTGCCATCAGGAGCAGGCCAAGTCCAAACAGGGCCAGTGTTGCGGGAACCGGAACCTGACCGCCACCACCGCCGGGAGTGCCATCACGTATAAACAGAACCTCTGCGAAGAAGTTGGATTCACCATTCTGGTTGAACCAGCCACCTGTGTTAACGTTCTGTCCGCTTCCATTGATCCAGTCGCATGTCTGCGCGCCACCTGTTGTGAAATAGGCGCTTGCGCATGCACCGGCCGAAGCAGCGTCAATGTAGGCTGCATTTGTAGAGCCAAACGAGGCACCACTGACTGGATCCGTGCCGCCGAATGGGACGTTACCACCGGGGAAGAGGAAATCCAGAGCGGTGGGTGCCAGACTCATGTCGGTTGCTACCGCGATTCTCCATCCCTGTGTGGTTTGAAAACCGAAATCAAGGGTTCCGCAACCGCTACCTTCATCCCTGGCGCAGTTACTGCCCCACGCCCAGTCAAAGCCGTTGAGGTTGATAAAAGTGTTTGACGGCAGTGGCGCGTCTATGATCGCCGCCTGGCTGGCCGTAGTGGCACCGATGGTAAAAACCAGTGCTGTGGTGAATTTGACGATGTTGTCGGTCAACGTAGATGTTATTGCTTTCATTGGAGTTGCCTTTTCTGGGTTTGTCCAAGTTACAGCATTTACCGGGCCATATTCTGTTAACTGTATATTTAATAACCAGTTAGGGTCGCAAAGCTGAAGCCCTTGAGTACGCCCTAAGGCGTACTTGTAAAGTTTTCTGACAGAAGCGCTTGCTTTAAAGTAAAGGTCGCAGGCTTAATCAGTTTGTGGCTCACTGATCATGTTTTCCGGGCCCCAGTACGCGCGCATACTGCTGACTCTGCCCTCGTCATCGAGCTCAAACACATCGATCACTTCAAAATGCAGTCCGGGCATAGTGACGTTGAATGGAAAAGCCACCGCGTTGCCAGCGCAGCGCGGAGTCCCGGACAACTCCAGTTTTGCACCGGCTGCCAGAGCGTTCTCGTAGAAGCGGCAGATCGCCTCGATACCGATGTGGGGATCGGTGCCTACAGGGTCTTCCACCGTGGCATCGTCCGCGTACATATCCCGGATAATGTTTATGTCGCCTTTGTCGAAGGCCTCTACGTAGCGATTCACTACAGCAATTTTAGCGTTGGCATCCATCGTTTGACTCCTGGGGTATTGGGTTTGATAGTTCTGTTCAGTAGCCGCATAAAGCGGCGTACCGGTCTTTATGAAAACCGGTGTCGCCAAAAATCTGCATGGCAACACGTGCGCGTTTGAGGAAGAAACCGATTTCAAGTTCATCGGTGACCCCGATTCCGCCGTGCATCTGCACCGCCTCGTTGGTGACGAGCTTTACCAACTCATTGAGACGGGCTTTAGCCAGGCTTGCGAGGATGGGCAGCTGGTCTGGCGTTTCGTCTACTGCGCTGAGTGATTGCAGTATCACCGAGCGGGCAAGCTCCAGTTCCGCCTGCATATGCGCCGCGCGATGCTGTAGTGCCTGGAAGCTGCCGATCGGCACGCCAAACTGTTCGCGTTCTTTCAGGTACGCAACGGTGCGCTCGAAAGCCTCCAGCGCGCAGCCCATCATCTCGGCGGCAATGGCAACACGACCGCGGTCCAGCACAGCTTCGATAACAGGCCATGCGTTATTTACCTCACCGATGATCTGCTCTGCTGTGATGCGGACATTGTCGAAGCTGACGTTGGCCGCATTGCGGCTGTCGACCAGCACGGTGCGTTGGCAACTCACACCAGATGCCTCCCGATCTACCATGGCCAGTGTCAGGCCTGCGCTGTCGTGTGTGTCTCCAGACGTGCGTGCTACCACGACGAGTTGATCGGCGCTATGTCCGTCCAGTACAAACGTTTTACAGCCGTTGAGTGTATAGCCGCCATCACTGCTTGCCTGCGCGGTGGTGCTGATGTGTGTGGGCTTGTGGTGATTGGATTCCTCCAGCGCCAGAGCGAGGGTCAATTCACCGGCCGCGATGCGTGGCAGCAGCGATTCCTTTTGCACGCTGCTGCCGCCAATGATGATGGCAGATGCGCCGAGAACGGCAGAGGCAAAAAGAGGAGATGCCGTCAGCGTGCGGCCGGTTTCTTCCAGCACCATGCCAAGCCCCAGGAAGCCAAATTCGAGGCCGCCGTACTGTTCAGGAATAATGATGCTCGCCCAGCCCAGTTCAGCCATACTCTGCCACAGCTCGCGCGAGTAGCCTGTTTCGTCGCGTTCATCACGCAGCTTGCGCAGCTGTGCGACGGGCGCCTGCGTCGCCAGAAACTCCCGTGCCGTATCGCGCAGCAATCGCTGCTCTTCATTCAGGACAAGAGCCATGGCTAAACTCCCTTGTGCTGTGGCAGTTCCAGCACGTTTTTGGCAATCACATTCAATTGCACCTCCGAGCTGCCGCCTGCAATCGTCATGGCTTTGGACATCGCCCACAGGCGCACGGTGTCGATTTCCTCCGTGGTGAAAGCGTCGCCTTCCCAGCCCAGACCCTGCGTGCCAAGTATCGACAGCAGCAGTTCGCTTTTTACCTTTTCGGCTTCAGTGCCCACGTATTTCATCACCAGTGGTGCGCTGCTGCGCTGCTTGCTGGCGCGTTCTTCAAAGGTGCGGAAGTGCGTCAGCGCGATAGCGTGCATCTGCATGTTGTAGTCAACCAGGTCGCTGCGCAGTTGCGCGTCGGCGATTTTGCCATCAGTAAATGGCAGGTACTTCTTTGCCGCTTCATTAGGCTCAACGATTTTGCGCGGCGAGTCGCTGCCGATTTCCGCCATCAGCTTGCGTTCGTGTACGAGCAGGGCCTTGGCCACCGACCAGCCCTTGTTCAGTTCGCCGACAAGGTTCTCCCTGGGAACTTTAACGTTATCGAAAAAGGTCTGGCAGAATTCTGATTCGCCGCTGATCAGTTCGATGGGCGTGGTGCTGACCCCGGGCGAATCCATGTCGATCAGGAGGAAGCTGATGCCTTCCTGTTTTTTGACGGTCGGGTCGGTGCGCACCAGGCAGAATATCCAGTCGCACTTGTCCGCTGCCGTCGTCCAGATTTTGCTGCCGTTTACCAGAAAGTGATTGCCATGATCTTCAGCGCGGCATTGCAGGCTGGCCAGGTCGGAGCCTGCCCCGGGCTCCGAGTAACCTTGCGCCCAGCGGGTTTCCGCGCGAATAATCGCCGGTATGTGTTGCTGTTTTTGTGCTTCGTTGCCGTATTCCAGCACGGCGGGGCCCAGCATCCACAGGCCGATGCCGTACAGCGGCGTACGCGCGTTGATCCGCTTCATCTCTTTTTTGATGACATTGGCTTCGCGCTCGGACAATCCACCGCCGCCATACTGCGCTGGCCAGTCTGGCGCGATCCAGCCCTTGTCTCGCACGCGTTCATACCACAATTGTGCGTCAACGCTGGGGAAAGCGCCTCTGCGTCCACCCCAGAATTGTTCTTCTGCGGTGGCCGGTTGGCGTTGTGATTGCGGGCAGTTGTCTTCCAGCCAGTTGCGGACTTCCTGGCGGAACTGTTCAAGGCTATCCAATGCTTTCTCCTGTGGTGAATGTTGTCCTGCCTTGCAGGCTGGCAGTAGAGTTTCGCAGCGCCGCTTATAGTAAGCGGCCGTGACGAGAACTGAAAGTTGACCAGCATAATGGGCTGACGTAGACAGGCAATGGCTTAATAAGTCATTCCGGTAAACCAATTCGCACACCGACGGCGGCTTGTCGATTCCACTTGTGACTGGTTTATTGCCACGTACCACCGGGCTTGACCGGTTTTTATGGTGACGTCATGCTGGCGCGCTGACAGGAGAACTCAATGCAACGATTTAAAGACAAGGTCGCGCTGGTGACCGGTGCCGGCAGTGGTATCGGGCGAGCGAGCGCACTGCGCATTGCGCAGGAGGGCGCTGCGGTGCTGTGTGTCGATATCAACGCCGAAGCGCTGGATTCAGCAGTGGAAGAGATCGTTGCGGCCGGCGGCACGGCGTCCGCCTATCCCTGCGATATCAGCGACGAGGACAGCGTCAGGCAGTGCGTTGAGCATTGCGTAGCGCAATTTGGCAGTCTCTACGCGCTGATCAATATGGCGGGCGTGTTGCGTTTTGACGATACCCGGCAACTGCAACTGGCCGATTGGCAGCGCGTCGTCGATATCAACCTGACGGGCACGATGTTGTTGTGCCGGGCAGCGCTGCCGCATCTGCTGGAAACCCGGGGCAGTATCGTCAACGCAGCCTCCACCGCGGCGCTTTCCGGGCTGCCCTGTGGTGTGGCGTACTCGGCGACCAAAGGCGGTGTACTCGCCATGACGCGCAGCATCGCGGTTGAGTACGCCAAACGCGGGGTGCGCGCGAACTGTGTCTGCCCCGGCGACATCAATACCGGAATGACGGCTCAGTTGACGTTTCCGGAGACCATGGATTTCGATTTGATGCCGCGCATTATGTCTATCTCCGGCGCCAGGGGACCTGAGGTGATGGCGGGCGTGATTGCCATGCTGGCTTCAGAGGACGGTACGCATATTACCGGCGAAGACATCCGCGTTGACGGTGGCACGCTGTCCTGAAGGAAATGGCATCGCGCGATAGTGAAGTTCATCGAAGTTGAGAGGTCGCATTCATGAGTACGAGTGAACTGGCAGCCTTGCAGGCGCGATGTGACCGCCTGGAAGCGATCGAGGCGATCAGGGCGTTGAAGGCCCGTTATCTCAACGCCTGTGACCAGCAGGATCCCGAAGCAGTGCGAGCGTGCTTTGCTGCAGGCGAAGTGATTATCGATATGTCCTATTTTGGTCGCTGTGAAAACCGTGATGAGTTCGTGGACGAAATTTTTATCCCGCGTGGCTGTCACGATCACGTACTGGATATGCACCATGGCAGTAATCCCGAAATTGAGATCATTGACGAAAGCAACGCTCGCGGTGTCTGGAGCCTCGATTACCGCAATATCAATACGCAGGAGCGAACCCTGACCCTGCTGAGCGCGCTGTATCACGATGAATACCGCCGGGTCGACGGTGCCTGGAAAATCAGCCGTTCGCGCACCGAATACAGAACCGTGCTGGTGTGTCGCTATGAATCGGGAAGCCTGGATTTGCAGGTCGCCGGCCGCTCCCTGGCGCCCTGACGGTCACTGCGACTCTATCAGGCGCAGGGTATAGGTTGTGCTCTTGTCGCCGCGCCGCGCCCGCAGTTTTATCCTGTCGCCCGGCTGGTGTTGTTCCAGCGCACTGTAGTAATCGTCGTGAGTGCGAATCTGTTTGTCCTCGATATGAGTAATGATGTCGCCCAATACAATCTGCCCCCGCGCGTCCCGGTACGCCCCGAGCAGGCCGGCTTTGTCTGCTGGCAGGTCGGGATAAACCTGCACCACGGGAAGGCCGTTGATGCGGTAGCGGCGCACCCAGCGGTCACTGGCCAACTCCACCCCGATCATGGGACGCAGCACGCGGCCATAGCTGATCAGTTGTGGCACCACATCTTTAACGGTATTCACCGGAATGGCGAAGCCGATGCCCGCGCTGGCGCCGCTGGGGCTATAAATAGCGGTGTTTACGCCCACCAGCTGTCCCATCGAGTTGAGCAGGGGGCCACCCGAGTTGCCGGGATTGATGGCCGCATCGGTTTGTATCACGCCGCGAATCTTGCGATTACTCGGCGCCTGTATTTCACGGCCCAATGCACTCACCACGCCTGTCGTAAGCGTGGTATCCAGGCCGAAAGGGTTGCCAATAGCCAGTACTTTACGCCCCACTGCCAGCTCCGACGAATCACCCATAGGCAGAATGGCCAGGTCATCGGGCGGGTTTTCAATGCGTAATACCGCCAGGTCTTTTTCCGGGGCAACGCCGATCACCGTGGCGTCATAGGTGGAGCGATCCTGCAGCGTAACCGTCAGCTTGTTCGCGCCAGCGATGACGTGAAAGTTGGTGACGATAAGCCCGTTGTCGTCCCACACGAAACCGGTGCCGGAGCCGCGCGGGATCTCCTGTACATTCAGGCTGAAGCGGCTGCGCCGCAATGCGGTGTTGGTGACGTACACGACGGCCGGGCTGGCCTTTTTGAAGATCTCGATGCTGTTGGCTTCGTCTTCCGTGGCAAAGCTGAGAAAGTCAGGGGTATCGCTGGCTTGCGCAAACCCACCTGTCGCCAGCGCCAGCAGCAGACAGGCTGCCGCTGCGCGCAGAGCAGCCGTTAACGCAGGCACCATCAGGTTACTGGGCGAAGCGCTGCTGGAATTCGCGGATACGCTTGGCATTGGCTCCGATATCACCCACGCCGACGCGCGAAACTGATCGCAGGTCGATCACTGTTCCCTCTGCGTTGGTGCGCACGCGAATGACCACATCATCCTTGAACGCCATCACCGCGGTGGCGGAAACCGCCTCAATGGTGCCTGCATTGCGATCCTGGTGATAAATGTCCCAGCCCATGTCATCCGCGACCTGCAGTGCGCGATCAAAGGCCGCATCATAGGACAGTGTGCTGCGCAGCGTTTGCAGGTCAGGATAACCCGCCTTCTGTTTGGCGATAGTTTCAGGTGTCAGCTCCAGCGGGTTCGCGCCCTCACCGCGCTGCTGCTGGGCGGCGACGAATACGGGGGGATCAGCCGTGTCCGTGGTGATGTTGTGAATCGGCGGGTAATCACCGCGCCCAGCCAGTACCGACGCCACCAGCAGTGTGCCGGGCAGAACAAGTAATGCACGGCCGAGGATGGCTTTGCGCCAGGCGGCGAACCTGGGCAGCAGCAGAAGTATCAGTAGCAGCGCAAACAGGATCAGCGAGCCCAGGCACGCCAGCGCATACACCAGCATGCCCTGCTGCCAGGCGCCGGAGCGGGTGATCAGGATGCCCAGTGGAATCAGCACCAGCAGGGTGATGGCAAAATAGCCGATCCAGCGGATCAGGCCGGGTGTAGTGCTCGCTGTGGTCATAGGAAATTCTCTTCGGTTGGCGGTTGCTCGTGAACGCCAAGAATACTACTCACCGGCGGCGCTGGCGAGGGCCGCGATTGGTTCAATTGGGTAGCCCTGCCAGCGATTTGAACTCCCGGAGTTTGAGCTTGGGCAGGGCATCTGCTTAACTTGCGCGCTTCTAGCAATTTCTAACTAACGATAAGTCATGGGGATGTTAATGGGCAGAGTACAAGGCAAGGTCGCGATCGTCACCGGTGGCGCCAGCGGTATGGGCAAGGCTGACGCCATCCTGCTGGCGCGCGAGGGCGCCAGCGTGGTTGTGGCAGATCTCAACGAAACAGACGGGCAGGCGGTTGCGGACGCCATTGGCGAGGCCGCTGTATTCATGCGTCTGGACGTCACGGATGAGGATAACTGGAAGGCGGTGGTCGCCGCGGCGGTTGCGCGCTTTGGTCGTCTGGATATCCTGGTCAACAACGCTGGCATGATTGCCCTGGGCACGATTGTCGATACCGATCTGGCCATGTGGCGCAAGATCAACTCGGTCAATAGCGAGGGCGTTTTCCTGGGGTGCAAACATGCCATCCCCGAAATGGCTAAAGCCGGCGGTGGCTCCATCATCAATATGTCGTCCGTGGCGGCGATTCACGGACAGTCATTTGTAGCGGCCTATACGGCCAGCAAGGGTGCAGTGCGCGCCCTGACCAAGAACATTGCCATGTTCTGCAAAGAGCAGAAAAACGGGATTCGTTGCAATTCCATACACCCCGACGGCGTAAAGACGCCGATGGTCGTGAAGGTAGCGATGGGCAAAGACACCGCCACCGAGGAGGATATTGAAGAGGTGGGCAAGTTCGGCAATATGTGTGAGCCAGAGGATATTGCGAATCTGGTGCTGTACCTGGCTTCTGATGAGTCGCGCTTTGTGAACGGCGCTGAAATGCTGATCGACAATGCGTCCACCATCACTCCGCCGCTGGGCGTGTAGCGCAGCGCCATGGAGAAACTGATGCTCAGCCTGTGGTGCCAGCCACAGCAGACGCCTGATGGCTTGCGTGATCAGTTGCTGCAGGACGTCGGCCCGCAGATCCTCGCCCTGGAAGGCGTCCATGCTGCGCGCCTGACAGTCGCTGACAGCGCCGTTGCTGATGCTGCCGCGCGGCGCCTGGTCATGCACGAGCCGGCCCCCGACGCGGTGCTGTCGTTGTGGGTGGATTTTGCCGGTCATGCGGCGCGCTGGTCGCCTTTGCTGAACAACTGTGTGGCGCGCTTCAGCACTTACCTGGTAGCAGAAGGGGAGCCCCTGTCCAGCCAGGCGTCGCACCCGGCACCCGTGGGAGAACGCGTTCAGGGCATGTGCCAGGTGGTCTGGATTCGCAAGCCGGCAGAGCAGGACTATGGGCAATGGCTGTCGATCTGGAAAGACAGCCACACGCCGCTGGCGATCGAGATACAGTCAAATTTTGGCTATCGCCAGAACGTGGTGGTGCGCGCAATTGGCGAGGAAGCAATGCCCTTTGATGCCATCGTTGAAGAGAATTTCCCCGCTGCGGCGATGGCCTCAGATCACGCGTTCTATGCTACCGATGACGATGATGCCTTGCTGCAGCAGCGTATCGGTGAGATGACAAGCAGCTGTGCCCGCTTCATTGATTTCAGCCACATCGATGTAGTGCCGATGAGCGAGTATGTGATCAGGCCGCTGGTCGCGGCCTGACGCAGGCGTCACCGCGCTCAGCGCTTTACAGGCTCCTGTCTGTAACACACTGCTTCTTGCAACAGACTTATCGTGGAGGGTAACAGGTAAAGGTGATTTCCTGGCCTGCCTGTTTCGCCGCGTTACGCAATTGCGCACTCGTAAATGAGGCGCCGTCTGCATCGACGTAAGCCTGCGCCGAATCGTATGTCCATTGTTTGCGCGAGCCTTCAAGAAGGCCTGATGCCTGCAAGTTGCACTCGGGCAGCGGTGCGGTGACCTGTGCTCGCGCTTCCAGTAAATCCAGCCTGTCCAGCGCTGCCTGCTGCTCGCCTGCCACTGTCACCTGCTGCCCGACGATGGGCGCGAGGTTACTGTCGAATGCCATCACAAAGCGAATCACGTTGGCGCGGTTTTCAGCCTCCGGTTCGGGAAAGTTGAACACGGGGTCTTTGAAAAAGTGGTCCAGCGTATCGATGGCGCCATCGTGCAGGTAACCAAAACCGCGCACCTGATCACCCATAAAGTCGCCATCGCTGTTCGGATTGCTGCTGCCAAACATGCCAATTTTGGCGTAGGCGTTGCGTATGTGTGGAACCTTGAAGTCCTCTGCGATACGGCCGCCTTCAAATGACATCTTGCCGCCGGTGCCGAATTTGCGTTGCGCAGGGTCCAGCTCGTGGCAGTGGTTGCAGCTGCCGATGCCGGTGATGCCGTTGATGTTGAAATAAATATCCCGCCCGGCCTGTTGCTGGGCAGTCAGGCTGTTGTCGAGGTTGCGTACCGGGTTGGGCGGAGGCGTCAGAGCCAGTGCAAAATCGGTAAACAGCTGCATCTCGTGTTCTTCCAACTCTTCTTCGCGGCCTACCAGCCCGACGAAGGCGGGGTTGAACTCCTTGAATGCGGCGGCCTCGATGCTTTCCTCGCGATTATCGACCGTTGCTTTATTCTCTCCAGTGCGATCGCCACGCCAGTGCTGCGGGCCGCTGTCGGCGATGCCGCGAAGGGTCTGCGTGGTCATCGGGCCTTTCATGGGGTGAAATGCGGTGGTGAGTACAGGGCTGTTGGGAACAAACGGATTCGGGTTGTTCTGCAGGCTGGCATCCGGGTTGCCCAGGTCCCAGGCCAGCGCGTCGTTGTCGCCGAAGATATGGCAGCTTGAACAGGCGTTGACGCCGTTTGCTGATGTGTGCTGCGCATCGTAGAGAAAGGGGCGTCCTCCAACGATGAAATCCGGCTCTGGATTGTCCAGGGCCGCCTGCGCAACAATCGCCCTGCTTGCGGTGTCCACCATGACAACGCTGTTGTCGAAGCGGGTGTAGACAGCGAGGGTCTTACCGTCAGGCGATAAGGCCAGGCCACTGGGACCGCCACCGGGGAGTGTCAGCTGGTTTGCCGTGTCCGGGTTGTAATTGCCCTGTGCCAGCTCCAGTACGCTCAGGAATGTCAGCTTGCCAGAGCCGAAAGCGGCGCCATAGAGGGTGTTGCCGTCGTTGCTCAGTGTGAGCGCCGTGACCTGGCTGAGGCTCTTTGCCGCCTCGTCCGGCGGCACCGTGGCTCCTTCCGGGCGGCTGAAATCCACATGCGGGTTGAGGTCCACGTGACGCACGCTGGCACCGTCGAGTACGGTTACGCGCGTATCGGTGATATGGCCACGCACGGTACTTGAGTCCGAACCGGGTCCTTCAAAGCGCACGTGATTGCGCGCCTCCAGATTACTGATATAGAGCTCTCCCCGCGCCGGGTTCACGGCCATGTTGAACACGGTGGTACCCACGCCAGAGACTCTCCGGGTGACACGGGGCGGTGTTGCGCCAGTGTCGATTTCGAACACATCGTAGTCAGGCAGGTTGAACTTCACCTCGGCGCTCCAGTCCTTACCGCTCTCATCACGCCACGCGCCATCTGTATAGCGCACTATCAGGCCGGTATCCGGCGCGGTTATGCCATCGACATTACTGTGCGGTGCCGGTTTTTGCCCGGCCACCGTCAAAGCATCCAGCGTTGTCGTTTGATTGCCAGACATAAATGACGCGGCGTACACGCGGCTGCCGTTCGGCAGGGCCGCCAGTGCACGCAGTGAGTCGGTAAACAGGTTGAGAATCGTCAGCGGCCCGCCATTGAGGTCTGCGTCATCCAGCGCTTCGCTGTCATACACCCACACATCTGCGCGTCCGCGCCCCGGTTGCGTCAGGTGCTCGGGATCAAATTCAGGGTGATTCTGGCCGCGCGCAGCCGCCGTAATAAACGCCAGGCGGCGCTCGGGACCGGCGAACACGATGTCGCGGGGCTCATCTCCCACCAGCAGTGTTCTGGTCACTCGTGGTTGATCGGCCAGGGCAATCACGCTGATCGAATCTGACAGATGGTTGACCACCCAGGCTTCGCTGTCGTCCTTCAATGCCAGCGCAACAGGCTCCAGGCCAACCGGTACGCTTGCCAGCAGGTTCAGGTTATTGTCGCTAACGCTGAAAATGTCCAGTTGATTGGCCGGCGTATTAGCCACAAACAAGCGGCTGCCATCGGCTGAAAAGGCGAGAGGCCTGACCAGCCCGCTTTCAAACAGCGGGTATGCGTTGGCGCCGGGGTCGGGGGCCGGCGCTGGATCTGGTGCTGGGTCGGGTACCGGTTGTGGATCAGGAACTGGTTGCGGCTCTGGCACGGGTTGCGGGTCCGGTGAGGGGGCAACGACCGGGCCAACGGGTGTTGAGTCCGCGCTGCCGCCACCTCCGCCGCCGCAACCGGGCAAGCTGGAAAGGCCGAGCAACAGGCTGAACAGCATCAAAAGGCGCATGAATAACTCCAACGATTATTATAGTTTATGGCGTTGGTGAACGGTTGCCGGGGCTCGCGTGGCCCCTTATTTTCAACCGGCCTGTAACGCCCTGATCCGGTCTTCCAGTGGCGGGTGGGAGCTGAAAAGGGCTTTGAAACCTTCTTTGGCCCGCTCGCTGATACCAAACGCAGTGAGCTCCGCCGGCAAATCCTGCGGCAATCCCTGTTCCTGACGCAGGCGCTGTAGCGCCGCGATCATTTGCTGGTTGGAGGTAAGCGACGCGCCCGCATGATCGGCGCGGTACTCACGCCAGCGTGAGAACCAGAACACGATGGCACTGGCCAGCAGGCCCAGCACGATCTCCGTGACGATGGTGACCACGTAATAGCCGATGCCATAGCCGCGCTCCGTCTTGAATACGACGCGATCGACGGTATGCCCGATGATCCGCGCCAGGAACATGACAAAGGTATTCACCACGCCTTGTATCAAAGTGAGCGTCACCATGTCGCCGTTCGCCACGTGGCCAATTTCATGGCCGACCACGGCGCGCACTTCGTCGCGACTGAAGCGCTGCAAAAGGCCTGCACTCACGGCGACCAGAGCGGCATTGCGGTTCCATCCCGTGGCAAACGCGTTGGCTGCCTCCGAGGGGAAAATACCGACCTCGGGCATGCCAATGCCGGCCTCTTTTGACAGCTGTTTAACGGTGTCCAGCAACCACTGCTCGTCCTGGTTGCGCGGCTGCTCAATGATGTAAGTGCCGGTGCCGCGTTTGGCCATCCACTTGGACAAAAACAGTGATATGAGCGATCCGCCCATACCGAATATGGCGCAAAAAATCAGCAGTGGACCGAGGTTCAGATCAACGCCGTTGGCGGCCAGGATACCCTCGAGCCCAAACAGCTTGAATACCGTGCTCAGCAGTATCATCACTGCAAAGTTGGTGGCCAGGAACAACAGGATTCTCATGCGTCTGTCTCTTGTGCAAGTTGAGAGCTGGCTGCTTCATCACTCTCAGCGCCAGCGGGTTCTTGTGCCGTTTCAGCGGCGTTAGATTCGACCTCTGGTGTTTCCTCCAGTTCCAGTGGAATCTGGCTGCGCTCAATCACGGGCTCACCCTTTTCTGAAAGAGGAGCAGCAATGACTTCGCCGCGCAGCTCATAGTCTTTTGAGCCCAGCTCCACCAGCGTGTTGACGGCCTCGTCCTGGTGTTTTACCCGCATCACGGCGCGCGCATCGCCGCCGTCTACCCAGGCTTTGCTCTTGCCCCAGTAGTGTCCCAGTTGATTGCGGATAACAAATACTTCGCTCATGTTTTTACGTGGTTCCCAGTGGGTGGATTGCGGGCGCAAGTGTAAGCATTTGCAGGCGGCTGCGCCAGTCACGCCTCAGTCACACAGCAAGTCCTTGGCCTGGTTGATCTTCGCCGCCAGGTAATCATTGCCACCGCGATCAGGGTGCAGTTTCTGCATCAGTTTACGGTGCGCTGCGATGATATCTTCCTGACTCGCGTCTTCGCCAACGCCGAGCACGGCGAGCGCCTCTTTGCGGCTCATGTTGCCGTCATTGCCCTGGTTGGGCGGCGGCTGGCTTTCGAAAGGGTCCTCGCCGGCAAAGCGCTGCTGCAGATAGCTGTCCAGTAATTGCACAGAATCGTTGTCTTCGCTGCGACAGAACTCCATCAGAGCCTGCAACTGCTCGCGGTTCATCTCAGACAGGAACCATCCCTGGAATTGCCCCTTGAGGACTTCTCCCTGCAGTTCTCCGCTGTCATGGTCCAGCGTCATGCGCAGGATGTCGGTGGCCACGGTAGAGTTCTGCCCGCTGCTGTTACCGGCATTGCCGCGCATTGATGCTAGCATGGGGAAGACCCGGATCAGGGTTGGCAGCAGCTGCCTGCCGGCAACCAAAAGCCCGGTAAGCGCAGCGCCAATCCAGTGCATGCGCCCGGTCAACGTCAGCCCCACAACAACGATAACGGTGACGCCCAGGCCGAGCTTGATGTATTCGGCGCGGCGTTTGTGCGGCGGTGCCGCCCTGGCGCGTTGCAGGAGAATGTAGACCACCACAATGATGGCCAGTAACAGTAACAATCGGGGCACAAAATACCTTAGCGTTTGAGTTGCTCAAGTAGCAGTTTAGCACTGTCGCCACCATTATTTTCAAGTGCCGCCCTGCCGCCAGCGGCATAGCGTGCCACCGCGCCCAGCAGGGCTGCCAGGGCGCTGGCGCTGCTTGCGTCAAATCGCGCCCAGGCGCCACCGCTGACGCGGGCCATGGTGCGAAATGTGCTTTCGACATTGCGATCATGGCCTTCCTGGAAAATGAATAACGGCAGTCCACGCAGGCCGCACTGTCCGGCCAGTTCGCAAAGGGCGTCAGGGGTTTCCTCGACGGCATCACCGATGAACACCAGGGCGCGCAGGCGGGTTTTGTTGTGCTCCTTCAGGGCATGGCGCAGTACGCGGGCAATCTGGGTGATGCCGCCCTCGCAATGCACCCTGCCCATGGCCCTGGCCAGCTCAGGCCCGCTGTTCAACCAGGCGCTGGCTCTGAACTCGCGAAAGCCACGGTAATAGCACAGTTGCACGGCGAGCGCGGCGATTTTGGCCGTAGCGTGGAACATCTCCTGCTGCAGGTGACTGGCGCTGTCCCAGGTGGGTTGGCGGCTGGCAGTGGCATCGATGGCGAACAGCAGCCGCGGGTTCTTGTCGACAAACTGCGCAATGTTTTTGCGCGTCTCCAGAAAGCGGGCAATTTCTTGCGAGGAGGATGTACGCGATGGGGGTTTGGGCATGACTCTCCGGTAGGGGCAGGTCTATCAATTACCTTTGTCGAGAACCTCCAGTTTGCCCATTTTCCGCAATTCTGCAAGGTAACGGCGTCGTGCGGCGAGTTCGGCAATGGCTTCGCGCAGCTCACGCTCATTAAATTCCTGCTGCTCGCGGGTGGTCACCAGCTGCCACAATTTTCGGCTGCACAGTTCCTGAGGTTTGAATTCTGTCGTGTTCATAGTCATCAGTCAGTCATGTCCATAATCGGTCGTTAGCGGTCCTGGCAAATGCCGGTCTGGCTGTTGCTGAGAGACTAGTACCGCATTGTGACAATGCTGTTAAAGGTTGTAGGTTCTTGTCCTGTCTTGAGAAAAATTGAAAGTTGATCAAGCGGCCGTTGGATCAAATGGAAATGGGGCAACGCCTGTGAATGTTGGACCCTGCAACTGCGGGTAAGTTCCCTCTTGCCAGTGCCCCAGTGTAAATCGCGCAGTGTGTTTGATGGGCGGCGCGGCTTCAAAAGGCGTGCGGCAGTCGTGCATGGTGACAAGATCTACCTCAACCTGCTGTGTGGTGAAGTGTGCAATGCCGTAACCGTTGGCTTGAGTATCGACGTAGCGTAATCCCGGATTGGCGCGGTTGGGCCCCAGCCATTGCGCCAGCTTTTTCAAGCCTGTTTTGCTGTAAGTGTAGGCCGGGAATACACCCTGCAGCATCGCCATATTCCACACGGGTACGAGTTCATCGTCTTCGAAAGTGAACACGATGGGATGAAACGCCGGGTCTCCCGCTTTGGCCACTGCGTACAGTTCCTCAAACAGCGGGGCCGAACTGATACCTGCCACATTGAAATCTGCGCATACCGGCGTGGCGTCCAGCGCCGTGGTAGACCAGCTGATGGTGCCAGCGCCGTGCATGTGGTGATCGCCGGACAGCGATACAAGGCCGCTGACGCCCTGCTCCCGCAGCGCGCGCATGATGAGCGCCACTTCATGTGGATAGCCGGACCAGGCATCGATATTGAAAATGCTGTCGTGCAGCCCCGCCAGCGGCAGTGCGGAAAGATCCAGGCGCATGGGCAATAGCGGCAGGGCATTGCCCCACACCTTCCAGCGCGCATCCGAGGATGACAGCGTGTCGATAAACCATGCCCGCTGTTGCTCGCCGAGCAGGGTGCCGGGCTCGCGCGCTTTAAACGGATTGTCCCGGGCGGGTACGCCGTAGGGCAGTACTGCTGGCGGGGAGCCCTCGTAGCAGGCGCGACCGCCATCGGCGATGGTCACCAGATCCACGGTATTCATCGGCAAACCCAGTGATTCTGTAAACGCTGGCGTCAGGCAGGGGGCACTGCGATAGCTGCGGCTGTCTGTCAGTACGATATCGATATCGCGGCCCCATCGCAGGGAACGATAGATGCACAGGCTGTCGACTGCGGCGCGATTACGTTCATCCGGATCCACTGGCAGCGACGTATGGCGGAAATCATGGGCCGGCTGGTTTTCAATTTGATCCAGGATGCACGGGATATACTCAAACCAGGCCTGATTGGCGTCGAGTTTGCGCGGCGCGTCCAGAACCGGCTCTTCCCCATAGGTGGAATAGCTCTGGAAGTTATCGTTACTGTACTCATGGTCGTCCCAGACGCAGATAAACGGCCAGCGCGCACGGGCTTCCTGCAGGTGGGGATCACCGAGGTACGTCTGGTAGAGATGCCTGTAGTCTGCCAGTGACACGGCATGGCGGTTCTCGTCATTGGCCAGGCCATCCGGAAAGTCTGGTACGTAACGTGTTTGTCGCTCACCGTTCCTGCGCAGATGCCAGCTGCGTTCGTAGATGAAATCGCCCAGGTGCAGTACGCACTGTATGCGCTCGGTTACAGGGCTGGCCTCGTCATCCGCGATCATTCGCGCCCAGCTCCCGTAGTAAGCCTGTTCGTAACTCTGGCAACTGGCAAACGCGAGCTTCAGCGATGCCGCCTGCGACGGATCCGGCGCCGTACGCGTGCGTCCGGTGCGTGAGACTGAGCGCTGGCCACCGATGAAACGGTAGTAATAGTGTGTGTCAGCTGCCAGTCCCTGCACAAAAGCCCTGACGGTGTAGTCGCTGTCGGCATCCGTGGTCATCGTCTGCTGCAATACGATCTCTTTGAAGTCCGGCGTTGAGCTCATTTGCAATAGCACGTGAAGCGCTTGTCCAGAGTTCGCAGGAGCCAGGCTATCTTCGGATGCCGCGGGCGCTGCAACTGGCACAGCGCGCGTCCAGAGCATGATGGCATCCGGACGGGGGTCGCCGGAGGCAACACCCTGATTGAACAGCAGGGCGGGCGTTGCTTCAGGTAAAGTTCCGCTGCGGCTTGCAGCACTGCCCACAGTCAGCAAGAATGTACTTGAAGACAGCAGTCGGAGCATTTCTCTGCGAGTGATGGGCATAAGCGTGAATTCTTCAGTCTCATTGGTGTCTGTATTGTTTCAAACGCTATCACAGTCGATTGGCGATACGCGTTACAGTTTGCACGATAGATGGCAAGCGCCACAACGCGGCGCGATAAGGAAAATACGATGAGCCTGTTTGATATTCGCAAGAAACACGCCTTACCCGACGCCGACAGCGCGTTACCCGGGCGTGAAGAGTCCATGTCGGTGCCCGAAAGCCACTTCGTCAATGGCAAGCCATTGCAAGGCCCGTTCCCCGATCATCTGCAACAGGCCGTGTTTGGTATGGGCTGTTTCTGGGGGGTGGAGCGCAAGTTCTGGGAGCTGGATGGGGTCTACACCACCGCCGTTGGCTATGCCGCGGGGCACACGCCCAACCCGACCTACCAGGAAGTGTGTTCCGGGCGCACCGGACACAACGAAGTGGCGTTGGTGGTCTATGATCCTGAGGTGATCAGCTATGAACAACTGCTGAGCGTATTCTGGGAAGGCCACAATCCTACCCAGGGTATGCGTCAGGGCAATGATCTGGGTACTCAATATCGCTCCGGCATCTATACCTTCAGTGACGAGCAGCAGCGGCTCGCCGAGCAATCCCGAATCGCTTTCCAGCAGGCGCTTGATGCCGCCGGCTTTGGCGCGATTACCACAGAAATCCAGCCGGCAACCCCGTTTTACTATGCCGAGGATTATCACCAGCAATACCTGGCCAAGAACCCGGGTGGTTACTGTGGCCTGGGCGGCACGGGTGTCAGTTGTCCCGCGGGTGTGCTCGGCTAGGCACACGCGCCCCAGAGCAGTGCAGCGCAGCGGCTTCGGATGGTGACGTGACGCAACGCAAGATTATTCACATCGATGCCGATTCTTTCTATGCCTCGGTAGAGACCCGCGAAAACCCCGCGCTGGCCGAAAAACCGATCGCCGTTGGCGGTGCAGCCGATCGGCGCGGCGTTATCGCCACGGCAAACTATGCCGCCAGAACCTTCGGTGTGCGCTCGGCCATAGCTTCTTCAAGAGCGTTGGCGCTGTGTCCCTCGTTGCTGATTCTGCCGCCACGTTTTGATCTGTACCGCGCCGTGTCGCAGGATTTTCATCGCATCTTTGCACAGTACACATCGATGATTGAGCCGCTGTCGCTGGACGAGGCGTACCTGGATGTTTCCACGGCAGGTCATTGCCAGGGTAGCGCGACCCTGATCGCACAGGAGATTCGCGATCGCGTGCGCAGTGAGTTGGGCCTCACCGTATCGGCGGGTATCGCACCGAACAAGTTTCTGGCCAAGGTCGCCAGTGACTGGAACAAGCCGGACGGCCAGTTCACCATTACCCCGCAGCAGGTCGCCAGTTTCGTAGTGGCCCTGCCGGTCAGTAAAATCAATGGAGTGGGGCGCGTGACTGCCAAAAAACTGGCTGCCATGGGTGTGAGCACCTGTGGCGATTTACAGGCAGTGCCGCTGGAGACACTGGTGCGCCGCTTCGGCAAGTATGGCCAGCGCTTGTTTGATGTCGCCAGAGGTGACGATACGCGGCCGGTGCAGACTGCGAGGGTGCGTAAATCCATCAGCGTTGAGCGCACCTATTCAGAGGATATCAACGATCCGCAGCAGATGCGCGAGGGGGTGGAAAGCCTGCTGACAGAGCTGGAACGACGCTTCGAGAAAATCGCCAGTCGTTACTATCCCGTGAAACGCGTGGTGAAAATCAAGTACAACGACTTTACGCAGACAACGCTGGAAGAAGGCATTGGAGAAAGCGGTGAAGGGTGGGGTGATCGTGCGCGCTTTGCTCAGCTGCTGGACGCGGCATGGCCTCGTGGCGCCAGGCCCGTCAGGCTGTTGGGAGCGGGCTTGCGGTTACAGCCGCTCAGCGCGCAGGAGAGCGAACAGCTGCTGCTGTTTGATGACGGGGATGCGCCAGACCTTTGAGCACTGACGCAAGGGAGCCGCTAACCGGGGTGATGCAGGTGTCAGCTTAGAAGTCGGTATCCTCATTGTCATCGAAGGTATCTTCTTCGGGTTCCGTGGCCTCGAGCTGCTCCATCAGGTGGATTGCGATGCTCACGAAGTCGGAGTCAGTGATAATTCCGATAACGTTGCCGTCCGCGACGACGGGCAGGCAACCCAGGCGGTTTTTCTGCAGGTGCATCGCCGTGCCGCGCAGGCTGGCGTTTTCTTCTATCGTTTGCACGGGGGTCGTCATAATGCTGGAGAGAGCAACATAGCGACTGTTGGAGCCGGTCTTGTTGAGCAAAGAGGAATCCTCCGCTGCCAGCACGTCGCGTTGAGACACCACGCCCACCAGGCTGCCTTCTTCGGTAATCACGGGAATGTGGCGTATATGATGGGTGGCCATCAGCTGTCGCGCGCTGGCCAGACTGTCATCCGGACCCAGTGTGTAGGGCTCTCGGGTCATGATTTCTGACACGGTAAGCATGGGGGAACCTCTTTATCAGAGTGAGTCATCTTGAGGTGGTACGTTAGCGCGGCTGCGGCTGCGTTACCTTGATCGTTGTCAAAGAAGGATAACAAGCGGGTGAGACGGATCCTGTGCTGGCTGGACTCGGGCGCGGGGTTTTTACTGCCAGCGCCCCAGCAGGCTGCTGACAGCATTCTCGACTCTCAGTATCCGGGGACCTAGAGAGACTGTCTGGCAACCTGCCTCTTGCAGCAAATCCACTTCATAGGGAATAAAGCCGCCTTCCGGACCAATCACCAGCAGCGTCTGCCCGGTGATGGTGTGAGGGCAGGGTGGATAGGGGCCGGGGTGGGCAAGCAGGGCGGGTGCAGCGCCGATCAGGGCTGGCAGCGAGTCCTGCACAAACGGTTTGAAGCGGCGATGGCTGGTGACTGTGGGCAGTACAGTATCGCGCGACTGTTCCAGCCCCTGTAGCAGGTAGTCCCGAACCGTGTCTGTTTCCGTTTGCAGCACCGGGGTTTGCCAGTAACTTTTTTCCACGCGATAACTGTGAATCAGGTGCAGATCTGCCACGCCGAATTCCGCCACCGCGCGCAGAATACGCCGCAACATTTTTGGGCGCGGTAGTGCCAGCACAAGTGTCACGGGTAGCTTTTCTGGCGGTGGCGTATCGAGGTTGAGGGCCAGGGTGGCGCTTTGCTCATCCAGTTGAAGGATGATTGCGTTGCCCATCAAACCGTTGATTTCCCCCACACGGACTGAGTCTCCGGTCTGTGCCTTGTGCACTTTCAGCAAGTGCTGCAGGCGGCGGTCGGTGACGCGGATACGCGAGTCGTCTACCCGGTCCCGGGCGCTGAATAGCAGCAGGTTCACCGCAGTGTCAGCCCGCCCACAGGTCGTATTCGTCGGCGCTGGTGATTTCGGCCTCGACAAAATCGCCGGGGTTCAGGTCGGTGATTCCGTCCAGATAGACCTTGCCGTCGATCTCTGGTGCGTCTGCCGCAGAGCGCCCGATAGCGCCCTGTTCGTCAACAGTATCAATGAGAATTTCTACTGTGCGGCCAATTTTCGCCTGCAGCCGGTCTGCGCTGATCTGCTGCTGTAGCGCCATAAAGCGCTCCCAGCGCTCCTGTTTAACGTCATCGGGGACGTGATCAGGCAGCTCATTGGCTCTCGCGCCTTTCACCGGGGAGTACTGGAAGCAGCCCACGCGATCCAGCTGCGCCTCCTGTATAAAATCGAGCAGGGTGTCGAATTCAGCATCAGTCTCACCGGGGAAGCCTACAATAAACGTGCTGCGCAAGGTGATGTCCGGGCAGATGTTGCGCCAGGCGCGAATACGATCCAGGCTCTTTTCAGCGGCGGCGGGGCGTTTCATACGTTTGAGCACGTCGGGGCTGCCATGTTGCAGTGGCACATCCAGGTAGGGCAGGATTTTACCATCGGCCATCAGCGGCACTACCTTGTCCACGTGCGGATAAGGGTACACGTAGTGCAGACGCACCCAGATCCCGAACTCACCCAGCGCCTCGCACAGTTGCTGCATGTGGGTTTTCATCGGCCTGCCATTCCAGAACCCGGTACGAAATTTGGTATCAACGCCATAGGCGCTGGTGTCCTGTGAGATCACCAGTAATTCACGCACGCCGGCGCGCACCAGACGCTCGGCTTCCTCCATCACGTCACCAATGGGCCGGCTTACCAGATCGCCGCGCATATCGGGAATGATGCAGAAAGTGCAGCGATGGTTACAGCCCTCTGAGATCTTGAGATACGCATAGTGACGCGGCGTCAGTTTGACGCCCTGTGGTGGAACGAGATCGGTATAAGGGTCATGGACAGGGGTGTGCGGCACATACTTGTGCACAGCACCGACCACTTCCTCATAGGCCGCCGGGCCACTCACGGCCAGCACTTTGGGGTGCAGTGATTTGATCGACTGCGCGTCATCGCCCTTGCCCATACAGCCGGTGACAATCACGCGCCCGTTTTCACTGATCGCCTCACCGATAGCATCCAGCGATTCCTGCTTGGCGCTGTCGATAAAGCCGCAGGTATTGACGACAACGATCTGCGCATCCTCATAGGTCGGTACGATGTCGTAGCCGTCCATTTTCAGCTGGGTAAGAATGCGTTCGGAGTCTACCAGCGCCTTGGGGCAACCCAGGCTGATGAATCCTACGCTCTTCTTTTCTGTTGTGCTCATGATGACGCTCGACTTGAGTGGTTAACTGGTGCAGGTGCAGAAACTGCGCAGGGCTGATTGAGTGTTTCTTGAGGTGGAAAATGCCGCGCTGCCTGTGACGGATGCGATGATACCGGATGCGCTTGTATTAATCAGTCAAAACCGCGCGGTAACAATTGCCAGGCAGCGTATTCCAAAGAGGCCGGTAGCGACATACAGAGGGTTGCGGGAAGCGCTGGCGTGCGGCATTGATAGCACCGCTACCCGCCAGCGCGGGTCTTCAGGCCACCTTGCGCGAATGACGCCCCTCTTCAACTTCTTCGATAATTTTTGCGCAGAATGCGTCAAGATCCGCTGGGCTGCGGGAGGTGATCAATGCCTGGTCAACGACTACCTCACTGTCTTCCCATTTGCCTCCCGCGTTTTTAACGTCTGTTTTGATGGAACCGTAGCTGGTGACGTGGCATCCCTCAATAACACCCGCTTCGATCAGTAGCCACGGCGCGTGACAGATTGCTGCCAGCGGTTTACCCGTATGAAAAAAGTCGCGTACAAAACCAACGGCATTTTCGTTAACGCGCAACAAATCCGGGTTGATTTGCCCGCCGGGCAGCACCAGGGCATCAAATTTTCTTACGTCAGCCTGATCGAGCGAGAGGTCTACTGCAACTGACTCTCCCCAGTCCTTTTCATCCCAGCTTTTGATCGAGCCGGATTCAGGCGACACAACGGTCACTGTCGCGCCTGCGGCCTCGAGCTGCCGCTTCGGTTCAAACAACTCGGATTTTTCAAAGCCGTTGGTGGCCAGGATTGCTATGTTTGCATCTGTTATAGCGGTCATCGTAATTCTCCTGTGGATTACTGCTGATTCACGTAAAGCTTGTACTGTTCGCGCGGTACAGACTGTAAAAATTTCAAGTGATGCTGCAAAGCTTACCGCTTCAGGCGGCCTTTCCTGGTTGCCGACAAAGGAAACCTTGTTTGCGCAGCGGTAACCGCAGAGCACTTGTCGGCGCCACGCTAGATTGTGATTGCAGGTTCTGTACCAGATTTATCGTGGACCGTATTTCTGTTCAGAAACGCTTTGGCAGATGAGATGCGTGGCGGTTCTTTGAAATTGAAGCTGGCCTTCGGGATGATAAACGTGGCTGGCATGCCGCTTGCTGCGGCACGCCGGCAGCTCTTGGGCGCGCACTGGCGCATCGACGCGCGTCTGGAGCGCTGCAGGCTGCAACCTTTATTACGTCATCAGGAGAAAAAAGAGGGATACCAACTATGACATTGGCAGAAGATCTTTATCCGTCACGCCTGGAAAATGCTGCAGATCCGTTCCTGCGCGTAGACCCCATCGTTCACGCGCGCAACCAGTACCGTTGGGAGGGACCCCTGGATGAGGTATCTCTGTCGCGGTATGAACGAGATGGATTTCTCTGGTTTGAGGGGTTCTTCGGCCGGGAGCAGATGTTACCGTTTTTTGATGAGATGAAAGCACTGTCACAAGATCCCGAGTTACGAAGATCGGGCCAGGTGATAACAGATCCGGGCACGGGAGAGTTGAGATCAGTGTTCGCGATGCATCAGTTGTCGGAGAACTTTGATCGACTCACCCGCGACCCGCGCATACTGGGCATTGTGAGACAACTGCTGGGTAGCGAAGTCTACATTCACCAGAGCCGGATCAATGACAAAACCGGTTTTGAGGCAACGGGTTTTGATTGGCATTCGGACTTTGAAACCTGGCACACAGAAGACGGCATGCCGCGGATGCGCGCGGTTAGCGTATCGCTGATGTTGACGGACAACAACGAGTTCAACGGCCCCCTGATGCTGATTCCGGGCTCCCATCACTTTTTTGTACCCTGCGTGGGGCCGACTCCGGCACAAAACTGGAAACAATCCCTGGCAGACCAGACGGTGGGAAAACCCGATCGGGAAATACTGTCTGAGCTGGCTGATCGGGGTGGCATAGAGGCGCCGAAAGGGCCCGCCGGGTCTATTCTGTTCTTTGAGTGCAACACCTTGCACGCATCGAACAAGAATCTGTCTCCCTGGCCGCGTTCCAACCTGTTTTTTGTGTACAACAGTGTCGATAACAAGTTGGAGCAACCTTACGCAGCAGCGCAGGCACGGCCTGAATTTCTGGGCACACGGGAGAATTGCGCACCGCTGGTGATGCATGATGAGTATCCCGAGTTCTCCCACCAGGGTGTGCCACGGTTGCGTTCTGCAGGATGACGCGGTTGCTTGCGCGCCGGCAGGGGTGTGAATCTTTTTTGCAGCTGTTCGGGCGATAATCTGGCGCGAAGCGACAATCTGGCACGATTTTTGGTTGCTATTGACTGACTTGCGAGTAGCGCCCATTCGAACCTGTCGATCCGGGACCGATACGCGCAATGAATGTTGATTACAGGGAGGAAAGATGATGTCAGGCGAAAAGAACCAGAGCGAGAACCAGGGCGAAGGTGACCGCGAGAGCGCACGCAATTTCAATGAAGCCGAACGCGAGTTTGTTGATTCCAGCTTGGGTCAGGACAAGGGGCGTAAATCGGACCACAGTGGCAAGAATGATGCTGAAGCGTTGAAGAAGGCAGAGAAAGAGGCTGCCGAGCGTGCCAAAGAAACCGATCCACGGGCCAGTGATCGGACAATCCAGCGATAGAGAAGGAGGTTTCAAGGCATGCTTGCAACGTATCGGAGCCAGCCATGCAGGTAACAGAGTTTACGCCCTGGGCCGGACTGTTTGGCGGCATGTTGATCGGTTTGTCTGCCGGTCTCATGTTTCTACTGGCCGGCCGTATTTCCGGCCTCAGTGGTATAGCGGCCGGGCTGTTCACTAAAGAGCGTCCCGAGATCGAGTGGCGTGCAGCGTTTATCTGTGGGCTTTGGGTCGGGGCTCTTGCTTTCACTGTTGCCACCGGTCGCATTATTCCAGTGGATGCACCGGAATCACTGTGGATTGTCGCGGCGGGCGGACTGCTGGTCGGGCTGGGCACCCGCATGGGGTCAGGCTGTACGGCGGGTCATGGCATTTGCGGTATTTCGCGACTGTCAAAACGCTCGCTGGTGGCAACGGCTGTTTTCTTTGTGGCCGCTATTGCCACGGTTTTCGTGGTTCGACATGGGAGTCAGTTCTTGTGACAGTTTTAATTGCGCTTTGCTGTGGGGCGATATTCGGGTTGGGTCTGGTGGTGTCCGGCATGGTAAATCCGGCCAAGGTGCTCAACTTTCTCGACGTCACCGGACAATGGGATCCAACGCTGGGTCTGGTGTTTGCCGGTGCCTTGTCTGTGGCTTTTCCCCTGTATCGATTCGCGCTGACACAGCAAAAGCCTGTGCTGGCAGAGTCCTTCAAACTGCCTGACAAGACAGAGATTGAACCGCGCCTGGTGGTTGGTGCTGCGATTTTTGGTATTGGCTGGGGGCTGGCTGGATTTTGTCCTGGCCCGGGGTTAACCGCAGTGGTGACGTTGGACGGCGCACCGATTCTGTTCGTCGCCAGTATGTTGGCTGGGATGCTCCTATGGCGATTTGGTTTAACAAAACGCTAGCAAGAAACCTCTGCAGACGTAGGCGAGGCAAGCTGGCCGTGCTTCGCTATCAAGTCCCCGTTGGCCCCACCCTGAGCGGCGCCCGCCATGTTGGGCGGGGCCTTTTTTCAACGGGCAGATCAACGACAGTGCAATGTCAGGAGGGCCGATACCAGATAGGCGATGACCAGGCTCTTTCCTGCAGTGTTGCGGGCAGGTCAGAGCGCGGACTTACGCCGGCCCGAATGGCATCCCAGGTAGACCAGCGGCAGCTGGGGTTTTCCAGCACTCGCACATAGTAAAAGGCCTCGTGTCTGGCATCGAACTCCGGATCGCGCCACAGGGTTTTAAGTTCGCTGGCACCGCTGTCGCGAGTGATAGAGCAATCCTCAAGATTCACCCGGGCGCCATTGTCAGGGCAGCGCTGCGAGACCGGGTCAACCTGCAGCCCGTCGGAGCAGGCCACATCGAATACGCGCTCCTGATGCACGCCGTTGTCGATAAAGCCCTTGATCACCTGCACACGCTGTAGAGCCGTGCCATTGGGGTCTGCAGTGGCCCACACGATAAACGCGGGCGCGGTGTCCGCACCGGCAAGTTCAGATCCCATGGCAACGCCGTTACGGTAGGCGCTGCTGACCAGAGAGGGCGAGTCCAGTTGGTCGTCTGTGAAGTCATAGCCGGCGAAGAACCGGACCTTCATACGCGGCCCCGTGGTGGCGAAGGTTTCCTTGCGGCGAAAGGCATCGTAGATGGCCTCCCGGGTATTTTCCCGGGCCCACACGCCGGCCAGACCTGACGCCGACCAGTACTCAAAGGATGAGCTGGCAAGATAGGTTTTGCCGTCGACTTCGGTCACCATGTCCGGTTCGCTCAATTTCATCACCGTGCCGTACAGGAATGACGCGGGAATCGAGCCGCGCAATTCAGGTGTGCCATCGAGCATGCCGGCTTTGGAGAAAAACGTTTCTTCATCCTGTGATATAGCGCCCGTGTGGGTATCGCTGGAGCCAACCAGTCCGAAGCGGTAGGGGTTTATCACGCCCTCTGCAGACAGTGACAGGCCGCGCAGATACGCATCGCGCACGTAGCCGCCGGCCGGTTCGCTGTAAAGTTTTGTGGCAACCCGATAAGGCGCGATTTCAAAGTTGGCCCATTCGTCGTTTTTGGACAGCAGCGGGTGCGTATCCGACGTGCCCTTCACCTGGGTGACTTCCACCAGCGGCTCGTTGCGCAAACGCTGCTCGGCATAGTTGTCATCCAGTGGGTTGCCGGCCCAGTCTGTGAGCTTGAACATCTGGCCATTCGAGCCATTGGCGTTATGCGGAATGGCCAGGCTCTCGATACCCTGGCGACGCAGACCGTCCATCCAGTCCCACAGCCCCTCCGGATTCTGCGAGTTGAAGCGCGAGAAGGGAATTGCCGGCAGTTTGTGGGTGTCACGGAAAATCACGTTGCGGTGCAGGTTGCCACGATCGTCAGTCGAGGAGGTGTACTCGAAAGCGGCAAACGTGGTGAATTGTCCGGGGATGTAGGCTTCATTGGCTGCCTGGACGGTGTCCAGCCAGGCCGATTTCGTCACGGCGTCAGCCACGTCTGCATCGATACTGCCATCGAGCAATCCCGCGATCGTGCCGGGCACAAAGGACGCAAAGGCACGGCCTCTCTTGGTCAGGCTCAGTGAATTCATGTTGCCGTCGGCGTTGATATTATGCAGTGGTTCGGCGACCGGGTAGCGGGAAAATTCCGTATCGGTGTTGGCCGCTTCCTTGACCAGGCCCAGGAACATGGCGTGATCGGTAACCGCGTAGAAGTCCAGCGGCTGTTGCAGTTTCACATTGTAGCCGCTGGGGTGGTGCAGAGTTTGCCCTTTGGCATAGCGGTAGGCGTCATAGGGCGTGCTGGTGGTGCCGAACACATAGGCGTCGAAAGAGTACGCCGTGTGGACATGGAGGTCGCCAAAATAGGCATTGCGATCGGGGTTGGGCGGTTGGCGCAGCGTGACGATTTCTTCGTTCACCGGTCGCAGCTGGTTCTGGTTGCGTGCCTCCCCGGCCAGTCCGACACGGTCATTGGCCTGCAGGCTGTTGAGGGATTCTCGCTCACCACAGGCCAAAACGGCGAATGGCAGGCAGCAAAGTAGCAGTCTGGTACGGTGCATTATCGTTTTATCCGCATCTCTGGAGTCGCCGTGCATGATAGGCAAGGGCGCCGGGTGCGTCCACTTGTTGCGTGTGCGGGTTGGCGCTCCCGGTGAGTTTCAACCACAATGAAAACGAAATATTGAGGGGAGTTTGCAGTGACAGTAGAAGTGATGAAAACCGGTCGCGTAACTGTAGTGAGCATCAAGCGGGAAGCCGTGCGCAACGCTGTCGATCGTCGTACCGCTGCGGCTTTGGCCGAGGCCTTTCGAGCTTTTGATGCCGATGAGCACAGTGATGTGGCGATTTTATACGGTGATTACGGCACATTCTGCGCGGGGGCTGATCTCAAGGCGCTGGCCAGTGAGAACGGCAGCAACGCCCTTGAGCGCGAAGGTGATGGTCCGATGGGGCCCTCACGCATGGTGCTGGGCAAACCGGTGATTGCAGCGATTGCTGGTCATGCGGTTGCGGGCGGACTGGAGCTGGCCCTGTGGTGTGACCTTCGCGTGGTGGAGCGCGGCGCCACGTTGGGCGTATTCTGTCGCCGTTGGGGCGTCCCTTTGATCGATGGCGGTACCGTGAGACTGCCGCGTCTGATCGGCCACAGCCGTGCAATGGATCTTATTCTCACCGGGCGTCCCGTAGCGGCCGATGAAGCCCTGCAAATCGGTCTCGCCAATCGGTTGGTGGAGGATGGGCAGGCGTTGGAAGCGGCTCTTGAGCTGGCGCATCAGTTGTCACGGTTTCCGCAGCGGTGTTTACGCTCTGATCGCCTCAGTGCCTATGAGCAATGGGGGCTGTCCATGCGCGACGCCCTGTGGAATGAGTTTGATCGTGGCCTGTCTGTGATTGAATCGCTGGAGACGCTGCAGGGCGCCAGGCGGTTTGCGGAAGGGGAGGGTCGTCACGGCAGTTTTGAGGACGTTTAATGCAACGAATTAGAATTCCTTGCGGCTCACAGCGCTGTGGCTGGCAACACGCAGCTCCTTGCGCAGCAGAGCCATCAACTTGAGGCTGTCATCACGATTGAGGAATTCGCCGAGGGAAACGCTCTGCTGTTGCGCCTGCACGCTCAGCAACGGACCTTCCCAGGGGTGTTTCTCCGGCGTTATTGCCAGGCCGGCAGCCGCTCTCTGAAAATGCCAGGTCTGGCGCGGGGCATAGAAGCCCTTGTCGATACGCACGCTGCTATCGGTGAAGATAATCACGTGCCGATACTGCAGCTTCCAGTTGACGTAGTACAGGGCAGCCCCGAGGCACAGTAGCTCCAGCCCGGCAAACGGCAGGATCGGCCATGCGCCCATCAGGGCAAAGCCGATGGCTGCACCCAGCGATGGCACTGCCAGCGCCAATAGCACCCACAGGTTCGCCCGCCAGCTGGACGAGCGGTTAGGGTGTGCAACAATCATCAGCTGACCGTCTGTTTTGCTACTCGATACCACCGATAAACCCTGTTTGACGCGACATGCAGGCCTGGCCGCTTTGACAGCGACGTTGTGTTGCTCACGGCGAACGAACGGTTAGATCTTCGCTGCACAGAGTCTAGTGAATTGCGTGTCAGTCGCCTACTCTATGTACCGACTTTGTCTTACCCTCTGTTCACAGGAGAGCACCGTGACATACCGCCATTTAGTTGAAGCTGAAGAACTGCTGCAGGGGCATGATGCCGTGGTTTTCGATTGCCGTTTCGCCCTGGCCGATGCGGCAGCCGGGCGCGCCCGATACGATGAGGGACATATCCCCGGTGCCCACTTTATCGACCTCAACAGTGATTTGTCGGCGCCGGCGGGCCAGCATGGCGGGCGCCACCCATTACCGGCCCCGGCAGCATTTGCCGCTACCCTGGCTGACTTCGGGGTGGACAGGCAGACTGACGTTATCGCCTACGATGATGCCGGTTTCGGATTTGTGGGGCGCCTGTGGTGGATGATGCGCAGCCTGGGATACCGTCCGCCGCGCCTGCTAAATGGTGGCTATCAGGCGTTTGTCGCCGCCGGAGGGCAGCCACAGCTCGAGGTGCCGCAGGCGCAACCATGCCCGGTGCCTGAACCCGGTGAATGGCAGGGCGTCTGCGATATTCACGGCGTGCGGGCGGCGCAGACCAGCGGTGCCTTACTGGTGGATTCGCGCGATGCGGCCCGTTACCAGGGTTTGGAAGAGCCGATAGACCCGGTGGCGGGGCATATTCCCGGGGCCATTAATCGGCCCTGGGCGCAGCTGCAGGAGGCCGATGGCAAGATCGCGCCAGTGTCGCAGCTGGAGTCCCACTGGGAGGAGGTGTTGCAGGCTGAGCAGGTGGTGGTTTACTGCGGTTCTGGTGTCAGTGCCTGTGCCAACCTGTTTTCGCTGGCGCTACTGGGGCGCGATGATGCCGTGTTGTATGCAGGTAGCTGGAGTGACTGGTGTTCACACCTATAGTTTCGTCTGGCTAGTGTCGTCTGGCTAGTGTCGCCTGGCGTCGGACTGATTTGAAACTTGCTCTGCTGTAGCGCCTGGTAGCCGGGCCGGTTGCCGCTGCCGGGTTCAGAAATCTGCCGCGCAATGGCCTTCCAGTCGCAGCCCGGTTATCGGATGCTCAAAGGCCAGGAACGTGGCGTGCAGCATCAGCCGCGGTGCCATTGCCAGAGCCTCCGGGTGCGCATACATATCACAGCCCAGAATCGGGTGCCCCAGTTCACGCAGGTGAATGCGCAATTGATGAGAGCGCCCGGTGACTGGTTGCAGCAACAGCCGGGTGCGGTCATGCAGGCGCTCCAGGACCGTGAAACGGGTCAGCGCTGCCTTGCCTCTATCCGGGCAGATCATCTGTCGCGGCCGGTTGTCCCAATCACAGGCGATAGGCAGATCTATTTCGCCAGTGTCGTGCTGCACCGCACCGAAAACCACCGCGTGATAGGACTTCTCTACCCTGCGCTCCTGGAACTGGCGGCTGATGTGCGCATGGGTCGGCTTGTTCAGCGGAATCACCATAATGCCCGAGGTGTCCAGATCCAGTCGGTGCACGATGCTGGCGCTGGGATAGCGCTCCTGCAGGCGGGTAATCAGGCAATCCTTGTTCAGCGGATGCCGCCCTGGAATGCTCAGCAACAGGTCCGGTTTGCGCACTAGCAACAGGTCATCATCCTCGTACAGAATACGAATCTCTTCCTGGCTGTGTGGCACGAGGTAGGGCTGATCGTCAGCGCGTTCGCCCGACAGCGGGGCAGGCTTTTGATAGGCAGGCGAATCGCCCGGTGGGTTAGTCATGACAGGCATTCTAGCCACAGGCGCGCTGTGGGCCAAGCGACAACGCGATGCGGACAGCGCAGTGGACCTTGTGGTGGCGCTGTGTCGCAGGCTCGGCAGATGCGTTGTGCACTGCCTGGCTGGTATGATGCCGCGCGATTAATTGCCGGAAGTCGCAATGTCCGAAGCTTATCCATTACTGCAACAACTGCGTGCCGTGCTGCCCTCGGCGCGTCTGGAACCACTCGCGTTGCCGGCCAGCCCGGGCATTCGGCTGCAGTTGCTCAACAGCGATTACCCGCAGGAGCAGCTCACCCCGCAACAGGTGCAGGTCGCCATGGACAACCCGCTTTACTGGGCCTTTTGCTGGGCGTCGGGGCAGGTACTGGCGCAGTATCTCCTGTCTCACCCAGAGCTGGTGGCAGGCAAGCGCGTACTGGATTTCGGCTGTGGTTCGGGCGTCGTTGCGATAGCCGCCGCGCAAGCCGGGGCGGCCCAGGTGATCGCCTGCGATATTGATCCACTGGCGCTGCGCGCTACCGCGCTGAATGCCAGCCTGAACGGTGTAGCGCTGCAGCTGGCAGAGGACTTCCATGACGTGACGCAGGCGCTGGATCTGATCATCGTGGCTGATGTGCTGTATGACAGGGCCAACCTGGGCTGGCTGGACATCTTTGTGCGGCGCGCCAACGCGGTATTGGTCGCCGATTCCCGGGTGAAAGATTTCTGCCATCCGCACTATGAGCAAGTCGCCCGCTACAGCAGCTGCACCCTGCCAGACCTCGATGAATCGGCAGAATTTCGCGATGTGCGACTCTATCGCGGCCATTGGTCTGCGCGCGTTTAATTTTGTACACTGCGCGTTACAACAATCAGGTGAGCCGTTAACCGCATGAATCCCAACTTTCTGGACTTTGAACAGCCCATCGCCGATCTTGAAGTCAAGATTGAAGAGCTGCAGCTGGTCGGCTCCGACAACGAGATCAACATCACCGAGGAAATCGAAACCCTCCGTGAGAAAAGCACCCGTCTGACGGAAAAAATCTACTCAGGGCTCAGTGCCTGGCAGATCGTCAAGGTGGCGCGGCACCCGCAGCGCCCCTACACGCTGGATTACATCCCACGCATCTTTACCGAATTTGAAGAGTTGCACGGGGATCGTCATTTCGGCGATGATCGGGCGATCGTCGGCGGTGTTGCCAGAATCGATGGCCAGCCGGTCATGGTGATCGGGCAGGAAAAGGGCCGCGCGGTGAAGGACAAGGTATTGCGCAATTTTGGCATGCCCAAGCCTGAGGGCTATCGCAAGGCGCTGCGCCTGATGGAGATGGCCGAGCGCTTCAAGATGCCGGTCGTGACGCTTATCGATACCCCCGGGGCCTACCCCGGCATTGATTCTGAAGAGCGCGGTATCAGTGAATCAATCGCCCAGAATCTGGCCGTGATGTCGCGTCTGGCCACGCCCATTGTGTGCATCGTCATCGGTGAGGGCAGCTCGGGCGGCGCACTGGGTATCGGCGTAGGCGACCACCTGGCGATGCTGCAGTATTCAACCTATTTTGTGATCTCACCCGAAGGCTGCGCCAATATCATCTGGAAGAGCACCGATAAAGCACCCGAGGCCGCCGAGGCTATGGGTGTGACATCCTCAGTGTTGCAGGATCTGGGTATCGTGGACGCAACCATCCCTGAGCCCCTCGGTGGCGCTCACCGGAATGTCGATTTGATGGCCGATCGCATTCGCGAACACATCGCAACCCAGCTCGATACCCTGCAACAGCTGCCGTTGGAAGATCTGCTGGCCAAGCGCTACCAGCGTCTCATGTCTTACGGGACCTAGGGCCGCAGCGCGGCTTTCCTGCAGCGCCGGATGTCGGCCTCTTCATCTGTGTTGATCGATCACCGGTGCCTGGACAGCGTGCTGGGCGAATGTCTGGATGCGCCGCGCTGGCTGGTCGGCTTCAGCGGGGGGGTAGATTCCACCGCCTTACTGCATCTGCTGCAGCGCTGGCGGCGGGCGCACAGTGGCGCGCCACCCCTGGCTGCCATACACATCAACCATGCCATGCAGTCTTCAGCCGATGACTGGCAGGTTCATTGCGACTGGATATGCAAGTTTTTGCAGATACCGCTGATCGCCCGGCAGGTGACTGTGCAAGGGACGTCCGAGGCGGCGGCTCGAGAGGCGCGTTACGCTGTTTTTGAAGGGCTGGTTGAGCCCGGTGACATGCTGTTTCTGGGCCATCATCTGGACGACCAGGTCGAGACATTTTTCCTGCGCCTGATGCGTGGTTCGGGCGTTAGAGGGCTGGCGGCGATGGCCCCAACCCGGGCTTTGGCGGGTGGCCAGCTGGTGCGGCCCCTGTTGCAGGTGACCCGCGCGCAGCTCGAAGACTACACGCAGCATCATGGCCTGCGCACGATCGAGGATCCATCCAATGCCGATACCGCCATGGATCGCAATTTCCTGCGCCATCAGCTGTTGCCCGTGATGGCCCGGCGCTGGCCCGGGTATCGCGATACGGTGCTGCGCGCCAGTACTCACATGGCCGTAGCCAACGCCGCACTGGAGGAGGCCCTGCCAGCACCGGCCACAATCCGCAACAGCATGGGGGATCCGGGTGTCGCGGTGGCAGAGCTGAGCGGGGCATCCTTTGACGCGGCTTGTCTGAAGCTGCGCCACTGGTTGCAGCGCCAGGGATGTGATGCGCCGGACAAAACGGTCGTGGAGGAATTTATCCGGCAGCTGCGCGAGTCTTCGCCTCAGGCCGCGCCGCGGCTGCAATGCCGCACCTATGCCTTGCAGCGTTATCAGGATGTCGTGTATCTGCTGCCGGAGCCGCGTGAAGAAGAGCTCGGCCAGCAGGTGTTATTGGTGCCAGGCGGCGTGGCAGACGTGCCGGGTGTCGGGCGCCTGAGTCTGGAGCCAACGAGTGCGCACGGGTTGCTGCTACCCCGCGATGCAACGCTGCGCGTGGTCTGGCGCCAGGGCGGGGAACGCTGTCGCCCGGTGGGTCGGCCTCGCGGCACCACCCTGAAGAAACTGCTGCAGGAGGCCGACATACCGCCCTGGTGGCGTCACCGTGTACCGTTGCTGGAATGGGATGGTCAGTTGCTGGCGATCGGAGATCTATGGGCGTGCCAGAGCGATCATTACCGCGCCGCCGCGCCTCCTGCGCAGCCACTGTGGCACTTGTGCTGGCAGCGTCACACAAACGCGGCTTGAGGGGCCACTTCCGATTGAGCTCATCAGGGGCTTATGGTAGTCTGGTTTCCCATCTTTTTGCAGGTTTCGCAGCTCGTTGGAAGGCATCCCTCGCCCCTGATATGTGCACCCTGTTTGCCCGGCAACACAGCGTAAATAAAGGCTTTTCATGACGCGTTATGTCTTCGTCACTGGTGGTGTGGTTTCGTCCCTTGGTAAAGGGATCGCTGCCGCGTCTCTTGCAGCCGTGCTGGAGTCCCGCGGGCTCAAGGTTACCCTGCTGAAACTCGATCCCTATATCAACGTCGATCCTGGCACCATGAGTCCGTTCCAGCACGGCGAGGTGTTTGTGACCGAAGACGGCGCCGAGACTGATCTTGACCTGGGTCACTACGAGCGCTTCACCCATACCACCATGAAGCGCACCAATAACTTCACCACCGGGCGTGTTTACAACGCGGTGCTGCGGAAAGAGCGGCGTGGCGATTACCTGGGTGGAACAGTGCAGGTTATTCCGCACATCACCGACGAGATCAAGCGCCGGGTGCTGGTCGGAGCGGGTGATGCCGATGTGGCTATCGTTGAAATCGGTGGCACGGTCGGTGACATCGAAGGCCTGCCATTTCTGGAAGCCGCGCGCCAGCTCAAAGTAGAACTGGGCTCCAGTCGCGCACTGCTGATGCACCTGACGCTGGTGCCTTACATCGCCACGGCGGGTGAGATAAAGACCAAGCCTACCCAGCACTCGGTCAAAGAGCTGCGCTCTATCGGCCTGCAGCCTGATATTTTGCTGTGCCGTTGCGCCGTAGACATCGAGGAGAGCGCGCGCAAAAAGATCTCCCTGTTTACCAATGTGGAAGAACGCGCGGTGATCCCGCTGCTGGATGCAGATTCCATTTATCGCATTCCGGGCATGCTGCACGGCTTCGGGCTTGATAACTTCGTGGTTGAGCGTTTTGGCATTGATTGTCCGCCGGCGGATTTGTCCGAGTGGGAAGACGTTGTAGAGCGTGAGTTCACCATCACCAATGGCCAGGTGCGCGTGGCGATGGTCGGCAAGTATGTCGATTTACTGGACGCCTACAAATCACTGAACGAGGCCCTGAAACACGCCGGCCTGCAAACACTGACTGACGTCAAAATCGAGCATATCGACGCCGAGGATATCGAGCGTGATGGCACCGCGATCCTTGAGGGGATGGACGCCATTCTGGTACCGGGTGGTTTTGGCGATCGTGGGGTCGAGGGCAAGATTACGGCGGTGCGCTTCGCGCGTGAAAACAATATCCCGTTTTTGGGTATCTGCCTGGGGATGCACGTTGCGCTGGTCGAGTTCGCGCGCAATGTGTGTCATCTCGAAGGTGCCGATTCCAGTGAGATGAACCCGGACACACCGCACCCTATCGTTGCACTGATTACCGAATGGCAGGAATCAGACGGCAGCACGGTGCAGCGCGATGAAGAGTCAGACAAGGGTGGCACCATGCGCCTGGGCGCCCAGCCCTGTCATGTTGAGCCGGGCAGTAAAGTCAGTCAGATTTACGGCAAGGAACTCATCAGCGAGCGCCATAGGCATCGTTACGAGGTGAACAATAATTATGTGCAGCGCCTGGTCGATGCGGGTATGCGCATCGCTGGGTGGTCCGGTGATCGTTCGTTGGTCGAAATGGTGGAGTTACCTGAGCATGCATGGTTTATCGCCTGCCAGTTTCACCCGGAGTTCACCTCCAGTCCACGCGGAGGGCACCCCTTGTTCACCAGTTATATTGAGGCGGCTATTGCACATGCCGGTGGAGTTTCTGGCGCGCAATAGGGCAGCGCCTTGCCACTTGTTAAGCTGGCACCCATAAATTTGCTACCAACCTGAAGAGTATCTGCCGTGACTGACCAGACCGTCTCCGTTGGAGACATCACGATCAACAATGAAGCCCCGTTCGTCTTGCTTGGCGGGGTCAATGTGCTCGAAAGTCGCGAGTTTGCGCTGCAGGTTGCCGAACATTACGTTGAGGTGTGCGCTCGCCTGGGTATCCCTTATGTGTTCAAGGCCTCCTTTGACAAGGCCAATCGCTCCTCGATCCATTCCTACCGCGGGCCGGGTTTGCACGAAGGCCTGTCTATCCTGGAAGCCGTGAAATCCACCTTTGGTGTTCCCGTTATCACGGATGTACACACGCCTGAACAGGCGGCGCCCGTTGCTGAAGTGTGTGACATTATCCAGCTGCCGGCTTTTCTCGCGCGCCAGACCGATCTGGTGGAGGCAATGGCAGTCACCGGTGCCGCTATCAATATCAAGAAGCCACAGTTCCTGAGCCCGTCGCAGATGGGCAACGTGGCGGAGAAGTTCGCGGAGTGCGGCAATAATCGCATTATGCTGTGCGAGCGCGGCAGCAATTTTGGTTACGATAATCTGGTTGTCGATATGCTGGGGTTCGGCGTGATGAAGCAATCCTGCGGCAATGCGCCCCTGATTTTTGATGTCACCCATGCGCTGCAATGCCGCGATCCGGGTGGTGCGGCTTCTGGCGGTCGTCGCTCGCAGGTTGCTGACCTGGCGCGCGCCGGTATGGCGGTTGGTCTTGCCGGCCTGTTCCTGGAGGCGCATCCAGAGCCTGAGAAGGCGCTCTGCGATGGACCAAGTGCCCTGCCACTGGCACAGCTCGAGGCGTTCCTGCAACACGTAAAAGCGGTGGATGATGTGGTCAAAGCCCTGCCGTCTCTCACCATCAAATAGAACCATTGAAATAACGGAGCTTCAACAATGAGCAACATCGCGAATATTCAGGCCTTCGAGGTGATGGACTCCCGGGGCAACCCTACGGTAATGGCGGAAGTGACGCTGGAGAGCGGTGAGGTCGGTGCTGCCTGTGCTCCGTCAGGCGCGTCCACGGGTTCACGCGAGGCACTGGAGCTGCGCGACGGCGACGGCGAGCGCTATCTTGGCAAGGGCGTGCTGAAGGCGGTGCAGCATGTCAATGGCCCCATCCGCGATTTATTGCTGGGCCACGATGCCACCGCGCAGCGTGACCTGGATGCCGCGATGATCGATGCCGATGGCACCGAAAACAAGGCAAAGTTCGGTGCCAATGCCATTCTGGCGGTGTCGCTGGCGGCTGCCAGGGCCGCAGCCAGTGCGCGCAAAATCCCCCTGTACCAGCACATTGCAGATATCAACGGCACCAGTGATTTCACCATGCCCGTGCCGATGATGAACATTCTCAACGGCGGCGAGCATGCCGATAACAATGTCGACATTCAGGAATTCATGGTGCAACCGGTGGCCGCTCCGACGTTTGCAGAAGGCCTGCGCGCCGGCGCTGAAATCTTCCACCAGTTGAAAAAGGTATTGTCGGCGCGTGGTTTGAATACCGCTGTCGGTGATGAGGGTGGTTTTGCCCCGAACCTGCCGTCCAACGAGGCGGCGCTGGAAGTGATTGCCGAGGCAGTGGGTAAAGCCGGCTATAAACTGGGCACAGACATTACACTGGCACTGGATTGCGCAGCGTCGGAGTTTTACAAAAACGGTGTCTATGATCTGGCGGGCGAGAACAAGCAGTTCAGCAGCGCGCAGTTCACTGACTATCTGGCGGAGCTTGCTGCAGGCCATCCGATTATCTCGATAGAAGACGGCCTTGATGAATCTGACTGGGAGGGCTGGAAGTTACTCACCGACAAGATCGGCGACAAGATCCAGCTGGTCGGCGATGACCTGTTCGTTACCAACACCAGAATTCTGCGCGAGGGTATCGACAAGGGCGTGGCCAACTCGATCCTGATCAAATTCAACCAGATCGGCAGTTTGTCTGAAACCCTGGACGCTATTGCCATGGCCAAGGCGGCCGGATATACCGCCGTGATCTCACACCGTTCGGGTGAGACCGAAGACACCACAATCGCTGACCTGGCCGTGGCAACCGCTGCGGGCCAGATCAAAACGGGTTCCCTGTGCCGCTCTGATCGTGTCGCCAAATACAATCGTCTGCTGCGTATAGAAGCGCAGTTGGCGGGGCGTGCACCTTATCGCGGTATGGCGGAATTCAGCCGGTAGGGCAGGGCCTTGCGCTGGCTGCTTGCGGTCCTTGTGTTTATCCTGCTGGTGTTGCAATACCGCCTGTGGGTTGCGCAGGGTAGCCTGGCTGAACAGCGTCGCCTGGAGCGCCAGGTCGAAGAACAGACAGCGGTCAATGCGCAGTTGCAGCAGCGCAATGCAATACTTGAGCGTGAGGTTCGCAACCTGAAAAGTGGTAACAGCGCCCTTGAGCAGCATGCCCGGGAGCAATTGGGCCTGGTGCGCGAGGGAGAGACTTTCTTCCAGTTTGGCGCGCCCGGGCGCGAGAAGGCGTCCGGTAATGGCGCAAATCCTCCGTCCTTATCGACTGACCCAGAGACAGCGCAATGACAGCGACTGCTGGCCACTGCTGGGGCATTCTGCCCGCGGCCGGTGTTGGACTGCGCATGGGCGAAGACCGCCCCAAACAATACTTGCAACTGGCTGGCGCGACGGTGCTGGAGCATAGTCTGGGTGCATTATTGCAGTGCCACGCATTGCAAACAGTGGTGGTCGCACTGCACTGTAACGACGAGCGAGCACCCGATGTCCGGGCGTTGCAGCAAGAGCGCGTGTTATGCACCCAGGGCGGCGAACAGCGCAATGACTCGGTACTGGCGGCACTGCGTGCGTTAGACGGCATTGCCGCGCAGCAGGACTGGGTGCTGGTGCACGATGCGGCGCGCCCCTGCGTGCAGCCACAGGATATTGAGCGGCTGATTGATGCTGTGGTTAAAACAGGCTGCGGTGGTCTGCTGGCGGAGCCAGTGATGGACACGGTGAAGCGCGCCGACAACAGCGGCCGGGTATTAGAGTCCATTGATCGCAGTAATTTATGGCGCGCCCAGACCCCACAGATGTTTCGTTACGGTGAGCTGGTGGCCGCGCTGGAGCAGGCGGCAGCACAGGGCAGGCAGGTCACCGACGAGGCTTCAGCCATGGAAATGGCGGGGTATCCGGTGCAGCTGATTCCCGGCTCGCCGTCCAATCTGAAGATAACAGTGCCGGCTGACTTACCGCTGGCGCAATGGTGGTTGGAACAGCGCAAGGGTGGTAACAGCTAAAGTGATCAGGGAAATGAGCAGCCAATGAGAATAGGTCATGGGTATGATGTGCACCGTTTTGGCGCCGGGGATTCCATTATCCTCGGCGGCGTGCGAATCGCGCACGATCACGGTCTGGTGGCGCATTCAGATGGCGATGTTCTGATTCACGCGCTGTGCGATGCACTGCTGGGCGCTATTGGCCAGGGTGATATCGGGCGACATTTTCCTGATACCGATGCAGCCAATGCAGACATCGACAGCCGTTTGTTGCTGCAGCGCGTGATGGCACTGGTGGCAGACGCGGGCTGGGAGATAGGCAATGTGGATGCCACTATCGTGGCTCAGGCGCCGAAAATGGCGCCACATATCAGCGCCATGTGCCAGAACCTTGCGCACGATCTGGCGACCTCTGTCGCACAAGTCAATGTCAAGGCGACTACCACCGAGAAACTCGGTTTTGCCGGTCGCGGCGAAGGTATCGCCGCTCACGCGGTTGTCCTGCTGGCGCCTCTGACGCGATGAGCCAGGGCAGCCCACGCGCCTGGGGTGACGCCGTGGGCAGTGCTGTGTTGCGCAGCGTCCCGGATGATTTTCTGGTCAGTGAGGAACTGGGTTTTGAACTGGCCGGCGAGGGCGAACACGTTTTCCTGTATCTTCAGAAGACGGGCCTGAACACGGCAGAGCTGCAACAACGGCTGTCATCGTTGAGTGGTGTGCATCCGCGAGATATCGGCTATAGCGGCATGAAAGACCGTAATGCGGTGACCCGGCAGTGGTTTAGCGTGGGCATGGCTGGCCGACCAGAGCCGCCGTGGCAGCAACTGGAATCCAGTGGCGATGTGCAGGTACTGTCCGTGCAGCGTCACCTGCGCAAATTGCGTCGCGGTGTGCATAGGGCGAACCGCTTTCGTCTGCGTTTGCGCAACGTTTGCGGTGAGCGCGATGCGCTGCAGGCGCGTCTTTGCCAACTGCGTGATGGCGGCGCGCCCAACTATTTTGGTGAGCAACGTTTCGGGCGCAATGGTTCAACCCTGCAGGCGGCACGAACGTGGATGGAAAGCGGCGGTCGCCGGGTGTCGCGTGCACGACGTGGCCTGTATCTGTCGGCTCTGCGCGCGCATGTATTCAACGCCCTGCTGGGTGAGCGGGTAGCCGCGGGTACCTGGAACACGATTGTTGATGGCGACGTGTGTCTGCTGCAGGGAACGCGCAGTCACTTTCGTTGTGAGGCGGCCGACGAGACTTTACAACAGCGTGCCGCAGAGGGTGACTTACACCCCGCCCTGCCGTTGTGGGGCCGTGGTCTGTCGGCAGCCGATGGCGCGCTGGCTGGCGCGTCTGATGTATTGGCTGAATGTGACGAGATATGCCGCTTTTTGGACGTAACCGGGCTAACACCCGAGTGGCGCGCGGCACGCCTGCTGGCGGATGACTTTTGCTGGCAGTTTTGTGATGATGATTATCTGCAACTGGATTTTGCCCTGGGTGCCGGCGCTTTCGCCACCGCGCTACTGGCGGAGTTTGTGCAGTACACGCAAGGGGATTCAGGGAGTGACAAGGGCAGTGAGTAAGGTCGACCTCAACGGTATCGGTATGACGTCGCAGCGCACGCGCGAGCGTTTGATACAGCGTCTGGTCGACCAGGGTATCAACAATGACGCCGTGCTGGATGTGCTCCGCACGACACCCAGGCACCTGTTTCTGGACGAAGCCATGGCGCATCGTGCCTATGAGGATGTTGCGCTGCCAATCGGATTTCAGCAGACCCTGTCGCAACCGTATATCGTGGCCCGCATGACAGAGCTGTTGCTGGCGGCCGGGCCACGCTCCCGGGTGCTGGAAATTGGCACCGGGTCGGGCTACCAGACCGCCATCCTGGCGCAATTGGTGGAAGAGGTTTACAGCGTGGAGCGTATCAAACCCCTGCAACAGAAAGCGCGGGCCCGGTTGCGCCAACTCAAGCTGCGCAATGTTCATATGACACATGCTGATGGTGGGATGGGCTGGCCCGAGCGCGGGCCGTTCGATGGCATCATGGCAACGGCAGCACCGGAGCGTATTCCTGAGGAACTGTTACAGCAGTTGGCGATGGGCGGGCGCCTGGTGATTCCCGTAGGCGGAGACAGCCAGCATTTGCAGGTTGTTGATCGCACCGTTGAAGGTTACGAGACCACCATCGTCGAGGCCGTGCGTTTCGTGCCACTGCTTCCCGGTGTCATGCGATGAAGCAGCCCACTGCACTGGGTGTTTATCTGCGCGGCGTGTTGATGGGCGCCGCCGATATCGTGCCCGGCGTATCGGGCGGTACCATTGCGTTCATCACCGGGATCTACGATATCCTTTTAGGCAGCATCCGTGCCGTCGACCTGACCTTCATTCGCCAGCTGTTACGACTGCAGATCAGCGCCGCCTGGCGCCATGTGAACGGCGGGTTTCTGCTGGCACTGTTGCTGGGTATCGCCACCAGCGTGGTATCGCTGGCCAGAGTGATTTCCTGGCTGCTGGAATTTCACCCTGTGCCACTGTGGGCCTTCTTTTTTGGTCTGATTCTGGCGTCTGCGCTGGTGCTGTTGCGTCAGGTGACGCAGTGGAATCCGCAGCGCGCGTTGAGTCTTCTGGCGGGCTGTGCGATTGCGGTTTTTATAGCCCTGTCGCCGGTGGTGGCAATGAACGTTGGGCTTCCAGGCGTTTTTCTCAGCGGTTTCCTGGCGATCTGCGCCATGATCCTGCCGGGTATTTCGGGGAGTTTTATTCTTGTGCTGCTGGGTATGTATGCCACGGTGCTGACTGCGGTGAAATCATTTGACCTGTTGTTCATTGCTGTTTTTGCCCTGGGCGCAGGCGCCGGTCTGCTGTGCTTCTCGCGCCTGCTTTATTGGCTCTTACATCGATTTCACCAGGGCACGATGGCACTGTTAACCGGGTTCCTGTTTGGTTCACTGGCGGTGGTGTGGCCCTGGAAGCAGGTGCTGGAGTGGGTGCCCGGCAGCCACGGTCAACTCAAGCCAGGGCAAACCTGGCCAGTGACGCCGGCCGAATTCCAACGGTTGACGGGCGAGGACGCGCAGCTTGCGTTGTGCCTTGCCCTGGTGCTTGTCGGCTTTGCCCTGGTCTGGTTGATCAATACCCGTTGGGGGGACGGGTAGGGGAAAGAGGCGGCCTTGATATATTCACAGACACTAGCAGCGTATTGCAATGAACGTGCACTGGGGCGATTGTTACAGTGCGCGCTGTGTTGTTTTGCAATCCTGTTTCTCACTGCCTGTGGCAACCACCCCGGCGCGCCGGTGGAGGATCGATACGGGCGCACATCGCCAGCGACTTCCGGGGTCTACTATGTGCAGCGCGGCGAAACTCTTTACTCCATTGCGTTTCGTTATGGCCTGGACTATCGCCGTCTTGCCGCTGCCAATGGCATAAGCCCCCCCTACACCATTTACCCCGGACAGCGCCTGGCGCTGTCCGAGTCTACGCAGAGGGTTTTGGCTGCCAGACCGGATCCTGCACCCGCCAATCCGCAGCCTGCGACAAAACCCGCACCCCCAGTGAGTTCCCCGGCCAGCACGCCAGTAAAAGTAACCCCGGTACCCCCGGTAAGCTCACCCAGCTCCAAACCGGCTGCCGGTAGCGTGAGCAAACCAGTAACCAGTCCGCCGCCCGCGCCTGCGACCCGCCAGCCCTCTGCGGCGCCGTGGACCGGACAGGCTGTCAGCGCATGGCGCTGGCCGGCCGAAGGCAGAGTGACGCGCGGGTATTCCTCCAGCGTGCACAAGGGTATCGATATCGGCGGACAACGCGGTGACCCTGTGGTGGCGGTTGCTGACGGTAAGGTTGTCTATGCCGGTACCGGCATTGTCGGCTTCGGTGAACTGTTGATCATCAAGCACAATGAGCTCTACCTCAGCGCCTATGGCCACAATCACCGTTTGCTGGTCGCAGAGGGACAGGTGGTCTACGCCGGGCAAAAAATAGCGGAAAAGGGCAGTTCCGGCACAGATTCCGTCAAGTTGCACTTCGAAATCCGCAAGCAGGGCAAGCCCATCGATCCGCAGCGCTTGCTGCCTCGCCGCTAGCCGCGCCGCCTGTAGAGCGCCCCTGCGTTGCACCGCTGTCGACGGGAAATATCCGTCGCGGTGTCTTGTAATTGGTTCGAGCCCTGAGTTAATCTGGTCAGCCCGGCGGGATTTACTCCCAGTAATTCACTGTAACAGTGAGGGATGGCCATGGACGCGGACAGAACAATAAATAACAGGGGCTCCATCACCAGCGCAACATCAGGCGCATCGTTGGACGCACTGGCAGAAGAGCAACAACACGCAGTTCCCTCAGATGACCAGGGCGAGGCCAGTTTCGATAAGGCCAAGGCACGCACTGCGCGCAGGGGTGCGAAATCGCTCGATGCCACGCAGCTTTACCTCAACGAAATCGGCTATTCACCACTGCTCAGTGCGGATGAAGAAAAGCACTATGCGCGCCTGGCACTGTCCGGTGACGAAGCCGGTCGCAAGCGCATGATTGAAAGTAACCTGCGCCTGGTGGTGAAAATTTCCAGACGCTACATCAATCGTGGTCTCACGCTTTTGGACCTGATCGAAGAGGGTAATCTGGGCCTGATTCGCGCCGTTGAAAAATTTGATCCGGAACGCGGCTTCCGATTCTCGACCTATGCCACCTGGTGGATTCGCCAGACCATCGAGCGTGCCATCATGAACCAGACGCGCACCATCCGTCTGCCGATTCATGTTGTGAAAGAACTCAACACCTATCTGCGTGCGGCGCGAGAGCTTACCCAGAAGCTGGATCATGAACCTTCCGCAGAGGAGATTGCGGCTTTACTGGACAAGCCGGCAGCGGATGTAAAGCGCCTGCTGAAACTGAATGAGCGCGTGACATCTATGGATACGCCGGTGGGTCCGGATTCTGATCGAGCTGTTGTCGATACTATTGCGGACCAGAATGAGAGCGATCCCTCACAGCTGTTGCAGGACAGCGATATCTGCGACAGCATCAGCGCATGGTTGGATGAACTCTCGGACAAGCAGCGTGAAGTGGTGTCTCGCCGCTTCGGCCTGCGCGGTCATGAAAGCAGTACGCTGGAAGAGGTGGGACGCGAAATCGGCCTGACACGCGAACGCGTGCGCCAGATTCAGGTTGAGGCGCTCAAGCGGCTGCGCGTTATTATGGAAACGCAGGGTTTGAGCGGGGAATCCATTTTTAATTAGATTGATCTTTCAGACCATCCGCCAAGCTTTTTCGTAACGCCGCTCTTGTCGGCGTTTTTTGCGTTTGGGGCTGTGTATCTTGTTGCATCATCCTTTCGTATGATGACCTGAAATCCGGGAAATGAGCTTTCAATGAGTTACAAACGAATCGTATTGCGTGCCTTCGGTGGTCCAGAGCAGTTAGAGGTTGAGGAAGTGAAGACTTTACCGTCGCCTGGTGATGGCGAAATCCGGGTAAAGGTTTTAACCGCTGGCACTGGCTTTACCGATACCATCGTGCGTCAGGGCCAGTATGTGGGCGTCAAGCAAAAGCCGCCCTTCGTGCTCGGTTACGATTGGTTCGGCGTGGTTGATGCGCTGGGCCCCGGCGTTACTAACGTCAAGGTCGGGCAGGCAGTGGCCGATATGCCCGTTATCGGCGGCTATACCCAGTATCTGTGTGTCGATGCCAGCCGCGTTATTCCAGCGCCCGATGGGCTGGATCCGGCAGCTGCGGTCGCCATGATCCTGTCCTATACCACGGCCTATCAAATGCTGACTCGGCTGAAGACACTGCAACCCGGCATGACCGGACTGGTGCATGCAGCGGGCGGCGCGGTGGGCACTGCGCTGCTGGAGTTGGGGCAGCTGATGGGACTCAAGCTTTATGGCACCGCTTCACAGGGTAAACATGATCTGGTGCGCCGCTATGGCGCAATTCCCATCGATTATCGCAATGCAGATTTTGAGTCTGTGATTGCGCGTGAAACGGCGGGGAAAGGTGTCGACATCGTATTCGATACCATCGGAGCGGCAAACTGGGTCCGCTCCTACCGCTGCGTGAAACGGGGCGGCTTGCTGGTAGGCTTTGGTGCACTGCACCTCACTACCGGTGAGGAAAGGGTACTCTCCCTGCTATGGGGGCTTGCGCGATTGCAGGGACTGTGGAAGTTGGTGCCCGACGGACGCTCAAGTTGTTTTTATAATATCCAGACGCGGCGTGAGAAACATCCGCAGGAATTTCGCGAAGATGTGGAGGCCTTGTTTTCGCTACTGCATGAAGGCCAATTGCATCCCGCGATCGCCGACACTGTGCCATTGACTGAAGCGGCGGCTGTGCATCGCCGCATTGATAATGCTGAGATAGCCGGTAAGGTTGTGTTGTTGTGCAACGAGTAGAGGGAATATGACAATGCGCAGGATTCTGCCGGGTTTGCTGGCGTCGATGTTACTTGCGGGCTGTATGTCTACCACGCCGTTATTCAATGGCGAGAATCTGCAGGGTTGGTGGACGACAGGCGATGCGCAGTGGCAGGCGGGTAACGGGCAGATCGTTGCGCGTGGTGACGGCGATGGCTATATCGCCAGCGATTCCAGCTATGGCGACTTCCTGTTGTCACTGGAGTTCTGGGTAGATGCCACCACAAACTCGGGTGTCTATATCCGTTGCCGTGATCGCGCTCGCATCCATCCCGAGACCTGCTATGAGATCAACATCTGGGATGACCATCCGCAGCCAGATGCGCGTACCGGGTCGATTGTGTTCAAGGTGATGCCGCCACTGGCGCAAGTGCTGACGGTGGGACGCTGGAATCGCTATGAAATTGTGGCTCGTGGCGCGCGTATCGAAGCGCGTGTGAATGGCGTGCTGACCGCTGTACTGGAAGATGCGGATGAACGGGCCGGGTTTATCGCGCTGCAACACGCTGAAACAGGCACCGTGAAATTCCGCAATATTCAACTTACCCCGCTGTAGCCGCTGCCTTGTTGTGAAATGCCGTGCGATAGGCACTGGGGGTGACGCCATACCAGCGCTTGAAGGCACGCCTGAAGTTGGCGCTGTCATGGTAGCCCAGCAGTGCAGCTACCGCCTCAACGCTCAGGCCAGATTCGTTCAGGTGACGTGCGGCCAGTTCGGCCAGTAATGCATCGCGGACTTTGTGATAGGCGCTGCCCTCGCGTTCGAGGCGGCGCGCCAGTGTGCGTTTGGAGACGAACAACGCCTGCGCGACATCAGCCTCGGTGATGCTGCCGGCCGGCTTGGACAACAGTAACAGGCGCACGCGGTCACGTGTGGAAAGATGGCTGGCAGGCGTTTGCTGCATCAGTTTGAGGCACAGGGCCTTGGCCAGGGCGTGCGCCTCGCGATCACCAGCGGCATTGCTGGCCTGTACCGTAGACAATGGCAGGCTGACGGTATTGCCTGGCGCAGAAAAAGTGATCGGCGAATTCAGATAGTCGGGGTACACTCGGGCATAGTCCGGCGCACTGTAAGTCAGGCAGATGCGCGCCTCGGTCAGCGCGCGGCCCAGTACCGCCTCGGCGACTGCCTGAATAACCAGCGCAAAACACTCCAGCAGCACCCGTTTTTCTGCCGGCTGGGCACGCAGGCGGAAAGCCAGTGAACAATGCAGCCATTGAGCGTCCGTTGTGAGTGTGAGCTGTGCAAAGGGAATACGCGTCGGCAGGTAGTCACGCAGTGCCTGCAGTGCGCTCAGCAGGTCCGGACTGGTCAACACCAGATACCCTACGGGCCCATGTGCCGAGGGCTGCAGTTGCCTGCCCAGGCGCAGGCCGAACTCGGGTATATCTCGTATACGACAGGCGTTTTGCAGTACCCGCAACTGCTGCGCCGCCGTTAGCCGGGTCTCGTCACCGGGTAGCAGAATATCGCCGGTCAGGCCGGTTCCCTCCAGTAGTCGTGGTAGTTCTTTTTCCTGTAAACCCAGCTCTCGCGCGACGATGCGTGAGTAGCTGCTCGGAATGAATAACTGATCCGCTCTGGGCAAACGCTACCTCCTGAGCTGTGTGTGGGATGGGCTCCTTGATATCCATTCAGTGTCAACTAATGACTCCCTGTTGTCAAAAAATGACCTCCTGCAACAGGGTCTTTTGTCTAAACTGTGTGTATCACTGATTGTTCTGAGGACAGGCGTATGCCGAAAATCACCCTGATAGAGTTTAGCGGTACCAAGCACGTCATCGATGCCGAGGTCGATAAGTCATTGATGCAGAATGCGCTGGATAATGCCGTTACGGGCATCGATGCAGACTGCGGTGGTGGCTGTGCCTGCGGTACCTGTCACTGCTTCGTCGACGAGCAGTGGTTGGCCAGCGCCGGCGAGATAGACGCCATGGAAGAGGCCATGTTGTCCATGCGGCCGGATCGCAGTGGCAACTCCCGGCTCAGTTGCCAGGTCCAGATCAGCGATGCCCACGAGGGCATGGTGGTGCGCCTTCCTGAATTCCAGATGTAAATCACTCACGAGGTAGTGTTATGAACCAGGCCGTTGAATTACCCGATCCCTATACCCTGCCATTGGAGCAGATCGACGTCAGTAATCCGCGGTTGTTCGGTGAGGATGCCTGGCGGCCGTATTTCGAACGGTTGCGCGATGAGGCGCCGGTACATTACCTGGCAGACAGCCCTTTCGGCCCATTCTGGTCGGTGACACGGTTTGAGGATATTGTAGCGGTCGATACTAACCATACGGTGTACTCTTCCGAGCCAACAATCGTCATTGGTGACCTGACGGATGATATCCCGTTCGAAATGTTCATCGCCATGGATCCACCCAAGCACGATGTGCAGCGTCGCGCGGCACAGCCCGTGGTGGCCCCACAGAACCTGGCGCAAATGGAATCCTTGATTCGCTCGCGGGTGATCGAAATTCTCGACGGCCTGCCACGCGATGAAACCTTTGACTGGGTGGAGCGGGTTTCGATCAACCTGACGACACAAATGCTGGCCACGCTGTTTGATTTTCCCTTTGAGGAGCGTCACAAGCTCACCTACTGGTCTGATATTGCAGCGGGTTCGCCCGAAATCTCCGGCGGGGATGTTACACACGAAGAACGCGTTACCGGCCTGCGCGAGTGTCTGGCGACCTTTACCGAGCTGTGGCACGAGCGCAAGGGCAAGGAGGGCGGCTTTGATCTGATATCCCTGCTGCAGCGCGACCCCAATACCGCAGATATGGTGGATCGCCCCATGGAGTATCTCGGCAACCTTTGCCTGTTGATCGTGGGTGGTAACGACACCACCCGCAACTCAGCGACCGGCGGCGTACTGGCTTTGAACCAGCATCCAGAAGAGTACGACAAGCTGCGCGCGAATACCGGGCTGATCCCCTCCATGGTGTCAGAAATTATCCGCTGGCAGACGCCACTGGCTCACATGCGGCGCACGGCCACCCAGGATACTGAGCTGGCCGGGCAGAAAATTCGTAAAGGCGACAAGGTGGTGATGTGGTATGTGTCCGGTAATCGCGACAAAACCGCCATCGACAATCCGGATGCGTTCATCATAGACAGGCCCAACCCGAGGCACCACGTATCATTCGGGTTTGGCGTTCACCGTTGTATGGGGAATCGCCTGGGCGAGATGCAGCTGCGTATTCTGTGGGAGGAAATTATGCAGCGGTTCCACTTTATTGAAGTGATGGGCGAACCGACGCGCGTGCAATCGAACTTTGTGAATGGGTATAAAACGTTACCCGTTCGGCTGCACACGCTGTGAATCAGTAGATTTTGACGCGGGTGGTCAGCGGTTTGCAGTGCGCCACGTCGATGGTGTAGTTGTACATGCCCCTGGGCGTGTCCTTACCTTTGACGCGGCAGCGCAGCTTGCCTTTTTTGTTGCTTTTGAAGTTGCACTCGCTGCTGCCTTCCTTGACGAACGGATTCTTGTTGCCCTGGTCGAACACGATATTGAAGGCGTCTTTACCTTCCATGACCCAGGTAATGTGTTTTTCCTGACGGGTGCAGACACAGCCCGTGTCAGCGGCACAGTCGGCTCGGCCGCCGGCCTTCTTGTTACTGCAGTTGTCGTGATCGCCACCGAATGCGGCTTTGACTTCACACTGCTTGCCATCTGCGGGTTCGGTCACACTGATGCGGACTTTCTGCTCTTTGGTTTCAGCCTGTAGCATTGGGCTGGCCAAAAGCACGCAGGCTAGCAGGCCGAACTGCAGCAGTTTGCTATCTATCAAGCGGTTGAACATTGTATTCTCTCCTTTGTTGAACCAAAAAAAACCCCGGCGTAATAATACGGCGGGGTTTATTTCACAGGCTGCGAGGCTAGCGCTCCAGCAAGGCCAGTTTGTTGGGTTTACCATCCCATTCCTCAGCGTCCGGCATAGGCTCTTTCATTTCGGTAATGCAGGGCCACACTTCAGCCAGTTCGGCGTTGAGTTCCATAAATACTTGCTGATCTTCTGGCAGCTCATCTTCGGAGAAGATGGCGTCGGCGGGACACTCTGGCTCGCACAGCGCACAGTCGATACATTCATCGGGATGAATAACCAAAAAGTTTGGACCCTCATAAAAACAATCTACGGGACAAACTTCCACACAGTCCGTGTGCTTGCAGTTGATGCAGTTTTCTCCTACCACGAATGTCATTACTGAAATGCCTCTTGCTTATGGGATGTGGTGCTAAAGCGCGCTAGTTTACCTGTACGTCAGACGAAATTGAAGTTTTTTGCCGCACCTTCAAGCTCGTTGAGGACGGCGCTAATCAAGTTGTGATTTGAGTGCGTACAGGGCATCAAGCGCCTGTCGAGGTGTCATATCATCCAGAGCGAGTTCGCTCAGCGCCTCCACCACTGGGTGTGGGGCAGCGGTGCTGAACAGGTCAGTCTGCGCCAGCGGTGCCTGTGGCACGGCGGCTGCGGAACGATCGCTCTCCAGCTCCTGCAGCTTGTCCTGTGCCGCCTTGAGCACCGGCCCTGGGATGCCCGCCAGTTTGGCGACCTGCAGCCCGAAGCTGCGATTGGCCGGGCCGTCCTGTATGTGGTGTAGAAATACGACATGGTCCTGGTGTTCGGTAGCATCCAGGTGGACATTGGCCATGCCGGGCACCTGTTCGGGCAGTGCTGTCAGTTCGAAATAGTGCGTAGCGAACAGGGTGAAAGCCTGCACCGAGCGAGCCAGCTCTACTGCCGCAGCCCAGGCCAGGCTCAGACCGTCGAAAGTACTGGTGCCACGGCCCACCTCATCCATCAATACCAGGCTGCGCGGCGTGGCGTTGTGCAGAATGTTCGCGGTTTCCGTCATTTCAACCATGAATGTCGAGCGACCGGAAGCAAGATCATCCGATGAGCCGATGCGGGTAAAGATGCGGTCGATGGGTGACAGGCGCGCTGCACTGGCGGGCACATAGCTGCCAATGTGCGCCAGCAGTGCAATCACCGCGTTCTGGCGCATATAGGTCGATTTACCGCCCATGTTCGGCCCAGTGATCAACAGCATGCGGCGCTGGCTGTTCAGCAGGGTATCATTGGCAATGAAGGGCTCGTCCAGCACCTGCTCCACCACCAGATGACGCCCCTGGCTGATTTCAAAGATGGGCTCGTCGCAAAACTCAGGCTGGCAAAGGTTCAGTGTATCGGCACGTTGCGCGAGGTTGGCCAGCACGTCTGTTTCCGCGACGGCGTTGGCGGAATCCTGCAGTGCGTGCAGCTGTTCGTTGAGTCGCTCCAGCAGGGCGTCGTACAGCGCCTTTTCGCGCGCCAGTGCGCGGCTCTTGCTGGACAGCGCCTTGTCTTCAAAGGTTTTCAGCTCGGGGGTGATAAAGCGTTCCGCGTTTTTCAGGGTCTGGCGGCGCACATAGCTTGCCGGTGCTGCATCAGATTGGGCGCGGCTGATTTCAATGTAATAGCCATGGACGCGGTTATAACCGACTTTCAGGGTAGAAATCCCCGTGGCCGCGCGTTCGCGCTGTTCAATTTCCAGCAGGTAATCGCCGGCATTGCTGCTGATCTTGCGCAGTTCGTCCAGTTCGGCGTCATAGCCGTCAGCGATGACGCCGCCGTCGCGAATTACCACGGGCGGGTTTTCAATCAGCGCCTGTTGCAGCAATTCACACAGTTCAGGGTACTGGCTTGTCTGCTCGTGCAGAGCAGACAATCGTGCTGCGCTGGCTTCGCTCAACGCAGCACGCAGTTGGGGCAGTGCTGCCAGTGAGCTCAGCAGCCGTGTCAGGTCGCGCGGGCGAGCCGAGCGCAGGGCGACGCGCGTCAGAATGCGCTCCATATCTCCAATGGGTTTTAGCGCGTTGCGCACCGTTTCGTAACGATAGTTGTCACACAGCGCAGCAATCGCAGCCTGGCGCGCCTGCAGCACAGCGATATCGGTTAACGGGCGGTGCAGCCAGCGGCGCAGCAGCCGGCTGCCCATAGCGGTAGTGGTTTCGTCCATGACTGCAAACAGCGTGTTGCTGTCGCCGCCGGTCATATTGATGTCGATTTCCAGGTTGCGTCGTGTAGCGGCATCCAGAATGACGCTCTCTGCGCGGTTTTCGTGGCTCAGTGAGCGCAGGTGCGGCAGGTTGCTGCGCTGCGTATCTTTCACATATTGCAGCAGGCAGCCTGCGGCGCCGATGGCCAGATCCAGTCCATCGCACCCAAAACCCTGCAGGTCATGCGTCTGGAACTGCGTATTCAATGCGCGATGGGCGCTGTCCACGTCGTATTCCCACACGGGCTGGCTGCGTGCGCCGGGCCGAGTGGTGATGGCGGCATGACCGATAGTCTCGCAATACAGCGTTTCCGCCGGATTCAGGCGCTGTAATTCACTCGTCAACGCTTCGTCACCGTTAACTTCCAGCACGCGGAAGCGGCCGCTGCTCAGGTCGAGGTAGGCGATGCCATAGTGCTCCTGCTTCTGGTTGACCGCCAGCAACAGATTGTCGCTACGCTCATCCAGCAGCGCCTCATCAGAGAGGGTGCCGGGCGTGACAATCCGCACGACCTTGCGCTCCACCGGGCCTTTGCTGGTAGCCGGGTCGCCGATCTGTTCAGCGATGGCCACCGCAACGCCCGCTTTAACCAGGCGCGCCAGGTAGCCCTCTGCCGCGTGATAGGGCACGCCACACATGGGGATTGGCTCGCCGCCCGATTTACCCCGGGCGGTAAGCGTGATGTCCAGCAGGCGTGCTGCGGTTTTGGCATCGTCGAAAAACAGCTCGTAGAAATCACCCATGCGGTAGAACAAGAGCTCGCGTGGGTGTTCTGCCTTGATGCGCAGGAACTGCTGCATCATTGGCGTGTGTGTAACGTCTTGATTCAAAAGGAAAGTATCTTTAGTTGTCAGCGATTTAAGTGTTGCAGGCGGGATCTATGATAGAGGCAAACAGCCTTAGCGAACACCTCTCGCGTGACGAAAAGACCGCGTTAAGCGGAGGCGCCGGTTTTTAGGAATAGTTTAGCGGACCCCGGGATTACGGGTTTCCGGGTGTTTGATCAGGCCCTGGTTGGCAGAAACTTCAACGCGACGCCGTTATTACACCAGCGCTGATTGGTTGGTGCAGGGCCATCATCGAAGACATGTCCCTGATGACCGCCGCAGCGCGCGCAGTGATATTCCGTGCGCGGCCAGATCAGTTTGAAGTCTCGCTTGGTATTCATCGCGTCCGGGATGGAGGTGAAGAAGCTGGGCCATCCCGTGCCGCTTTCGTACTTCATGCCTGAGGTAAACAGCGGTAGCTCGCAGCCGGCGCAAACGAAAATACCATCGCGCTTTTCGGCATTCAGTGGGCTGGTGCCGGGACGTTCCGTGCCCTCCTCACGCAATACGTCAAACTGTTGTGCGGTCAGTAGCTGACGCCATTCGGCCTCCGTCCTGGACACGGTATCGGCAACCGACGGCGGCTGAAAGCCTTCTGGCACCAGATCTCTCCACTGCTCACGCAGCGCGGCGATATCCGCTGTGGAGCGTTTCGCCGCGAAGGCCAGCGCGGATGACAGGGCCAGGGGCAGGGTAGCAAGTACAGATATAAAGTTGCGTCGTTTCATAAAATAGTCAGACCGTGGCTCAGCACAATGATTCAATAATGTTAGCGCATTTGCCATGTCCCTACCCCTGCGTAGTCATAGCCAGCGCATTTTGTTATAACAATCGAGAATTCGCTGGCATCCAAGGGGCAGAGCCGTGTTAACCCGGCAGGGAACAGATGGATAGTATTCTGGTTGAGGGCACCAATTGCTGGCGTATTGAAAAGGCCAGCCGGGCTGCGATCCTGGTCGATGGAGAAAACTATTACCCCGCATTGCACGCCGCCTTGTGCAACGCGCAGAAGACTATTTTTATCGTCGGCTGGGATTTGCACAGTGAACTGGAACTGGTGCGAGACGATCAGCATCACGATTTTCCAATCCAGTTGGGCGCGCTGCTGGATGCGCTGGCAAAAGAACGCCCTGAACTCAATATCTACATTCTAAACTGGGACTTTTCTATGGTGTATGCCATGGAGCGCGAGTTCTTTCCCCGTTACAAACTGCGCTGGCGTACCCACAAGCGCGTGCATTTTTGCCTGGATGGCAGCCACAGTCTGGGGGCGTCGCACCATCAGAAAGTCGTTGTTGTAGATGACGCTGTCGCTTTCTGTGGTGGCTTTGATCTCAGTAAATGGCGCTGGGACACGCGGTCGCATCGTGCCGATGAACCGCTGCGCACTGACCCCGATGGTGAGTCTTACCCACCGTTTCACGATGTACAGATGTTGGTTGAGGGGGATGCCGCCGCCGCACTGGGGCAGCTTGCCCGTGAACGCTGGCGCAATGCAGGGGCCTGTGAAACGCAGGCGCCGCCGCAGAGTGCACCGGGTGATGCCTGGCCCACCGCAGTGTCGGCTGATTTTTATGACACAGAGATCGCCATCGCGCGTACCGCTTCTGCTTATGGTGAACGTCAGGCGGTGCGCGAGATCGAGCAGCTTTATCTGGATATGATCGCAGCGGCGCAGCGCTTTATCTATATCGAAAACCAGTACTTGAGCTCCCACGCGATCGGGCAGGCACTGGTCGAGCGTCTGGGCGAAGCGCAAGGACCTGAGGTGCTGGTAGTGATGCCCAGAGAGACCGGCGGCTGGCTGGAGCAGCACACCATGGATGTGTTGCGCGCACGTTTGCTGCGTGAGTTGCGTGAGGCCGACCACCACGACAGGTTGCGCCTCTACTACCCCCGGGTATCCAGCGACCCCGAGGTGGCCGTGATGGTGCATGCCAAGGTGATGGTTGTAGACGACGAACTCGTGCGGGTAGCGTCGTCCAACCTGAGTAATCGTTCAATGGGCCTGGACACTGAATGTGATCTGCTCATCCAGGCCGGCGACTCCGCCGACCGGCGTCAGGCGATCAGGGCGTTTCGCCGCAGTCTGTTGGCGGAACACCTGGGCGTTGAAGCGGATGATGTAGTCCGTGCAGAGAGTCAGCATCAATCTCTGATAAAGGCGGTAGAGTCCTTGCGTGATGGTGTTCACACGTTACAGCCTTTGTCGCCGGACCTGTCCGAGGAGGTGGACGAGTGGGTGCCTGAATCGGAATTGATTGATCCCGAGGCACCTGTAGAGCCGGAAGACCTGTACAACTATTTTGCGGGCTCCGGACAGCATGGCCGTGCTTACCACCACGGTTTGCGCGTTGCGGTATTGTTGGCGGCGGTACTGGGGCTGGCCGCTGCCTGGCGATGGACGCCGCTGTCGGACTGGCTGAGTATGGATCGCGTAGAGGCGGCAGCGCAGTGGATCGAGGATAGCCCGTTCACGCCCTTGTTGGTACTGCTTGCCTATGTCCTGGGCTCCATTGTCGTGTTGCCTGTCACACTCATGATTATCGCAACCGTGACGGTCTTTGGCCCGTGGTGGGGTTTTGTCTATGCGATGGTGGGGGCGCAGCTGGCAGCGATGGTTACCTATGGTATCGGGCATATGATCGGTGGCGACGCCATCAGCCGAATTGCCGGTAGCCAGTTAAACAGCGTCCGTCGCGCACTGTCCAGGCGTGGTATCGCCACGGTTGTCACGCTGCGCATAGTGCCGGTAGCGCCGTTTACGGTGATCAACCTGATTGCCGGCATTTCGGAGATTCGCTTTCGTGATTTTGCGATAGGCAGTTTACTCGGGTTATTGCCCGGTGTTACCAGTATCGCGTTTCTGGCAGACCGGATTGCCGCCTCCGTGCGCGACCCCAGTGCGACCAGTATCGCCATATTGGCGGTGGCCGTGGTGGCGGTGGGACTTTTCCTGTACGGACTGCGTCGCTGGACACAGCGTAAGCGCCGCGCAGCAGGATCCTAGGCGGCCGGATTTGCGTATCGCAAGTTACAATATTCATCGCAGTATTGGTCTGGACGGCGAATACGACCCCCAGCGGATCAATACGGTGCTGCGCGCCTTACAGGCAGACGTCATCGCCTTGCAGGAGGTGGGGTACGATCATCAGCGCGATTCGCAGTCGCTGGCAGACTTTGCGAGTTTGGGGCAATGGGAGCTCATCGAAGGCATCACATTGCAGGATTCCTCGGGTCATTACGGTAACGCCCTGCTATCGAGATTGCCGGTGCGATCGGTGCAAAGACACGATATCAGTGTGGCGGGACGCGAACCTCGTGGCGCTATCGAGGTGATAGTGCAGGCCCCGCAAGCACAGGTGCAGATCATTGCTACGCACCTGGGTTTGCGCCCCCGGGAGCGCCGCGACCAGGTGCAGCGACTGCTGTCCTTGCTGGAACACAGCACAGCCCCTGTCACCATTTTGTTGGGTGATCTCAATGAATGGTTATTGTGGGGCAGGCCGTTGCGACGGCTGCATAGCGCGCTGGGGGAGTGCGCCTCGCCGGCGACGTTTCCCGCGCGCTGGCCACTGTTCGCCCTGGACAGGATTTGGGTGCGACCGCTCTCCACGGTGCACACGGTGAGGGTCCACCGCGATGCCCCTGCAGGCATCGCATCAGACCATTTACCGCTTGTCGCTGAATTAGCGCTGAATTAGCGCTGCAGTGAGGCTGAATCAGGCCTTGTTTAATGACCCCAGCGTTTTGCCATCGCTTGCCAGTTGCTGCAGCAGTTGGGACGGTTGCCAACAGTCATCGCCAGTCTGCTTCTGCAATGCGTTGAGTTTATCCAGTACCGTTTGCAGGCCCAGCGTATCGCCGTAAAACAGCGGGCCGCCGCGCCATTTTGGAAAACCGTAGCCGTTCAGGTAAACCACATCGACATCGCTGGGTCGGGCTGCAATGCCTTCTGCAACGATCGCTGCGCCTTCATTGATGAGAGCCAGGGTCAACCGGTCGATAATTTCCCGGGCATCGAGCTCACGTCGGGTAATACCCAGTTGAGCGGATACGGATTCAATCAGCTGGGTGACTTCTGGGTCGGGCTCGCGTTTGCGGGTCTGGGCGTCGTAGCGGTAATAGCCGGCGCCGCTCTTTTGTCCCAGCCGTTCACGTTCTACCAGGGTATCTGCCACGATGAACTCGGGGACACTGCCCGGCTCGATGCCCTGATCGCGGCGCGAGCGGTAACCAATATCCAGCCCGGCCAGGTCACCCACCGCCAGGGGTCCCATGGCCATGCCCCACTGTTCCATAGCCGCGTCAATCTGCTGCGGTGTGGCGCCCTCCAGAAGTAGCAGTTGCGCCTGGCGCGCATAGCCCTTGAGCATGCGGTTGCCGACAAAACCGTGGCACACGCCAACAGCGACGGGAATCTTGCCAATCGTCTTGGCCAGTTTCATAAATGTCTGCAGCACCTGCGCTGAGGTTTCTTTCGCGCGCACCACCTCCAACAGTTTCATGACATTCGCCGGGCTGAAGAAATGTGCGCCGATCACCTGCGCTGGTCGTTGCGTCGCGGCGGCAATCGCGTCGACATCCAGATAAGAGGTGTTTGTTGCCAGCACGCAATCAGGTTTACAGACGGCATCGAGTTGGGCAAAGACCTGCTGTTTAACGGCCATGTTTTCGAACACGGCCTCGATCACGACATCGACCTCAGCCAGATCAGCATAGTCTGTAGTGCCATCGATCAACCCGGTAAATTTTGCTACCTGTTCTGCACTGAAGCGTCCGCGCTGGCGTGATGTCTCATAGTTTTTGTGGATCAGGCCAAGGCCGCGATCCAGGGCCTCCTGCGAGGTTTCTACCAGGGTCACGGGAATTCCCGCATTGGCAAAGCACATTGCTATACCACCGCCCATGGTGCCAGCGCCGATAATGGCGGCACGCTCGATCGGATAAACCGGGGTATCTGCGGGGATATCGGGAATTTTGCTGGTGGCGCGCTCGGCGAAAAACACGTGACGCATCGCCGCTGATTGGGGGGAGTCGCGGCATTCGATAAAGCGCTCGCGTTCTGCCGCCTGCCCGGAGGCAATATCACTGTGAGTGGCAAGTTCAACCAGATCGACAATATATCCTGGTGCCAGCTGGCCGCGTGTTTTGCGCGCGAGCCGCTGGCGATAAGCGTCAAAGAAGTCTGTGGCGTCGGCGACCGGGGTGACAGGGAGGCTGCCGGTAGGCCTTGCCGGCGTATCCCGGGCAACCAGTTGCAGGCAGTAGTCGATTGCCGCCTGTTCGCGCTGGTCGTCGCCGTTACCGCCCAGGACAGCATCGATCAGGCCGTTCGCCAGGGCTTGTTCTGCGTCTATTGGCTTGCCGCTGGTGATCATATCCAGAGCAGTTTCAACGCCGACCAGGCGCGGCAGGCGCTGTGTGCCTCCGGCGCCGGGCAGCAGGCCCAGCTGGACCTCGGGCAGCCCCAGCCGTGTCCCCGGCGCTGCGCAGCGGTAATGGGCGGCCATGGCGACTTCAAGGCCGCCACCCAGCGCGTTGCCGTGCAGCGCAGCAACGACCGGTTTGGGGCAATTCTCGATGGCATTGATCACGTCAGGCAGGTGCGGTGCCTGCGGAGGCTTGCCGAACTCGGTGATATCCGCGCCCGCAATAAAGGTGCGTCCTGCACAGATCAACAGCACGATCTTGCTGTCGTCGGCACAGGCAGTTTCAAGCGCGCTCGTCAGGCCTGCGCGCACTGCGTGCGACAGGGCGTTCACCGGGGGATTATCGATACGGATGATGCCGACGTCGTCTTGCAGTTGGTAGCTGACGGGTGAATCTGTCATGTTGTAGTCCTTGAGGCTAAACAGTTTGCATGGGGAATGCGCGACATTTTAGGTTAAAAATACTTTCCATGCCCACCCCTTGACATTAATGACGGGTCTGAAGCGCTGCGCTTTAGTCCAAGACAAGCGATTCACCGTTTCAATTGGCCGCAATGCCCTATATATTTCTGGGTCTATGGTTTGCCCTGGAAGGCCCGGGTTACCAGATTATTCACCTTGCAGACAGAGAGAATTTTTCAGTATGAAAACACGAGCAGCGGTCGCATTTGAGGCAGGCAAGCCCCTGGAAATTGTCGAGGTTGATCTGGAGGGGCCTCGTCACGGAGAAGTCCTGGTAGAAATCAAGGCGACGGGCGTCTGTCATACCGATGCGTTCACGCTCTCAGGTGATGACCCCGAAGGTGCCTTCCCCGCTATTCTCGGGCATGAGGGGGCCGGGATTGTGCAGGAAGTCGGCCCCGGTGTTACTGGCCTCAAACCCGGCGATCATGTGATACCGCTGTATACGCCTGAATGTCGCGAGTGTGATTTCTGCCTCAATCCCAAAACCAACCTGTGCCAGTCTATCCGTGAGACCCAGGGGCAGGGCGTAATGCCCGATGGCAGCAGCCGTTTCTCACTCGATGGTAAGCCCCTGTTGCACTATATGGGTTGCTCCACGTTCTCCAACTACACCGTTATGCCCGAAATCGCGCTGGCCAAAGTGCGCAGTGACGCCCCCTTCGACAAAATCTGCTATATCGGCTGCGGTGTCACCACGGGTATCGGTGCGGTGGCTTTTACCATGAAAGTGGAACCGGGCAGCACAGTAGCTGTGTTTGGACTGGGTGGCATTGGCCTTAACGTCATTCAGGGCGCACAGATGGTGGGGGCGACGCGCATTATTGGCATCGACCTGAACCCGTCCAAGGTGGCGCTGGCGAAAAAGTTTGGCATGACAGATTTCATCAACCCGTCAGAGGTGGATGACGTCGTAGGGCACATCGTCGAGATCACCGGCGGCGGCGTTGATTACAGCTTCGAATGCATTGGCAACGTGGACGTCATGCGCCAGGCGCTGGAGTGTTGCCACAAGGGCTGGGGTGAAAGCTGTATCGTGGGCGTTGCCGGCGCCGGTAAGGAGATCTCCACGCGGCCCTTTCAGCTGGTGACAGGGCGTTCATGGCGTGGTACGGCATTCGGCGGTGCTCGCGGGCGTACGGACGTGCCAAGAATTGTCGACTGGTATATGGACGGCAAAATCAACATTGATGATCTGATCACCCACACCATGCCGCTGGAAGACATTAACAAGGCGTTTGATCTGATGCACTCCGGAGAAAGCATTCGCTCCGTGGTGCAGTTTTAACCGCTGGCACGCAAGAGGAAAGAAATGAAACAGACGGCTGAAAACAAGTGCTTTGGCGGACGCCAGATGCGCTACCAGCACCACTCCGGGGCGTTGCAATGTGCCATGAATTTCTCTGTCTTCCTGCCGCCCCAGGCTGATGCTGCTCCCGTGCCGGTGTTGTATTGGCTGTCCGGTTTGACCTGCACAGACGAGAACTTCGTTACCAAGGCGGGTGCCCAGCGCTACGCTGCCGAGTGCGGCGTGGCGATTGTTGCGCCTGATACCAGCCCGCGCGGCGAAGGTGTACCGGATGATCCTGACGCGGCCTATGACTTCGGCCTTGGCGCGGGCTTTTATGTCAATGCGACACAGGCCCCCTGGGCTGAGCACTACCAGATGTACGACTACATTGTGGACGAGTTGCCCGCGCTGCTAGCGGCTGAACTACCGCTGGATACACAACGCAGCGCTATTTTCGGGCACTCCATGGGCGGGCATGGCGCGTTGACGATCGCTCTGAAAAACCCTGGCCGCTACCGGTCCGTGTCGGCGTTTGCGCCCATTGTTGCGCCCATGCTTTGTCCCTGGGGTGAAAAGGCACTGTCGGGCTATCTGGGCGAAGATCGTGATAGCTGGCGCGCCTACGACAGCTGCGAGTTGATTGCGCAGGCCGAAGAAGTGTTGCCGATGCTGGTAGACCAGGGCGATGCAGACAATTTTCTACAAGAGCAGCTGCAACCAGAGCGGCTGGAGCAGGCGGCGCGCTCTGCCAATTATCCTGTAACACTGCGTATGCAGCCTGGCTACGACCACAGCTACTTTTTTATCGCATCTTTTATAGGTGAGCACATCGCATTTCATGCGGCCAATCTATAGCGCGTCGCCAACCCTTGACAATAAATTGCGGGCGGGAGCACTTGATGGAGCAGGATGAAACAGTTCAGGAACTGATTGCGCAGTTTGGCAATGTTCCCGGTGGGCTGTTGCCTTTGTTACATGCCCTGCAGGCGGCTGTCGGTTATATTCCCCCTGAATCCGTTCCCGCCATCGCGCGCGGTCTGCATCTGTCGCGTGCCGAAGTGCACGGGGTGCTCAGTTTCTATCATGACTTTCTCGACCGGGCTCCTGCCAGGCACGTGTTACAAATCTGCCGGGCAGAAGCCTGCCAGGCCATGGGCTCTCGCGAGCTGGAAGCCCATGCCAAACAACGTCTGGGTGTTGACTACGGTCAGCTGACTGCCGATGGCGAACTGGAACTGCAGGCGGTGTACTGTCTTGGCAACTGTGCCTGTTCTCCGTCTATCCGGATAGACAACGCCATTCATGCGCGAGTGGATGCGGCGCGTCTCGACGCGCTGTTAGATAAACTCAGCGCGCCGGAGGGTTCATGAGCATCACCGTATATGTGCCGCGCGATACTACGGCACTGGCGTTGGGTGCCGATGACGTGGCTGCTGCTATCAGCGCGCAATCTGCAGCGCAGGATCTCGACATCTCGCTGCTGCGCAATGGCTCACGCGGCGCCTTCTGGTTGGAGACGTTGGTAGAAATTGAACGCGATGGTGAACGTCTGTGTTTCGGGCCTGTGTCTGCTAACGACGTTCCTGATCTTTTGAACGCGCTGGAGGGTGACCTGCCAAGCCACCCCTTGTATCTGGGTCCGGTCAAAGAACTGAGCTGGCTTGCCTCACAGCAGCGCCTGACCTTCGCCCGGGCGGGCGAGGGCGACCCTTTATCGTTGACGCACTATTGTACATTGGGTGGGTACCAGGGATTACACAAAGCCATAGCCATGGAACCGGCCGCGATAGTGGCCGAAGTCGCCGCATCCGGTCTGCGTGGTCGCGGCGGTGCGGCTTTCCCGGCAGGCATCAAGTGGCAAACGGTGCTGGATGCGGCAGCGTCACAAAAATACATCGTGTGCAATGCCGACGAGGGCGATTCCGGCACCTTTGCTGATCGTTTGCTGATGGAGGCAGACCCCTTCCAGCTGATCGAGGGTATGACCATCGCGGGCCTCGCCGTAGGAGCGACCCAGGGTTATATCTACCTGCGCTCGGAGTATCCCAGAGCGGCAGAGATTCTGCAGGAAGCACTGCGCATTGCAGCTGCCGGGGGTTATCTCGGGCAGGACATTCTTGGCAGTGGCGAAGCCTTTGAGCTGGAGCTTCGCATCGGTGCCGGTGCCTACATCTGCGGCGAGGAAACGGCGCTGCTGGACAGCCTGGAGGGCAAACGTGGCGTGGTGCGTGTCAAACCGCCGCTGCCGGCCATCGAAGGCTTGTTCGGCCAGCCCACGGTGGTCAACAATGTGCTGACACTGGCGGCGGTAAGCACTGTCCTGGCGCAGGGTGCTGAACATTACCAGGGCTTCGGGCACGAGCGTTCCCGCGGCACGCTGACCGTGCAACTGGCCGGCAATATCCGTCGTGGCGGACTGGTTGAAGTCCCTTTCGGTACCAGCCTGAGAACGCTTGTCGAAGACTACGGTGGCGGCAGTTTCAGCGGCAGGCCGTTGCGTGCGCTGCAGGTGGGAGGTCCGCTGGGCGCGTACCTGCCACCCTCACAGTGGGACGTGCCACTGGACTATGAGGCCTTCGCAGCTGCCGGTGCGATGCTGGGACACGGGGGCATCGTGGCGTTTGATGATACGGTCGATATGGGTGCCCAGGCGCGTTTTGCCATGGAGTTTTGCGCGCTGGAGTCCTGCGGTAAATGCACACCCTGCCGTATCGGCTCGACGCGCGGCGTGGAGGTGATTGACAGAATCCTGGCGCGTCAGGCGCCGCAGGAAAATTCACTGTTATTGCACGATCTGTGTGACACCATGCAGTACGGTTCGCTGTGCGCGATGGGTGGCCTGACGCCCAACCCGGTACGCAGTGCGCTGCAGTATTTTGCTGAAGATTTCGGACTGGACAGCGCGCCAGCGGAGGCACCCTGATGTTGCAGTTTTACCAGCCACAGGCTGATCTTGGAACGCCTGGGCGAACATCACAGAAACAGGTGAGCCTTAACATAGACGGCGTGCCGGTAACGGTGCCGGAAGGCACCTCGGTGATGCGTGCAGCGGCCGAAGCGGGCATTAAAGTGCCGCGCCTGTGCGCCAGTGATTCGCTGGAGCCGTTTGGCTCCTGTCGCGTCTGTATGGTGGAAATTGCCGGCCGCAAAGGCTACCCGGCTTCCTGTACCACACCGGTTGAGGCCGGTATGGAGGTAGTCACTCAAACCGAACGCCTCGGCAACCTGCGCCGCAACGTGATGGAGCTGTATATCTCCGATCATCCTCTGGACTGCCTGACGTGCCCGGTAAACGGTGATTGTGAGTTACAGGACACTGCCGGTGAGTTAGGGCTGCGCGAGGTACGCTATGGTTTTGATGGCGCCAGTCATCTGAACGCAGACAAAGATACATCCAATCCCTATTTCACCTTCGACGCGTCCAAGTGCATCGTCTGCTCGCGCTGTGTGCGCGCCTGCGAGGAAGTGCAGGGCACGTTTGCCCTGACGATTCAGGGCCGCGGTTTCGACTCCAGCGTGAGCGCCGGACAGAACGAGAATTTTATGGGTTCTGAGTGTGTTTCCTGCGGTGCATGCGTCGCAGCGTGCCCCACTGCAACGCTCACTGAGAACAGTATTATCGATGCTGGCATACCCGAGCACAGTGTTGTGACGACCTGCGCATACTGCGGCGTGGGCTGCGCTTTCCGGGCTGAAGTCAAAGGCAGCACTGTGGTGCGCATGACACCGTGGAAAGACGGTAAGGCCAATGCAGGTCACGCCTGCGTCAAGGGGCGGTTTGCCTTTGGCTATGCGACACATAAGGAGCGCATTACACAGCCCATGGTGCGCAACGCTATCAACGAAGAGTGGCGCGCCGTGAGTTGGGAAGAGGCCATCAGCTTCGCTGCGCAGCGTTTGCGTGACATTCAGTCGCGCCACGGCCGCAACAGTATTGGTGCGATCACCTCTTCACGTTGCACCAACGAAGAGGTCTACCTGATCCAGAAGCTGGTGCGCGCAGGCTTTGGCAACAACAATGTGGATACCTGCGCCCGTGTGTGCCATTCGCCCACTGGTTACGGCCTGAAAACCACGCTGGGAGAGTCGGCTGGGACGCAGACGTTCGCATCGGTTGATAAGGCCGACGTGATTGTGGTGATGGGTTCCAACCCGACCGAGGCACATCCGGTATTTGGCTCGCGCCTCAAACGTCGCCTGCGCGAGGGCGCCAAACTGATTGTGATTGATCCGCGCGGTATTGAACTGGTTCAGGCGCCGCATGTGAAAGCAGATTACCATCTTGCAGTGACGCCTGGCTCCAATGTAGCAATCCTGAATGCGCTGGCTCACGCGATAGTGGATGAGGCCTTGCACGACGCAGACTTTATCGCGCAGCGCTGCGATTCTGTGGCGTTTGCGCGCTGGCTGGATTTTATCCGCGATGCCGCGTGTTCCCCCGAGCAAACCGAAAGTGCGACGGGCGTGGCCGCTGCAACCGTGCGCGCTGCGGCCCGACTGTACGCCACCGGCGGCAACGGCGCTATTTACTACGGCCTCGGCGTCACTGAGCACAGCCAGGGATCCACCGCTGTCATGGGGATTGCCAACCTGGCCATGTTGACAGGTAACCTGGGCCGCGAGGGCGTAGGCGTGAACCCCATGCGTGGCCAGAATAACGTGCAGGGCTCCTGCGACATGGGCTCATTCCCGCACGAGTTACCGGGGTATCGCCATCTGTCGGATGCCGCAACACGATCGTTGTTTGAAGACACCTGGAACGTCACGCTAGACCCCGAGCCCGGCATGCGCATACCGAATATGTTTGATGCAGCGATTGATGGTGACTTCAAGGGTTTGTATTGCCAGGGCGAGGATGTCGCACAATCTGATCCCAATACGCTGCATATCGAATCGGCTCTCGAATCACTGGAGTGCCTGATCGTGCAGGATATATTCCTGAATGAGACGGCCAAGTTTGCGCACGTATTTCTTCCAGGGTCTTCGTTCCTGGAAAAGAACGGCACCTTCACCAATGCCGAGCGGCGCATATCGCCGGTACGCCGCGTGATGTCGCCCCTGTGCGGTAAGGAAGACTGGCAGGTGACAGTGGATCTTGCCAACGCCATGGGTTGCCCCATGAATTACGAGCATCCTTCGCAAATCATGGATGAGATAGCGCGCCTGACGCCCACCTTCAGTGGTGTCAGCTATGCCAAGCTGGACGCTCTGGGAAGTGTGCAATGGCCCTGCAATGCGCAGGCTCCGCAGGGCACGCAGACCATGCATACCGATGAGTTTGTCCGCGGCCAGGGGTTCTTTGCTGTCACGGAATACGTGCCCACCCGGGAGCGCGCCAATCGCCGTTTCCCCCTGTTATTGACGACCGGCCGTATCCTGTCGCAATACAACGTGGGCGCGCAGACGCGGCGCACCGCAAACAGTGTTTGGCATGCTGAAGATGTGCTCGAAATACACCCGCACGATGCGCAGGAGCGAGGCATCGCCGACGGTGACTGGGTGGGTATCAACAGCCGTGTAGGCCAGACAGTATTGCACGCTCGAATTTCTGAAAAGGTAAAGCCGGGAGTGGTTTATACGACCTTTCATCACCCGGTTTCTGGCGCCAATGTCATCACCACTGATAACTCCGACTGGGCGACGAACTGCCCCGAATACAAAGTGACGGCGGTGCAGATCAGTCGCGTCAGTGAACCATCGGCCTGGCAGGCAAGGCACAAACAGCTGGATGCCAGGCAGCAGGAATTACTGCGCGCGGCGACAGTTGAGTGATTACGACAACCGCCACAGTGATCCGGCAAACCTGGCAGGACGGGCACTCGACGTCGTCTGCGGATACGGTTGTGGCTGAGACCCCGGTGGCATTGGTTTACAACGGTGTGTCACACGTCGTGACGATGGCCACGCCGATACACCTGGAAGAAATGGCGCTGGGTTTCAGTCTCTCAGAGGGAATTCTGCACTCGGCGGAGCAGTTGCTGGATTGCGAGGTGCAGCAGCAGGGGCAGGGATTTACCGTCAATATGACGATCACTGCAGAACCGTTTGTAAAACTGAAGCAGCGGCGCAGGAACCTCACCGGTCGCACCGGTTGCGGCCTGTGCGGAGTGGAGTCTCTGGAACAGGCGATAGCGCCGGTGGCGAAAGTGACAGGTGATGTCAGGGTGTCACATGCATCCATCAACCGCGCCGTGATTGCGCTGTCTTCGACGCAGTCTCTGAAAGCCACTACCGGCGGCGTGCATGGGGCGGCCTGGTGTACTGCCGATGGCCGCATTACCGTTCTGCGCGAGGATGTCGGCCGACATAACGCGCTGGATAAACTGCTGGGCGCTTTGCAGATGATGCCAGGCAATGAGCCAGGGTTTGTACTGGTCACCAGCCGTGCAAGCTACGAAATGGTGGCCAAGGTCGCCGCGTGCAACCGGCCGCTTCTGGCGGCCGTCTCTGCGCCTACAGCGCTGGCCATTTCGTTAGCGGAACAGGCGGGAGTCACCCTGCTGGGATTCGTTCAACCGCAACGGCAGGTGATTTATACTCACCCCTACAGGGTGTCGGGGCACGATACCGCTGAGGCCAGCACAGTGGAGCGCGATTGAACATGTCGGCGAAGCAGATTGATCATTTGTTAAAGATGGCAAACCAGATTGCGCTCAATCTGAACGCCTGGGGCGACGAAGCTGAAGTGGCTGCGCTAACCCGCGAGCACCTGCAGAAGTTCTGGACGCCAGCGATGCTGGATCAGCTCTCCCGTTTCTGGCGCGAAGGTGGTGAAGGTTTGTCGCCAGCGGTGTGCCATGCTCTCGATTCAATGCAGCCCAACGCTGCTACGGAGGTTTAGCCATGAATAGTTTCTCGCTGAGAAAGTGCGCAGCGGCAACGCTGTTGGTAATTGCCGCATCGGGTTCATTCACTGGTGGCGCATTGGCCTATGAAGAGCCGTCTCCGCGCATAGTGGTGACGGGAGAGGGCAGTAGTAGTCTTGCGCCGGATATGGCGGTTGTGTCACTCACCGTCGCGCGTGAGGCAGAAACCGCGCGTGCGGCGCTGGATGAGAACACCTCGGCAATGGGCAAAGTGATGGCCGCGATGCGCAAAGCCGGCATCGCAGAGCGAGATCTGCAAACCGCCAGTTTCGCGATTCAGCCCAGGTACGTGTACCCATCACGCAACAGTTCCGGCGAAGAAAAACCGCCGCGCATCGTGGGCTATACGGTCAGTAATTCACTGACAGTCCGGGTCCGCGACATAGCACGTGTCGGTACGATCCTGGATACAGCCGTATCGCTGGGCGTAAATGAAGGAGGGAATATCCTGTTCACCAATGATGATCCGTCCGCAGCCATCACCGAGGCCCGTGTGCAGGCGATGCGCGATGCGTTGGCCAAGGCAAAGACGCTGGCAGAGACCGCTGGCGTGCGCACCGGCGATCTGCTGGAGATTTCAGAGCAGTCCTATCGCCCGCGCCCCATGCCCATGATGCGCGCCGAAATGGCCATGGATTCGCGCGGGGCCTCGCCTGTCCCCGTCGCCAGCGGGGAGAACACGTATTCGGTGACGGTCAATGTGACGGTCGCTATCGAGCAATAAGCGCACTTGGGTATCGAGATTGACAGGGTTTCTTTCACTGCCGCTGATCACGCCGGTTTCAGCGCTCGCCTGGAGGACAATCTGGCAGTATTGGGTGAATTGCTGTCACAGCCATCGTTTGGTCAGGGAGAGGGCTCGCTCGGCGCCGAGCTTGAAGTGTATGTCGTTGATGAACGTGGTCGGCCGCTTTACCTGAATCAGGAATTGCAGTCTGCCAGCAATGATCCGCAGCTGACACTGGAACTCAATCGGTACAATCTGGAATACAACCTTAGCCCGCGTTTGTTGCGTGACCAGGCGTTTGCCGCCACTGAAAATGAAATTGTCAGCAAGCTGTCTCATCTGCGTGAACTCGCAGCGCGGCACGGCGGGCGTATTCTTCCCATCGGCATTCTGCCCACTTTGCGCGAGACGGATTTTGGTCCGCATTGCATCACCGACAAGCGTCGTTACCATGCACTTGTGAGCCAGCTGATTGAGCGACGCGGTGGTGACTTCAGTATCGATATCAACGGTGATAATCCGCTTCGACTGGAGATGCAGGACATCACGCTGGAAGGGGCGAACACGTCCTTCCAGGTACATTACCGGGTTGATCCAGCGGAATTTGCCGATACCTACAACGCCATACAGCTGGTGACGCCCCTGGTGTTGGCGCTGGCGGCGAATTCGCCGATGCTGTTTGGCCATTCGCTGTGGCATGAAACGCGTATCCCCCTGTTTAAACAGTCTATTGATACCCGCATGACCGATCGCTATCACTGGCGCGAGCCGGCACGCGTGAATTTTGGCCAGGGGTGGGTACGCCGCGATGCCCTTGAATTGTTTACTGAAGTGGTGCGCATTTATCCACCGCTGCTGCCGCTGTGCGCAAATCAGGCGGCGGCGGATGAACTGGCCCAGGGCAATGTCCCTGCACTGGCCGAATTGCGGCTACATCAAAGCACGGTATGGCTGTGGAATCGGCCGGTCTACGATGATGCGGATGGCGGCATGCTGCGGATCGAAATGCGCGCGTTGCCTGCGGGGCCGACACCGGTCGACATGGTGGCCAACGCTGCGCTGGTTATAGGATTGGCCGAGGGACTCAAAGGGCAGATTAATGCCCTGTTGCCGGCACTGCCGTTCGGGATGGCTGAGTACAACTTTTATCGCGCTGCACAGCATGGCCTGGATGCCCGGCTGGTGTGGCCATCGCTTGAGCAAGCGGGTTACCGCGAGTCTGCTATCACCGATATTATTGCTGATTTACTGCCGCTGGCGGCGCAGGGATTGACGCAAATTGGCGTGGATACGGCTGAGTCAGCACGCTACCTTGGCGTGATCGAGCAGCGTTTGCAGCGTCGGCAGACCGGTGCCATCTGGCAGCAAAATCGCTTTCGCGCTTTGTGCGATACGCAGACAAAAGATCAGGCATTGCATCAACTGGTGGAGGATTACTACCGTTACAGCCTGCAGAACCTGCCTGTAGCGGACTGGCCATTATGAGACGTTTCCGGTTTATCAAAGGCACACAATTTACAGATCCTGGTGCCAACGTACAGGCTTTCCTCAACAAACTGGGTGGGCCTGCGTGCCTGTTGCTGGAGGGGGAAGACAGCAGCCGAACGCGCGCATTTGTGACACTGCTGCATGGCAATGAACCCTCTGGCGCAATGGCATTGCAGCGCTGGCTCGCGTCCGGACAGCGGCCTGCGGTCAACGTTGTGTGCATTGTTGCTTCCGTCGCTGCGGCTCTGGAGGAACCCGTTTTTACCCACCGAATGCTACCGCGGGCGCGCGACCTCAATCGCTGTTTCCGCCCGCCGTTCGATGATGCGCAGGGTGCACTGGCTGAGGAAATTCTGGAAATCCTGCGCCTGCATCGTCCCGAAGCCATTGTCGATATGCACAATACCTCCGGCTCGGGGCCCTCGTTCGGCGTCTGCACCCACATGGATCGTCATCATGATGCACTGGTCTCTCTGTTCACCCAGCGCCTGATCGTGTCTTACCTTGATCTGGGTGCACTGATGGAAATCAGCGAGCAGTCGTGTCCGACGGTTACCGTGGAGGTGGGTGGCCGGCAGGACGACGCGGCGCACGAGTTGGCGTATGAGGGCCTGTGTCGCTACTTCACTGAATCAGACGTGCTGCGCCCACAGCAAACAGACTGGGGGCTGGAGCTCTTGCGTGATCCGATTCGCCTGGAGCTTAACGAGCATATTACCCTGACCTATGCAGACCAACCGTGCGCCAACTATGACATCACCTTGAAGCCGGATATCGAGCATCACAATTTTGGCGGTGTAACGCCTGAGACTCTGTTGGGCTGGGCGCAGGGGCCGGAACGTCATTTATTTACAGCGCTGGATGTTGGTGGGCAGTGTGCGGTCACACGACTGGTGCGAATCACGGACGGTGAGTTGTATCCGGCGCAGCCACTGAAGCTGTTTATGATTACTAACAACGCAGCGATAGCAGAGTCAGACTGCCTGTTCTACGCGGTGCGTAACGATGGCTCTACGGTGTGCGAGTGACACTTGTGACTGGTATGGGTCTGCAGAATTGAAAGCGCAGCGCGCCGGATGGCGGCACTGCGCGGCAGCTTGAATGTGGATCTGTGTTCAGCCTTCGAACGCTTTTACCGGGGCTGAAACACCCTGCGGCTCAACGCCCTTGAGGTAAGCCATCATGGTGTCCGCATCGGACACTTCAAACGGATCGGTCGGGCAGTTGTCACCGAAATCCGGTTCGACAAAGATTTTTTCGATCTCACCATCATTGACAACCATAGAATAGCGCCATGAGCGCATGCCGAAGCCCACGTTGGACTTGTCGACCAGCATTCCCATTTTACGGGTGAACTCGCCGCTTCCGTCTGGCAACAGGTAGATGTTTTTGTTGCCCACCTGCTTGCCCCACTGGAACATCACGAAGGCATCGTTGACGGATACGCAGATGATTTCATCGACGCCCTGTGCTTTGAATTCCTCGTACAGCTCATCGTAACGTGGCAGGTGGTTGGATGAACACGTGGGCGTGAAAGCGCCCGGCAGGGAAAAAACGACGACTTTCTTGCCGCCAAACAGGTCGGCGGTGGTTTTGTCTTCCCAGCGGAAAGGGTTGCTGCCCTCAACGGATTCATCACGCACGCGGGTTTTAAAGGTAACGTTTGGCACACGTTGTGGAGTAGGCATAGGTGTTCTCCTTGCAATTAATGTGAAAGTCCATTCCAGCTGAAGCGGGCTAGATACTCACTGTCAGCTCGATGTTGCGCATCATACGTGCGTACTGGTGATAGTTAAAATAGTATTTTGATATGAGTTTGATTGCTAAAGGTTATGGCGACGAAGGCCTTGCCCTCGTCAGGTCCGGGCGCGAGCCTAGTGCTTGGGAGCGCTGCCCCAGATCGTTTCCAGGCGCTGGTCGCGTCCGCAGTTCCAGCGGTAGTACTTGTAGCGCACCGGGTTTTTCAGGTAGTAGTCCTGGTGGCCTTCTTCAACCGGCCAGAATGCGTTGGCGGACAGCAGCTCTGTGTAGACTGTTTTGTCGGGGAAACGCTTCGTGACTGTGTCCAGCGATTGTCTTGCCAGTGCTTCCTGCTCCTGCCCTGCAAAGAAGATAGCGCTGCGATAGCTGAATCCCTTGTCGCAGAACTGTCCCTTGTTGTCGAACGGGTCGATGTTGCGCCAGAACAGGTCCAGCAACTGTGCGTAAGTCACTTTGTCCGGATCGTAGGTGACCTTGACAGCTTCGTAGTGGCCCTGGTGGTTGCCTTTATAGGTTGGGTTCTTCAATGTGCCACCGGTGAACCCGGATACCACGTCCAGCACACCTTCATGTTCCTGGTAGGCGGCTTCCATACACCAGAAACATCCACCGGCGAAGACGGCCTCGGCCGTGTCTGCCCGGGTGAAGCTGGCGGCCCCGAACATGAGGAACAGGAGTAAAGAAAGGTGGCGCATGCTGATCTCCGCTACGGATGTACTGTCATAGACTGTCTGCTGTGGGTTTAGTTCGCCGTACCTGTCGCCAAATCAGGCGCGTTATTTGCGCTGCCCTTTAAATGACCAAAATTAATGGATCGAGGGGCTTGCTTTTCGATTTTAAACAACTGAGTATATATACAGTAGTTTTGCTGTACAGTCTGATGCGCGGGTTTTCCAGTATCGGCATGCCGCGCAGAAAGATACAGAACCGACCAATACCCGGTGGCATCTGAAATGACCACACAATGGAGACGACAATATGGACGCCAATAAACAGAAAGCACTCGCAGCGGCGCTGACACAGATTGAACGGCAGTTTGGTAAAGGCACGGTCATGCGCATGGGCGATCGTGAACGCGTGGTCATGCCTTCTATTTCAACCGGGTCTCTGGGGCTGGATATCGCGCTGGGTATTGGTGGGCTGCCGAAGGGCCGTATTTGTGAAATCTACGGGCCGGAATCATCGGGTAAAACCACGCTGACCCTGCAAGTGATTGCCGAGGCGCAGAAAGCGGGCGGCATGGCAGCCTTTATTGACGCGGAGCACGCGCTGGATCCGGATTATGCCGAAAAGCTGGGTGTGAAGGTCGACGACCTGATCCTGTCCCAGCCCGATACCGGTGAACAGGCGCTGGAAGTGGCTGAGATGCTGGTGCGCTCCGGCGCCGTCGATGTGCTGGTCGTAGATTCCGTGGCAGCATTGACGCCAAAAGCGGAAATTGAAGGCGAAATGGGTGACTCCCATGTGGGACTGCAGGCGCGCCTGCTTAGTCAGGCCATGCGCAAACTGACCGGCGCGATCAAGCAAACCAATTGCCTGGTGATCTTTATCAACCAGATTCGCATGAAAATCGGTGTGATGTTCGGCAGCCCCGAAACGACCACTGGCGGTAATGCTCTCAAGTTCTACTCGTCAGTACGTCTTGATATCCGTCGTATTGGCGCGGTCAAGGACGGTGATGAGGTGGTCGGTAACGAAACTCGCGTGAAGGTGGTTAAAAACAAGGTGTCGCCGCCGTTTAAGCAGGCTGAGTTCCAGATCATGTATGGCAAGGGTATTTACCACATGGGTGAAGTGGTTGATTGGGGTGTCAAGCTGAGCCTGGTCGACAAATCCGGTGCCTGGTATGCCTATAAAGGCGACAAGATAGGGCAGGGCAAGGCGAATGCGGCCAAGTTCCTGGAGGATAACCCTGCTATTGCCAGCGAGATTGAAGGCCTGATCCGCAAGCAGATGCTGAGTCACGGTAAGCCGGAGGAAACAGAGGAAGTGGCTGTAGAGGAAACCGTCGCGGCGATCGAGCAGGATTAACCATCCCGATGGCATAACCAATAGATAGCGATCTACCCCATGGCGTCGAGGATTCTCTCCCCCTACTCTCAGTCCTCGGCGCCTTTTTTTATGTTCGAAGAAAACCAGTCTGATCGATTTTCCCATGTCCGATCCCGACAATTCTGAAGCACCCTTCGATGCCGCTGCCGCCCGTTTTGCAGCGATGAACCTGCTGGCAAGACGTGAACATGCCCTGCAGGAATTGCATGACAAGCTGCGCAGACGCTTCCCGGACACGGACAAACTCGAAGCAGTGCTGCAGCGTCTGCGTGATGAAAACCTGCAAAGTGATCAGCGCTTTACCGAGAGTTTTGCGCGTCAGCGCGCAGCGCGAGGATATGGCCCCCTGCGAATCCGCCGCGAGTTGCGCGACAAAGGCATTGACGACGCTGCCATTTCAGATGCATTTGAGGCAGCGGAACTGGATTGGTATGACATCGCTAACGATGTCTTCCGGAAGAAGTTCGGAGCGAAGCCCGCCATCGATATCAAGGAAAAGGCGCGGCGCCATCGCTTCATGCAGTACCGTGGTTTCAGTAGTGACCACTTTCAATACCTGCTGAACGACTAGGGTTGCCGGGTGGCGCTGTGTATTGGTTGATCTTGTCAGCATCGCCAGTGCTGCTGTACTGTCTCGACATAGTCTACTGGCTCGACATAGTCTACTGGCTCACGGAGGAGTTAATACGATGGCAACGCTGACCTTTCATGGTGCTGCACAAGAGGTGACGGGATCCTGTCATTTGCTGGAAACCGCGGGTGGTGGCCGTATCCTGCTGGATTGCGGCATGCATCAGGGCGGGGATGCTGTTGATCGTATACAGGATGAGCGATTTCCCTTTGATGCTGCCGATATCGATATGGTGGTGCTCTCGCACGCCCACCTTGACCACTCCGGGTTGCTGCCCAGGCTGCACCGGGACGGTTTTCGTGGCCCGGTGTTGTGCACCCGGGCAACAGCCGAGCTGCTGCGGGTGATGCTGAACGACTCCGTGGGGCTGTATCTGCGCGACCTGGAACGCACCAATGTGCGCAATGCGCGGCGCGGCCGCCCGCTCATCGAACCCGCCTACACGCAGGAAGACGTCGATGGGATATTGGGGCTATGTGAGGGCCACAAATATCGAGAGTCGGTTGCGATTGGCGATAGTATGAGCGTGCGCTTTTACGACGCCGGCCACATTCTCGGTTCGGCAATTGTGGAGATCACCCTGAGAGAAAAGGATGTAGAAAAGCGGCTGGTTTTTTCCGGTGATCTGGGCAAACGCGATTCCGTATTGATGAATGAGCCCGCTGTATTGGGTCAGGCGGACGTGCTGTTGGTGGAAAGCACCTACGGTGATCGTGAACACAGGGCAGAGCAGGACACGCTGCAGCAGCTGAAAGAGATTCTGCGAGAAACCTGGGCAGCGGGCGGTAACGTGATGATCCCGGCATTCGCGGTAGGGCGCACACAGGATATATTGTTTCACCTGGGCTGCCTGCATCAACAGGGCGAACTGGATGCATGGCAGGTGTTTCTCGACAGTCCGATGGCCATTGACGTCACGCGTGTCTATGACCATTGGCTGAATTTGCTCGACGGTGACGACGTACGCCAGCTTAGCGAGGTGCACCGTGCTTCCCTGGAACATTTTCTGCCAACACTCAACCTGACCCCCGATACCGAACAATCCATGGCGATTAACCGCATCAAGAGAGGCGCCATCATTATCGCCGGCAGCGGAATGTGCACGGGAGGCCGTATCCGTCACCATATAAAGCAGCGCATCTGGGATGATCGCAATACGCTGGTTTTCACTGGATATCAGGCCCGGGGCACCCTGGGCCGGGTGCTGGTAGATGGCGCGAAAAAGATCAAACTATTTGGTGATGAATTCGTGGTGAAAGCGCGTATCGAAACACTGGGTGGCCTTTCGGCCCACGCTGGGCAATCGGGTTTGATGAGTTGGATAAAGGGTTTTCAGCCACCACCGCGGACATTCCTGGTGCACGGTGAACCTCAGGCGCAGGATGCTATGGCTGAGCGTTTGTGGCAAGATCAGGGAATCCGGGTGGAAATCCCGTTTCGCGGTCAGAGCACCGCCTTTTAATTGATGGGAAATCTGGCTATGGAATCTTCTATTCTCGCTCCTGCTGCGGTTCTGGTGCTGTGGTCGCTTGTAGTCTTGCTGTGGATGACGATGGTGCGATTTCCCGCCTTTAAGAATGCCGGGGTAGATCCTAAGACGTCGCCGCCGGGTGGCCGCTACGCTGATCTGGAAAGCGTCATGCCGGCGAAAGTGAACTGGGTGTCGCACAACTTTACACACTTGATGGAGCAGCCGACGCTGTTCTATGCCGTTGTTGTTATCCTGGCGCTGGCGGGGCAGGGTGACGGCCTGAATACGACGCTGGCCTGGGGCTATGTTGTATTGCGCATTCTGCACAGCCTTTGGCAGATACTGGTCAATACAATCCCGGTGCGCCTGGCACTGTTCGGTCTATCCACCTTGTGTTTGCTGGGCTTGTCGGTCAGAGCGGTGATGGCGACGCTTTAATGGGTCGCTACCGCAATGGGTCGCTACCCCTAAAGACGCGCGCTACTACTCCAAACCTTCTCCATCTAGAGAGCCGCAGCATTGAGGCGGCTACCATTTTTCAGACCACGGACGTATATCCAGCTCAAAGGTCCAGCTGTTGCGCGGCTGCTCATGCAGCATCACATAATTGTCAGCCAGGTCATCGGGTTCTACGAGGCCATTCGTCTGTTTGAGCGCTTCTGCCTGCGGCAGGTTCTCTGCAATCCACTGGGTATCTACCGCAGCGTCGATGATCACGTGTGCTACGTGGATATTTTTCGGGCCCAGCTCGCGGGCCATACTTTGCGCCAGTGCTCGCAGCCCGTGTTTGGCGCTGGCAAAGGCGGCAAAACCTGCACTGCCACGCACACTGGCAGTAGCGCCGGTGAACAAGAGGGTGCCCTTGCCGCGTGGCAGCATATACCTGGCAGCCTCGCGGCCGGTTAAAAAACCCGCAAAGCAGGCCATTTCCCAAATCTTGAAGAACTTGCGGCTGTCAGTGTCCAGTATACCCATTGGAACGTTGGCACCGATGTTGAAGACGACCACCTCTATTGGACCGACATCAACCTCTATTGCCGAGAAGCAGTCGATGATTTGCTCTTCCTTGCGTGCGTCACATTGAAAGGCCAGTACCCTCTGGCCTTTGTCTGCGAGCTCATTGACCAGCGGCTCCAATTTGTCAGCATTGCGTCGCAAAGCGCAAACCGTGAGTCCCCGTGCGGCGAACTTGCGCGCTATGGCGCTGCCAATAGCATCGCCTGCGCCCACGATAACAGCAACTGCTTCCGTCATAAGTGACTCTCTCTTTGCTTTGGTAAATAGTGGCTTGATAGTGATATTCGACTGTTGCTCGAATATCTCGCTCCCAACCAGCTGATGATGATCTGGCAGGGCGGGGATTACTATAGCGCAGTCCAATTGCCCTGAGAGCACAGCCTCGCTAGACTGCTGTTTCGAACCACGGATTAACTGCAATGCAGGAATTTTTACAGGACGACCTGTCACTGGTCGCGCTGCCATTTTTTATGCTGGCGATTGTGCTGGAGGCGATCTATGCGCGACGCAGCGGCTTCGCGTGGTACCGCCGCTCAGACACGCTGGCCTCTCTCAGTATGGGCCTGCTGGCACTGGTGGTAGAGATACTGCCGCGCCTGCTGGCTCTTGCCATTATGATTAAATTGCATGACATCAGCCCGTTGCGGGATGTCGTGCAGCGCCAGTGGTGGGCCTGGTTGTTGCTGTTTTTCCTGGATGATTTCAGTTACTACTGGTTTCATCGCGCCAATCACGAGGTCCGTCTGCTGTGGGCGGGACACGTGAATCACCACTCCTCTCGCTATTTGAATTTTGGTACGGCACTGCGCCAGGGGGTTGGAGAACGCCTGCACAAGTTCATGTTCTGGCTGTGGTTGCCACTTCTGGGTTTCGACCCTGCCATGATTATCACCATGATCAGTATCAGCCTGTTCTACCAGTTCTGGATACACACGCGCAGTGTCGGCCGATTGCACCCCGCGATAGAGGCCGTGTTTAACACGCCATCCCACCACCGCGTGCATCACGGCTCCAACGTGGCCTACCTGGACTGCAACCACGGTGGCATGCTGATCATCTGGGATAAGCTGTTTGGTACCTTCTGTGCGGAACGTGAGGATGAGCCGGTAGAGTTTGGTTTGACCACCAATATTGAATCGGATAACCCCTTGTGGGTTTTTGCCCACGAGTACGTCGCCATTGGACGCGATTTACGCCGCAGTAAGCGGTGGCGCGATCGTTTACGTTACCTGTTTCTCGCCCCGGGCTGGAGTCATGATGGGCCAGACAAACGTGCCAGGGTGCTGCGAGCAAAATCCCCGGCGCCCTGACGCTCAGATTGCCCTGTTCACAACCTCCAGACGATAGCGGGCCAGCGCGGGCTCGAGTTCATCAAAGCCCTTGTATTCGTACAACCGATCAGGCGCATCGTCTATTGCTTTGAACAGTGCCTCAAGAGCGCCATCGTGCAAGAGCAGGCTTTCCAGCGGATGAATATAAACGCGAATGGTGAAGACAATAGCGCCGGTCTGTGGCAGGCGCAGCAGTGATTGCCGTTCTGTGCGATAGAACAGCGCTGTCGCTTCTGTCACATCAGGCTCTTCTTCAGGATCCTGCTGCAGCGCTTCACTGGCCTGTAGTGACCAGTTGAAACGGATAACGGGGTGCTGGGCCCTGAGGTGACCCATAAAGCGTTTGATCCTGGGCGTCAGTTCATCATGAAAGCCTGGGATCGGGTCGTGTATTTCGCTCAACTTGTGCGCGAACTTGTCCGTCAGGCGCCAGTGGCTTGGCGAGCACAGGCTGGCCGCTGTCAGTCGGTAGTCGTCGCCGTCCGCCTGCATGATGACCAGATCATCGGCAACCCACAGCGAGCAGTTCCATAGCGCTTCTTCGCTGGACACCGGAGTGCGAAAGTTTGCTGTGCTGCAAACCAGTTTATCCCCGTCGATGCGATAATTCTCCGGCTGCTGTGAGCATAGATAGTGGCGCAGTGCGGCCGACAACTCTCTCTGTGCGGGCTCAGATTCCGGCAGCGTTTGGTAGACTTTATCACCGCCTGCAATGCGCTGCTGCAGCTTGTGCTGGTGATACTGCTGCAAGTGGTTGTCTGTTTCAATCCAGGCACCTTCATTCAAAGGTGCCAGGCCCATGTTGAGTATCTGCGGGTGGGACAAGTGCGGTAGGTAGCGCGGTTGGCTGTTGTCGAACACTCTGTCGCTTCCGTTATTGATTATGCAGGTTGGTGTTTTTGGCGGGCCGCACTGTCGATGCTGGCCCCTGTCGCACCAGACAAGCGCAGCTTAGGTGACGCGTTCAGGCAAGTCCAGCCGAGGCCGGCACGGCGCTTTAATGTTGGGTCTGAATTGCTATACAAGGCACGCACGATTATTGTCGATACCTTGTTGCAGCCTGCTGCTTGGTTCATGCTGCAGAGCTCGACTGAAAGCCTGCAGTTTATCGCGGGCGAAAATAATCAAAAAAGGGAGTCCATGCGCATGTTGTCAAAGTTTGACGATTACCCGATCCACCAGACGGCCGAGCCCGTTTTTCACGCTGCTACCAGCGATCGCTTTGTTTATGATCGGTACTGGTACAACGCGCATGCCAAAGACGGGAGCTTCTACTTCGGTATCGGTCTGTGCCGGTATCCCAATCTGGGAATCCTGGATTGCAGCCTCAGCCTGGCGGTTGATGGTCATCAATATGCCTTTCACGGTTCGCGCCGCGCCCCTCATGAGCCCACGGATCTCAGCGTCGGACCTTTCTCCATTGAAATTCTAGAGCCCATGGGGCGCCATCGTGTCCTGCTGGAAGCTAACGAAACCGGGATCGAGTGTGATCTTCTGTTCACGCCGCGAACCGCCTGCATTGAAGAGGGTCGCCAGACCCTGCGCAATGAGCGCCATATTGTGATGGACGCCACCCGTCTGGATCAGTTTGGCTTCTGGTCCGGGTGGATTCGCTGCGATGGCAAAGAGCTCAAGGTTGACGGTCGAAACACGTTCGGGCTCAAGGACCGCTCCTGGGGTATCCGGCCGGTGGGTGATGCCTATACCGGCGGAGCACCTTTGTCTGAGTTTCAGGCGATTCATTTCAACTGGATGCCCATCCACTGGGAGGACGAATGCAGTCTCGCGGGCTGGTTTGAGGACGGTGAGGGGCACCAGTGGCATACCGACCAGGGATTCCTGCCGCATTATGCGAGTATGGATGACATTCCAGGTACCAATGATCCGGCGGCGCGCACCTGGCAGGGAAAGGTGGAGCATAAGCTCACGATGATTCCAGGTACTCGCCGTGCCAGTTCAGCCGTCGTGACGATGCATGACCGGTCTGGCGATAGCTTGCAGGTGACGCTCGAACCCGTGCTATTGCACCGCATGAAAGGGCTGGGCTACCAGCACCCCGAATGGGGCCACGGCAAGTGGCACGGGGAACTGGTGATTGGCGGTGAGAGCTGGAAAGACAGCGATCTCGATCCCCTGGCGCTGGAGAACCTGCACATACAGCAAATCGTGCGCGCAACGGCAGGCGATAAGGTCGGTCACGGCGTGCTTGAGCAGTTGCATATCGGCCCGTCATCCAGCCACGGCTTTAAAGACTGGTTCGACGGCGCCTGACAACGCAGGCTAGACGTCTACCTTGCCGCGCAGGTTTTTCAGGCGCGAGTGTTTGGTTTTGCTGTCCATACGGCGCTTTTGAGAATTGCGCGTGGGCTTGGTCGGCGTGCGCGGTTTCTGCTTTTGTAACGCACTGGCGATCAGGGCCTGTAGCCGTGCGAATGCATCCTCGCGGTTCTTTTCCTGTGTGCGAAAGCGTTGCGCCTTCAACACGATGACGCCGTCGCTGGTGATACGCCGGTCTTTCAACTCACGCAGCTGCGCTTTGCACTCCTGCGGCAGTGAGGATTTGACGATGTCGAAACGCAGGTGGATGGCAGAGGATACTTTGTTGACGTTTTGCCCACCGGCGCCCTGGGCTCTTATGGCCTGACAATCTATCTCGCTCAGTGGAATGCTGATGCGGTTGGAGATGGTAAGGCGCGGAGTGCTGCTAGTCATGACAATAATGGTTCGCTGTTAGCGATTGCGCCCGAGTTTCTCGTGCGCATCCACCCATTCGTTTTTACGCGTTTTGGGATCTATCTTGGCTGCCGCACCCAGGGACAGTTCACCCGCTACCGTCAATGCTGCCGCAATTTCTGCCAGTTTCAGTGCCTTGCCGGGACCAAAACAATCCATGATCTCCAGGCATTCGCGCTGGGTTGGCAGCGCGGTACCGCCGCCGTAGGTGGCCAGAATGAGTGCCGGGAAGGTGATGGAAAAGTAGTAATCACCGTCACGGGTCACCTTGTTGTAGGTGCTGCACTGGTTCGATTCGCCAATATTGGCAACGTCCTGCCCGGTGGCGAGATAAAGCGCCGCGAGCCCGTTGGCGGGGTGCGCAGCGTTGTTGGATGAATTGGAGATAAAGGCGCTCATGGTGCTGATGCCCTGTCCATAGTGCATCTGCTGCGGGGTAATACGCAGATTTTCCAACATCACATCGCGCGGGATAGTGATTTCAGCGGTCACCCTCCGTCCGCGCCCCTTGAGCATGTTGACCGCGGAGGTCTTCTTCTCAGTGTCGAAATTACCGGACAGCAGGTAGTGGGAAATCTGTTTGAATTCCCCCTTGATCCATTCACAGGCGGCAAAAGTCGCCTTGCTGGTCATGTTCTGGCCCGCGGCATCGCCTGTGCTGTAGTCAAAGCGGGTGAAAATCATGTTGTGCGCGTGGTATTGCTCGATTTCGTTCAGCTTCCCGATAGAGGTGGTTGATTCAGCCACAGCCTTGATCGCCTCAAAGTGCTCGGTCAGCCATAAACCAAAATCGCGTGCCTCGCGTGCACTGGGGAATACGAATACCGGCGCTCTCTGCATGGCTTCGCCTGAGACGGTAGTGATAACGCCGCCGCTTTCACGTATGACTTTCATTCCGCGGTTGTAGCTTGCCAGCATGGTGCCTTCAACGGTCGCCATAGGGACATAGAATTCCCCCTGTGCGTGTTCGCCCTTGACCAGTAGTGGTCCAGCCAGGCCTACCGGAATCTGCGCCACGCCAAACAGGTTTTCGATGTTGCCGGCCATATCGCCGGGCTCGAAAGAAAACTGCTTGCTGTGCTGCAGTTTTGCGGGCGTGTTTTCCTCAATAAACGCCTGACGCTGTGCAATGATTTCGCGACTGTAATCATCTTCACTGGATCTGGGTATACGCTTGCTCACGCTGAACTCCCTGTCAATCAATAGGCCGGCACTATAACACGCACGCCTGTAGAGCCGGTTTTGAGAACGCTCACTGCAGATCATCGTTGTCACAGTAACGTCACATTACTGGCATTTTATCGTAATAAATCCTCCTTAACATGGGCCGCTCTCGCAATGGGAGGTACACGGTTGTGCCCTCCAGGTGTTTTTCTAGCATGTTTAACGATGGGGTCGATAATGGTTTGCGAAACTACTCTCAAGCAGGCGGTACTGGCTGCACTGACACTCACATTGGTGGCCTGTGGTGGGTCTTCCAATAACACGTCTCCGGGCTCGATTGTGGTGGGGGTGCCGACAGATCCAACCGACCCCACCGATCCAGTCGATCCCACGGATCCTACTGATCCAACGGATCCGGGCGGTGATGTTATCGCTTCTGTGATTCCGGACGGACTGGACGGCGTCATTACTGACTCCGGACGAGTGATAAACGGCCGCAGCGTTTATACGATTGATGTAACAGCGCTGGATGGCGGCAGGCTTGATCCAACGGGTCTGCTGCTGGGTAACGACGCCATTTTTGAAATAACTGGCGGTGGACCCATGCGTGTAGCACCGCCTGCCAGTGGTGCTTGTTCGCTTGAGTTGGCTCCCGGGGCCATCGTGGCCGGCAGCACTAACACGGAATTTGTCGTTATTGAACAGGGTTGCCAGATCGACGCAGACGGCACGGCAGAGCAGCCCATCGTCTTTACTTCCATGGCCGACGTAGAGGGCACTGTCGCTGATTCAGCCCGCGGTTTGTGGGGTGGTCTGGTGATCAACGGCTTCGCGCCGATCAATGACTGCCCCGAGGGCGCCACCGGCGGCACCGCCCAGTGTACGAAAGAGGGCGAGGCCAACTCCGGTTTGTTTGGCGGTGACCAGCCGGATGATAACAGCGGTACGCTGCGATACGTAACGGTGCGTTACGCCGGCAGCAATGTGGATCCTGAAAACCAGTTGAACGGTATCGCCTTCCAGGGTGTGGGTTCGCAAACCACTGTTGAATATGTGCAGGTGCATAACAACCTTGACGATGGTATCGAGTTTTTCGGCGGTACAGTCAGTGCCAGATACGTAGTGCTGACGGGCAACGCAGACGATTCACTGGACTGGACTGATGGCTGGCAAGGCAGCATCCAGTACCTGTATATCGAACAAACCGACTCAGCCGACAATGCGATCGAGGCTGACAACCGTGAAGGGGATGAAGACGCCGCGCCGCGCTCATTGCCTTCCATTGCCAACATGTCTGTGTATGGCAATCCAGCCGAGAACGCCTTGCGCCTGCGTCGCGGTACGGGCCTGTTCCTCTACAACAGCTTTGTTGAGGGGTCTGAAAGTTGTATCCGTGTCGATGGCCGTTCACGCGATCTGCTGGGCAGTGATCTCACCATCGCGGGCACCAGCTTGTCCTGTGTTGAAGTCACCGTCAGCGATGATGATGGCGCGGTGGCAGCCTACCTGGACAGTGCTGATGAAGTCTCTGTAAACGGCGGCGATGTTAACCCCGTCACTCCAATGGGTGACTTTGAAAACGCGGCGTTCATTGGAGCGATTGGCCCCAATGACTGGACTGCCGGCTGGACGGTAGCCGGCTCTGTCAGCAACAGCGGCCAGCCCGACTTTGGTTGCCCCGAGGGTACCAGTGATACGGGCAATACCATCAGTGGCAAGGCGGTTTGTAGCCTGAGCGGTGAGATCACTTCAGACATGACCCTGGCCAGCAGCAACTACTATCAGCTGGATGGCAAGGTCACTGTCGGTGGCGACAACACCAACTCTGCAGTGCTGAGAATACAGCCCGGTACCACGGTATTTGGCGGCACCAGCTTCGATTTCCTGGTCATCTCACGGGGATCTCAGCTGATCGCTAACGGCACCCGCAACGCACCCGTTGTGTTCACTTCGATAGAAGACGAAACACTGGGCGGCAGCGCTGATATTGAAACCAGCCGCGGCTTGTGGGGTGGTCTGGTGATCAATGGTAACGCCCCCATCAACGACTGTCCTGAAGGCGCAGCGGGTGGCACGGACGCCTGTACCAAGGAGGGCGAGGCAAACTCTGGCACCTTTGGTGGCAGCAATCCGGCCGATAATAGCGGTGTGTTGAACTACGTTGTCGTGAAATATGCCGGTTCTAACGTCGACCCTGAAAACCAGCTTAACGGCATTGCTTTCCAGGGTGTCGGTTCAGGTACTGCGGTTAACTTTGTGCAGGTGCACAACAACCTGGATGACGGCGTTGAGTTCTTTGGCGGCACGGTCAGCGCCAAATATATGGTGCTGACAGGTAATGCCGATGATTCCCTGGACTGGACGGACGGCTGGCAGGGCGACATTCAGTACCTGCTTATCCAGCAGGCAGATGGTTCAGCCGACAACGGTATCGAAGCTGATAACCGCGAAGGTGATGAAAATGCGATGCCGCGTTCACTGCCACGTATCGCGAATATGACGATCAAGGGTAACTCTGGCGAAAACGGCATCCGCCTGCGTCGCGGCACCGGCCTGGAGCTGTTCAACTCCATCGTGACCGGCAGCAACAGCTGCCTGCGCATTCAGGGTGAGTCATTGAATCTGCTGGGCTCAGGCGTCGAATTTGATGGTGTCAGCTTCGGTTGTGCAACAACGATTCAAGGCGACGACGTACCCGCCATCGAGTCGCTGCTCAATGGCAGCAATGTTTCGCAATCAGGCGATGCTGTTGCTGCGGCGGACCTTGCAGGTGACGCCTACTTTGACGCGACCGCATTCGTTGGCGCAGTTGAAGACAGCGCGAATGACTGGACCACAGGCTGGGCAGTGGGTATGCCCGATGCCGAAGTGGCGTTCGGTTGCCCCGCAGGCAGCTCTCAGATCAGTTCGATCGACTTTGACACCCCAACGTGCCAGCTCAGCGGTGAGATTACCTCTGACATTACGCTGACGCGCGGCAACTACTACGTACTGGATGGCAAAGTGACCGTTGGTGGCGATAACACCAACTCAGCAGTGATGACCATTGAGTCTGGCGTAACCGTGATCGGTGACGATGCCGAGGACTTCCTGGTGATCTCACGTGGTTCGCAACTGGTTGCCAATGGCACCAACAACAGCCCGGTAGTGATGACAGCATCACGCGATATCGTCAGCACGCCTGGTGCCAACGACCGTGGCCTGTGGGGTGGTCTTGTGATCAACGGTAACGCGCCGATCAACGACTGCCCTGAAGGCGCAGAGGGCGGCTCTGCATCCTGTACCAAAGAAGGTGAAGCCAACTCCGGTCTGTTTGGTGGCGACATGCCACAAGACAGCAGCGGTGTCCTGAAATACCTGGTCGTCAAGTACGCGGGCTCAAATGTTGATCCGGAAAACCAGCTCAATGGTATTGCCTTCCAGGGTGTCGGTTCTGGCACCGAAGTCGATTACATCCAGGTGCACAATAACCTTGATGACGGTGTCGAGTTCTTCGGCGGCACCGTGAGTGCGCGTCACGTGATTCTGACCGGCAACGCCGACGACTCACTGGATTGGACCGACGGATGGACTGGGAACGTGCAATACCTGCATATCGAACAGTCCGCCGATTCTGCAGACAGTGCAATTGAAGCAGACAACCGCGAGGGGGATGAGTTGGCGACGCCGGTTTCCGGGCCCAGCATCGCCAACATGACAATCGTTGGCAACGCGGATGAGCGCGCCATTCGCCTGCGTCGCGGCACCGGCCTGAAACTGTTCAATAGCGTAGTGACCAACTCGGCCAACTGTGTCCGCGTGCAGGGTGAATCCGAGAACCTGTACAACACAGGAATCACTTTCCAGAGCGTGTCGCTGGATTGCGCCACGATCGCCGAGGGTGATGATGTTGCAGCGCTGCAGACCTTCCTCGATGGCTCTCCCAACGTGACTCAGGACGGATCAACTCCACCGGCCGCGTCACTGCCTGAAAATGGATTCTTTGAGCAGTCCGGGTCAGTCGGCTCAGACGTCGATAGCTGGAAAGGCAACTGGGCATTCGGATTGTGATGATGAAGCAGAAAAAGCTGGCAACGGCGGTCGGAGCAGTTCTGGCCGCCACTTCAGGGCTCAGTGCAGGGCAGGAAATCGAGGCACCCCAGGTGCCCCAGATTGAAGAAGTCTTCGTATTGGGTGAATTTATTCCCGATGAAAAACGCGATACCTCTGAGATCTCTGAGCTGTTAACCGCAGCCGACATGTCACTCACCGGTGACAGCGATGTCGGTGAGGCGCTGGAACGTGTCACAGGCTTGAGTCTGGTCGGCGGAAAGTTTGTTTACGTGCGAGGCCTGGGCGAGCGCTATTCGTCAACCTTGATAAACGGCTCGCCGATCTCCAGCCCGGTGCCCTTCCAGAAAACCGTGCCTCTGGATATTGTTCCCAACGGCCTGGTAAGCAGCCTGCTGGTGCAGAAGACGTTTTCGCCTGAGTATTCAGGCGATTTCAGCGGTGGTCTGGTATTGATCCGCACTCAAACGTTGCCCGAAGAGAACTTCCTGTCTGTCTCGGTGAAAAGTGGGGGTAACTCTCAGGCGACCAACGGCGACGGTCTCAGCTATACCGGTGGCAGCCGAGACAACTCAGGCTGGGACGATGGTACACGCGATATCCCCCAGAACCTGCGCGCTGTTGGCCCTGATGAATTTAACGCGGCTGATTTCCCGCAAAGTGCTGCTTACGGCAACAGTTTTTACAACAACTGGGATATCGATGAAAAGCAGAGCCTGACGCCTGACTTTGAAACGGGTATTGAGGGCGGCTATCGATTCGATCTGGACAACGGCATGGCGCTGGGCATTACCGCCGCGGGCCAGTACAAAAACCAGTGGCGCAACCAGGATACTGATATGCGCCGCTATGAGTTCTCTGGTGTCGAGGGCGGTAGCACCCAGACTGTGGACTTTCGCGAATTCACTACCACGCAAACGGTTGATGTCACCGGGTTCCTGAATCTGGGCCTTGAAATCAACAACGATCATTCTCTGTCGCTCACCAGTATGATTCTGCGTCAGACGACGGATACCGTCGAGCAACGCAAGGGTTTGTCCAGCGAAGATGATGTCAGCTCGGGTACGGAGGTGGAAAGTTACTTCCTGGAGTGGGTGGAAAACGAAATTCGCTCTACACAATTGTCGGGCGAGCACTTTTTCCCCAGTCTGAACGACAGCATGTTGCGCTGGCGCGCTGTGGATGGTGAATCGCAGCGTAAAGCGCCCGATACGCGTAGCTACACCTACGCCGACAATCGCGATGGACTTCAGGAAATGGTCACGCCGAACAGACAGGCCGCGGGTGATCTGCGAGAGGTTTACCAGGCGCCGCAGCGTGGGTACAGCAATCAGAACGATGAGATCCAGGATCTGGGCTTTGATATCGAGGTACCGCTGTCACTGGCTGATATCGAGTTCACCCTCAAGGCAGGCGGGGCGATGTATGAACGCAGCCGCGATGTGGAGGAACGGCTGTTCCGCTTTGACCTGACGCCGCTGGCTGAAGATTTTGTGCCGCTGGAAACCCCGAGCCAGTTTTTCGGGACGCCCAACTGGCAATCCGGAGCGCTGGCAGCGCGTGACTTCACCAATGGTGCTGCCAATGCCTCGGGAATTTTCCCCTTTGCAAGTTCCAGTGAAGAGGTGGACGCCTGGTACGTCGGTGTGGACGCCCAACTGACAGACCGCCTGCGCGTGCAGGCTGGTGCTCGATTGGAAAACGCTGATCTGGAAGCCGACGCCTGGGGCGGAAACACGGAAGAAGGCACTATCAATGCCGTTAAGCAGGACTACGAAGATACGTTGCCTGCGCTGTCCATTACCTACGAGCTGTTTGAAAACATGCAGATACGTGGTGCTTACTCGGAAACGGTAAACCGCCCGAGTCTACTTGAAATTACCGGTTCCACGATTCGTAACCCCGGTGATGGTAACTTCTATCGCGGTAACGTTTTCCTGCAGCAGGCAACGCTGAAAAATTACGACACGCGTTGGGAGTGGTATTTCGGAACTGCCGATACCATGTCAGTAGGTGCCTTCTACAAGGAGTTCGTGGACCCTATCGAGATTGGTAAGGTTCAGGCGCAGAACGACATTTACACCTGGTTCAATGCCGAAGAGGCGGAGCTCAAGGGCATCGAGTATGACGTTCGCAAGGAGCTGTATCTTGCCGACTGGTTCGAGCTGCATGACAACTGGAACTACTTTACGGTGTCTTTCAACGTCACCTATATTGATTCAGAAGTGACCTTGCTGGGTAGTGGCGAAACCGCCGATGATGTGCCGCTGACCGGTGGGCGTAAGTTGGCCCAGGTATTCAGCAATACGCGTAGCATGAGCGGGCAATCGGATTGGCTGGGCAACCTCATACTGTCGTATGACAATTATGACCTGGGGCTGCGTGGTTCCATTGCCTACAACTATACCGATGAAAGAATTGCGCTGGTGGGAGACCGCAATGCCCCCGATATCCTCGAGGAAGGCAGGGGCCAGTTGGATGCGACCATCAAATACGAGTTCGCTGCCTATGATCAGCAGCTTGAGTTGGAGCTCAAGGCGCGCAATCTGCTGGATGAAACGCGAAAGTGGACACAAGGCGGTTTGCTTTATGAGGAGTTCAAGCCCGGTATTGACTGGACGATCGGTTTGAGCTGGAGGTTCTAGGCCCTGCGGTGATGCTTGCCTCCTTCTAATGAGGAGGCATTTTTTTCGTTTACAACGTAATACTGGCGTTCTGGTAATCGAAGTCGGCACAAGGCGCGCTGTCGACAAATTCCTCCAGCCGCTTCGACACCTGCACGGTGTCTTTGTCATCTATCAAAAACATCAACCCATCGTAGTAACCCAGGGCCTTGGCCAGAATGGTGTCCTGCTCCTGTGCATCGAAATTCTCCAGTACGGTATGGGCACGAGAACCGTACTCGTCCTCGCTCAGATACCCCAGAGACTGTTGTGCCAGTACACAGGCCAGGTCTCTCGACGCCTTGAATTCTTCCGGCGCCAGTGACAGTGCGCTGACGTTGGCGGCGAGGAGGCAGCCTAGTGCGGCTGAAAAAACAGTGTTAGCTTTCATGGTGCTTCACAATCCTGTACTGAGTCTGCGGCAGGCGCCCCTGCGGCACCTTCAATGATTGCGAAGCTACAGGGATATTGTTGCAGTAATATGAAGATATTATGACCTTGAGAAACGAAGGTCTTCATGGTGAGTTTTTGCGGTGCTTTGGCTCTTGCGCCGATCTACACCCGGATCACAGAATAATGACAATAATATGAATATTTTGTTAAAAAGGTAGAGCGCGGGCTCCACTGGGGTGTAGAGTTGAGTCAGTTGGAGGGAATTACTATGAAAATAAACACACAACTGGTTGTTTTAGCGGCTCTTTTGATCCCCCTGTCAGGCACTGCGGCTGACGGCCGGGACTGTTTGCTTGAAGGTACAGTGCACAAGGCGCCGAACGATGAACCCCGGGTGAAGTTTCACAGCATGGAAAAGTACGACAGTGATTCTCGCTGTCGTGTTCGCAATGATGAGAAATTACAGTTCAAGCTGCCGGCAGATCCACGTCTTGAGGCGGCACCGTCTGGTAGTGCGGTGAAGTATCGTTACCGTAACGACAATGAAGGTCAGCCCAAAGCCGAGCTTATCAGCGTGGGTGCGTGATCGGCATAACCTTGGAAGCTGATCTGGTTAATCCCCGTTTAAACTGACTGCAGGTGGTTGTTGATCACCTGCAGGAACGCGGTACCGTATTTTTCAAGTTTGCGCTCGCCCACGCCGGATATCCGGCCAAACGCCATCATGTCTTCTGGCATGCCAAGGCACATCTCCTGCAATGTACTGTCATGGAATATGACATAGGGCGGTACACCTTGCTCCTCGGCCAGCACCCGGCGACAGTCCCGCAGTGCTTCCCACAAGGCAACATCCAGTTCGTCCGGTAGGGGCCTTTTGGTCTGTGCGCGCGCTGCCTTGCGCTGCACGTCGCGTCGCAAAGCGATATCTTCGTCACCACGCAGCAGTGCCCGGCATTTCTCCTGTAGTCGCAAGGCGCCATAGCGCTCCATGTCTACACTGAGATAGCCACGCGCGACCAACTGGCGAAAGACAGAACGCCACTGGTTGGCATCCAGGTCAGTGCCCACGCCGAAAGTCGGCAGATGGTGGTGTTCAAACTGGAAAATACGATCATTTTCTGCGCCTCGCAGCACATCTATCAAATGTGCAACGCCGAAACGTTGACCCGTGCGGTAAACAGCGCTCAAGGCCATTTGTGCCGCCTGCGTGCCATCCCAGGTCGATACGGGCTCCAGGCAGGTATCACAGTTCCCGCAGGGTTGTGGTAACTCATCGCCAAAGTAGGCCAGCAGTGCCTGCCGCCTGCACGTGGTTATTTCACAGAGCCCCAGCATGGCATTGAGACGTTGCTGCTCGCCGCGTTTGTGTTCTTCGCTGCCCTGTGATCCCGCCATCATCTGGCGCAGTTTGATGACATCCTGCAGTCCGTAAATCATCCATGCATCTGCGGGCTGTCCATCGCGTCCTGCGCGGCCCGTTTCCTGATAGTAGGACTCCACCGTTTTGGGCATATCCAGATGCGCGACAAATCGTACATCCGGTTTGTCGATCCCCATGCCGAAGGCGATGGTTGCGACCATGATCACGGATTCCTCACGTAGAAAGCGTGCCTGGTACTGAGCGCGGGTCTCTGCGGGAAGGCCGGCGTGGTAGGGCAGGGCATTGAAGCCTTTTTGCTGCAGCCACGCGGCGGTTTCTTCTGTTTTCTTGCGCGACAGACAGTAAACGATGCCTGCATCCTTCGGGTGTTCCTGTTGCAGGAAGGCGAGCAGCTGAGCTCGCGCATTCTGCTTCAGCGCAATGCGGTAGCGGATATTGGGACGGTCAAACCCGGCCAGGTAATGCTCGGCCTGCTCCAGATTCAGCCGGCTGATTATTTCTGTCCGGGTGCGCGCATCTGCTGTGGCAGTGAGTGCAATACGCGGAATTGTCGGGAACTGCTCGTGCAGCAGGCTCAATTGCAGGTAATCGGCGCGAAAGTCGTGACCCCACTGGGATACACAGTGCGCCTCGTCTATCGCAAACAAGCTGATGGGTGCCCTTTGCAGCAGTGCCAGCGTGCTGGGTTGCGTCAGTCGTTCTGGCGCGATGTATAACAGATCCAGCTCGCCGGACAGTAAGTCTTGTTCAACCTGCCTGGCACTTTGCGCGTCAAGCGTTGAGTTCAGGAAGCTGGCGCGAACGCCCAGTAAGCGCATTGCACTGACTTGATCCTGCATCAGTGCAATGAGTGGCGAGATGACGATGCCGCAACCCTCACGGACCAGCGCCGGAATCTGGTAGCACAGGGATTTGCCGCCGCCGGTTGGCATCAGCACCAGGGCATCTTTGCCGTCAATGACAGAAGTGATGATGTCATCCTGGGGTGGCCGGAAGGCGTCGTAGCCGAATACGCTATGGAGTATGTTCAGGGCGGGGGTCATGGGCGGGAGTATACACCGACCTCAGGCGTATCAGTGGATCAAATGCGCTCGCCGCGGTCTCTTTGTCTTGCTCTGTTGCTCGCCTGTCGGGCAGACACTCTGCTAGAATCGGCCGCTTTTGTAGCTTCTAACGCAGAGGGAACTTTTATGGCAGACAATGAAACCGAGATCCACAAAGCCTGTATGCAGCGCTTTATCGACCTGGCCAATCAGATGCACAACGATGAGGGTGTAGAGACAGGGCTGGTATCGGCGGGCTTGATGACGGCCTCAGCTGTTTACGCGACTTTTGCGGTCAGTGGTAATGACGGGGGTTTGAATCCCACCGGTGTCGATAAAGTGACCGAAGCCTATAAACAGCAGCTGGAGCATGTGCAGAAAACCAAGCGGGAACAGCAGGCCCGACAGCAACAGTAAGTGCTCAGGCGGGTCGTAGTCGCCGGTCTTTTAACTGCCGTCGGTCGCGTTTTATCAACACGCCATTGACAGTCATCGGAAAGTGGTCCGGGGTTGTTGCTCGACGATCATTTGAGCTGCGCTCAATTTTGCGACGGTGCTTGTCGGTGCTACTGCGTACCCCTGCAGCTGAATTTTCATCTGATACAAAGTTACGTGCAGCCACAGTAAATACGTAGGCCGAAATAAGCACTGTGGCCAGTCCTGCTACGCCGATGATAATGAGAACACCGTCCATCTGGAATTTTTGCCCCTTGAGATACACACACTTTTATTTTGTGATGCAATAATCGAGCCTGTTTGGCGTAAAGCACGTGCTGTAAGGCCTGTTGCATATGGTAGCGCGGGTGCGCAGGTGCAACAACAGCATAATGTATAAAATCCTGACAGGGGCAGGCTGAATGCTCAATTTGGGTAATCGGCGTGAAAGCTGCGGCACAATGATGTGCCCCAGTTGATTGCGCCGAGTGGCGGTAGGGTGGCTAGCGAGCGCCTTTGCCGAACAGCACGACTTCGACAGTGCTCAGCGTTACCATGAAATCCAGAAACAGGCTGTGATTCTTGGCGTAGTACAGGTCGTACTGGAGCTTCTGGCGAGCATCGTTTTCTGACGCGCCATAAGGATAGCAAAGCTGTGCCCAGCCGGTAATTCCGGGCTTCACACAATGGCGAGCATTGTAATAGGGGATGCGCTCGGCCAGGTCCTTCACAAACTCAGGTCGCTCGGGCCGCGGACCGATAAAAGCCATTTCTCCCTTCAGCACATTGAGGATCTGTGGCAGTTCGTCGATCCGTGTCTTGCGAATAAAGCTGCCGACCCTGGTGACACGACTATCATTCTTTGTTGCCCAAACCGCTTTGCCGTCGCCTTCGGCGTCCACACTCATGCTGCGAAACTTGTGTACCTTGAAGGTTTTGCCGTGCAAACCAACACGCTCCTGATCGAAGAACACCGGGGCGCTGAAACCATCCTCTATCCATATCGCGATGGCTGCCATCAGCATAATGGGCCAGGTAAACAGCAGCAGCAGAAGGCTCGCGGTCAAATCGAAACACCGTTTGGCGCGTTGCGCCGTCTGGCTGTTATTGAATCCTTCTGAAAAGCTGATCCAGTCAGTCGTGGTGAAATCGACCAGGATTTTACCTGCTTCCTGTTCGAAGAAGTTCACCAGATCCAGCACCTTGACACCGTTGAGTCGGCACTGGAACAGTTCCTCAGAGGGCGTTTGCCCGCGTTTGTCATCCAGCGCGACAACGATCTGGTCAATCTCGGTTTGCGCGACGTACTCAGACAAGGATTGACGCAGGTTGATCACCCGCTCACCAGACGTTCTGGGCTCTTCGTCGCCAACGCGAACAAAGCCTACAATGGTGAAGCCCTTGCGGTCAGAGCGGCGACGCATGGAACTGGTAATGGTGCTAGCCGCCTGGCCTGAACCGTAAACAAGTACCCGTTTCTTGAACTGTTCCAGATCAGTGAGGTTGGTGAAAGTTGAGCGCACGATAAGGTTGCCCGTGAAGGCCACGACAGTGGTGTAGAAGAAGATGCCGCGCCACAGGTGAAGTTCCGGCAGCACATAGAAAATCATGGTCATGACCATCGTCGAAGCGACGAAGCCACCCACCGTACGCAGCAGAACACCAGAAGTGCCCTCACGCATCCTGGGCTCGTAAAGACCCATCGCTACAAGGCAGGTCACCGTCACTGCGGCAAAAATCGCAGCGCGGGTTGGCATTTGGCTCAGGTAATCCTGGAAACTTCCAGGCTCAAAAAAGAAGTAAAAATAGGCACCGACGTAAAAAGCGAGGACAAACAGAATGGCATCGATTAACGCCAACCAGTAGAAGGAGGAGTGTATGTGGTGGTTGAATACCCTGACCGTAGCCATGATTAAATCCTGTTCTCCACGCGTCTGTCGGCGATAGTCTATGCGGTGGGTTGTGTTGGCGGCAGCCCGGCGCGCTACCTGCATGCAACCGCTACACTCGGTGCAGTATTTAAAGTAGCACCGAAAGAGAGGGGCTGCCCAAATTCTGACCAGAGTTGTGAACTGGATCGCACTATACCTGAGGGAGATGACAGATTTGTATCAGCAGATTCTCTACTGGTATTAGTGGCAGGTTTTCAGCGGGTCGGCCTCCGGAGGTGCTTTAAAAAAATGCTTTAAAAACAGAGGGATAGGTTGATGCGTGCCGCAGATTACGACGCACAGGAATTGACGAGGCCGACGTTTGGACGGCCCCCTGTTTGCGGACATTTACTCCAGTGATTCCAGTAGTGCTCTAGCCTGATCGGACTCTGCAAAGTCTGCCTCACCTGCACCCAGCAGTGTCTGCAGTGTGCGCCTGGCGCTGTCCTTTTCTCCGGTCTGGCTCATGATCAACGCCTGATGATAGGCGATGGACGGATTGCCCGGCGCCTGCTCAGCGGCCCTGCGAATATTGCGCAGGGCGCGTTGCCCATCCCCCTCGATGAGGTCGATCATTGCCAGCGTATCGAGCACCTCTGGGCGATCAGGCGCAATGCGGATCGCCCGGTCTACATAGCCTCTGGCGCGGCTGGTGTCGGATTCGCGTAGCAGCCAGCCCAGATTGTTCAGGGCCACCAGGTTTTTGGGGTCATAGTCCAACACAGCTTCGTTCTGCTTTATAGCCGCGGACTGGTCCTCCGCCAGCAGTTGCTCGGCAAGGGCGAGTCTTGTAGTGACATCGGATGGGTTCTCGTCGATCCATGCCCGCAGCAGTGCGATGCCCTCGGGCGAGCGAGACGCAGCGTTCAAATAGTTGTTGAGCTCAAGCGCCGTAACTGCCGAAGGAGCAGCGTTGTAGGCTTGCTCGGCCAATGTTATGGCGCCGTCGAGATCGCCTTGTTCACGTGCGCTGACAGCCTGTAACCTCAGAACGTCTGCCGCATCTGGAGCTAGCTCTGCGGCCCGCGCGAGATGGCGCCTGAAGGCAACGTAGTCGCCTTCGCTTAATGACAGTCTGGAAAGGGTTATCAAAGAAGGCAAATAGTTGCTGTCCAGTTCGATTGCGCGCAACAACTCCTGCTTTGCAGCTGAGGTGTCGCCGGCGCCGGCATGTGCCATGGCCAGCATGTGGTGTGAGGCTGCGGAGCCTGGCTGGGTATTGATCAACTGCTGCAGTGTGTAGCGCGCCTCCTCATGTTGTCGGTTGGCCATTTGAGCCATGCCCAGTACCTGCAGCACCTGGGGTGATTTTTGCACCATGTCATCGAGACTGCTGAACAGAGGGGGCACCTGATCCGCCTTGCCGTCACCGATATAGGCGCGCGCCAGCATCAGGCGCGGTTCCAGCGCTGTCGGGTGCCGCTTGATCGCCTGGTCCAGACGCTGAGTCACTGCGCTGGTGTTGCCGTCGCGCGCGTCCAGCAGGGTTAATTGCAGCATGGCTGCCAGCGAACTCTCATCGGTTTTAAGAACGGTTTCATAGTGAGAGCGTGCTGCCTGCGTGTTCCCGTCTGCCAGCTCCATCACCGCCAGGTTGTGATTGGCGGCAAATTCACCGGGTGATACCAGCAGTGCTTCAGCAAACGCGGCTCTTGCTGCATCGGGTTGACCGGCTGCGACATAAACCCGGCCCAACAAATTGTAAGGGGTGCTGCTATCCGGGTTGCGTTGCTGATAGGCTTGAGCCGCGCCGATTGCACCTTCGATATCGTTGTTTTGCAGTTTGTTCAGCACCAGCAGAATATCCGCCTGCTGGAACTGAGGGTCCAGGTTCAACGCATTTTCCATCTGTTGAGCGGCTTTGTCGTTGTTGCCTGTCATCAGCAAGCCGGCACCCAGGCGAACCTGAGCTGCAGCCGAGTCGGGCTGAAGGTTTGCCACCTTCTGCAGCAGATCAATGCCCTGTTGGGTCTGGCCATCGCGAAGCAGGGCATTTGCCATCAGGTTGAGCGTAGAGATGTCATCGGGCGCGGCGCTCAGTACCGGATCCAGTAACGCCCTTACCTGAGCAAAGTCGCCGTCCTGCAGGCGGATAGTGGCCAGCAGTTTGCGGCCTGCAATGCTGTCGGGAACGGCCTGGTAAAATTGATTGGCAAAGACTGCAGCCTGATCGGCATTGCCGACCTGTAAATGGGCATTGCCAAGATAATAAAGGACCATGGGGAAATTGTCGGCCGCCGGTTCTGCGACGGACAGTGAGGTGATTGCCGCCTGGAATTCTTTATCGCGAAAATGTAGCAGCCCCTGCAGGTAATTGCTCGCCGGGTGCTGTGGCGCAACTTTCAGCAGGTGGGCAACGTCTACCTGGCCTGCCTCGTAGTCACCGGATTGCAGGTTGATCAACGCACGCTTCAGTCTGTCCTGATAGGTGAACTGGCGTAACTTGATCGATTGGTCGAATGACTCCAGGGCACCGGTAAGGTCTCCTTTACTCATCAGGACGTCACCGCGCAGGCTCCACGCCAGCCCCGATTCTGGATTGGTGGCGATAACTGAATCGATTTCAGACACTGCGGCGTCCAACTCACCGCGGCTGAACAGAAGTCGTGCTTCAGCCATCATCACGGCCGTTGATTGTGGGCTAAGCTGCCGCGCCTCAGCCAGTGCATCCTGTGCTCGCGCGGCCTGGCCCTGAGTCAGTGCGGCCAGTGCCTGAGTGGCTAAAACGTCGGCGGCGGCATCCGCCTCGAGGCCTTCTGTAGACATCACCAGGACAGCAGTAATATCGCTCTCGGCCAGTAGTGACTTAGCCAGTGCCGGGCGCACATCGTTCGGGTTCCATCCCAGGTCCTGCGCGCGGCGTAACTCTTTGTTGGCAGTGGGGGTGTCTTCAATTTGCAGATAGAGATTGCCCAGTAACCAGCGCGCCTTGGCCGAAGACTCATCTTTTTGCAGGGCATTCTTGAGCTCAATGGCCGCAGCATTGTATTGCTTCGATGCCAGAAACGTTTCGGCGTTGGCAATGTGGTCCTCAACAGAGTCCTCTGAGCAGGCTGCGAGGCCCAAAAATGCAACGGCTATTACCAAACGATAAATACACCTTTTCATACAATGACCTCAGCGGGATGCGGATGACTTAAAAAATCGCGTGGACTGGCAGTGAAACCATACGCGCCTGACTGAAAAACAACAAACAAGTCCCCGGGCTCGGCGCTTGGCAGGGCGACTTTGTCGGCCAATATATCCAGTGGGGTGCATAAAGGACCGACAACGTTGACGAGCTCCCTGGTTTCAGAATTAACCCGATTACCCAGGCAGGTGGGGTAGTTTTTGCGGATCACCTGGCCGAAGTTGCCTGACGCGGCCAGGTGGTGATGTAATCCGCCGTTGGTAATCAGGAAGGTCTCGCCGCGTGACACCTTCTTGTCGATGACTTCACTCACGTAAATACCCGCTTCTGCCACCAGGTAGCGGCCCAGTTCCATCACGATTTCCGCGTCTGGCAGACGCGCTTGTGCCTCGGCGAGCAGGGGGTGGAGGTTGTCTGCGATAGGGTCGAGGTCCAGATGTGTCTCTCCGGGAAAGTAAGGGATTCCCAAACCTCCTCCAATATTCAGCCAGCGCACAGGCGAGGGCGCAGCCTCTGCAAGACGGAATGCCAGCTCGAATGTTTTGGTTTGCGCCTCTACCAGTGATTCAGCGCGCAGGTTCTGTGAGCCGCAGAATATGTGGAATCCCACAAAGTCCAGCGGCAGTGAAGCCATTTCGGCCAGCATGTCCGGAACGCGCTCGGCGTCGACGCCGAAAGGCTTGGGCCCGCCGGCCATTTTCATGCCAGAGCTTTTGAGCTCGAAATCCGGATTGACGCGTATCGCTACTGTCGGAGGCTTGTCAGCCGCTGTCGCCAGGGCCGCAATGCGGCGCATTTCGCCCTCTGACTCCATGTTGATAATGACGCCGCCGGAAATTGCAGTGCGCAGGTCTTCATCCGATTTGCCGGGTCCGGCAAAACTGATCAGGGCGGGGTCAATTCCCGTGTCCAGCGCCACCCTGAGCTCTTTCGCCGATGCGACATCCAGGCCGTCCGTCAGCGTTGAGAGGTGCTGTACGACCTCCGGCATCGGATTGGCCTTGATGGCATAGTGCAGGTGCAGTCCACTCGGGAAGCGCTCGCGCAAGCGCTGCACGGCCTGCGCCATGAGCTGGCTGTCGTAGGCATAAAAGGGCGTTCCCCCGACTTGCCGAGCCAGCTCGGTCAGCGCCATGCCGCCGATGTGCAGGCAGTTGTCGCGCACCTGAAACTGTGACATGGGGACATGTTCGGGTGCTTTTCGCTGTCGTTGTTCGCTGGTCACGGTGAGGATTCCTGGAAAGTATGCTGGTACTGCTCGACAAGGGCGCGCCGATCAATTTTGCCATTCTGGTTGTGGGGCATGACCTCCCGAACAATGATGCTCTGGGGAATCATATAGTTTGGTAACTCCTTGCGGCAATGAGCCAACAGCGCTGCCTGCAATGCCTGTGGATCACTGCTGCCGGCCTGTTCTGTTACTACCAGCAATATCGCCTGTCCCAGAGCGGCATGGGGCAAGCCCAGTGCTGCGGCGCCTGCCACCAGACGGGAGTCGTAGATAACTTCCTCAACTTCACTCGGGCTTACCCGGTAACCCGACGTTTTTATCATGTCATCTTTACGACTGATGAAATATAAGTAGCCCTCGTTATCCATCTTCACCTGATCGCCAGACCAGACGGCCAGCTCTGTGATGGTTTGTTGTGAGGGCTGCCCTGGGCACGGCTTGAATCGTTCTGCCGTTTTCGCCGGATCATTCCAGTAGCCCATCGCCACCAATGCGCCGCGGTGCACCAGTTCTCCGGGTTCGTCGGGCTTGCACAGTTCGCCCGAGTCATTGACCACGAGAATCTCAGCATTGGGGATGGCCTTACCCATGGATTCAGGCCGCTTTTCGACCTCGCATGGTGGCAGGTATGTGGAGCGAAATGCCTCTGTGAGCCCATACATCAGGAAAATATCGGTGTTGGGCAGTTTGCCTTGCAGCCCGCGCGTGGTGGCAACAGGCATGGCGCCGCCAGTATTAGTGATGTAACGCAGTTTGGCCGCCCCCTCAGGCCAGTCGAGAGTAACCAACTGGTTCCATAAGGGAGGCACGGCTGCGAGACCGGTGATCTGGTATTGCTCCACCGCGCGAATGACGTCCCTTGGGAGTAGATAATCCATCAGTGCTACAGAGGCGCCCACCGTAAACGCGGTTGTCAGTTGGCTCAGGCCGGCATCGAAGCTCAGCGGTAAAACAGCCAGTATGCGATCCGCCGGGCTGTTTTCGAGGTAGCTGGCGACGCTGCGTGCTCCAGCCACCATATTACGGTGCGACAGCATGACGCCCTTGGGGTTGCCGGTGCTGCCGGACGTATAGAGTATCGCTGCCAGGTCAACGTCTATGCGCCGGTGCCACTGTTGGTCGCTGCTGCGACTGCACAGCTCCTCCCAGCTGAGAGTGGTAAAGGCGGTTTTTTCCGCTGCCCTTGTATCTGTGAGCACTATACTTTCCAGATCCGGGCATTCACTGAGTTCGTCCTGCAACCCTCCGAAGCGCTGGGAGGAGGTAACCAGTACCTTGACGTTGCAATGCGCAAGGATATATGCGACCTGGCGTGGCTTCAGAAGAGGGTTGACCGGCACGAACACGGCGCCTGCACGGTTGGCGCCAAACAGTGCGCAGACCGTTTCTGTTTGCTTTGGCAGATAGACGGCGACTCGCTCACCAGCGTCGACACCTAATGTCATCAGACCGTTGGCCGCTGCGCTGACCCGCTCGTTTAGTTCTGCGTAAGACAGGTTACCCTGCTTAGATAGTAGAGCCGGCGCACCGGGCGCCTGTTGCGCCTGGTGGTGGATAGAGTGATGGAGAAGTTCGAGCATCTTGCCTGCTTGGCCGCCTGTCGTTGATCCCGCTGCCGTTGAGGCGGCAGATTGATGCGAGACTTTAGCATGAGCCTCCGGTGCACGCATCAGTCAGGCAGGACGGCTGTGAGCCGGTTCTCATATCGTACGGAGGCCTGTTGCCAGCGCTGTAACCCGGATGCCGTCTGGGCCTTCAAGCCAGCGCTGATCAGTGTCAGGAAATTTTACAAATGTGCGTTTTCGGAGGTGGCAGCGTAACATTGAGTGATTCCTGAAAACTTTATTAAGCTATATAAATCAGAAGGTTAAGAACTATCTTTCTGCCAATTCTCCTTTTTGGCACACATCGTGCTTTTACTCAGGTGTCACACAAATTAAGAGTTTTAATTGCAACACAGGCCCCCAAGGGTCGAAGGAGAGAGAAAATGGCAACAGTAAAGAACAACCTCACCACTGCTCTAAAGCAGATCGGAATGGGCGTAGGCTTGACAGCCGTTGCAGCTTCTGCGGCGCTGGCAGCTCCTATTGGTAGCTTTGATTACTCACAAGAGTTTGAGTTTACCTCTGCAACACCGCTTTCAGTGATCGGCTCAGGTGGTGTTAACCCAGGTAACATCAACGGCAATACCAAGCTGGAATGGGGCACTGAGTTTAACGAATTTGATAAGGTTAGCAGCCTGGTTATCAACCCCGTGGGTGGTGGTGATAACGAAACCCCGAGCAACCTGGCTGATACCGGCAACGTTGTAGTATCCCAGGATATCAACGCGATTACTTTCGCACCCGGCCCTGTGCTGGTGCACAACAATTACGTGATCACTGGGTCATCACTGACGGCAGCGACTGCGGAAGATTACGTAGTCCTGACACCTGCTCTGCCCGATGTTGGCCCTGATCAGGTTCAGGAAGTCATGTTCTCCGTTGACTTTCTCGAGACAACCAACTCATTGACCGGAGCAGCATGTCCGTCTGGCAACGAAAACGCCGCCGGCTGTGGTGACATCTTCGTCCTGGGTACTGGTGAACTCGGCGCACCTACACTGGTCAATGGTGGTCAACCCGCATTCCTGATTGATTCATTCATCCGTGATGACTATTTGTATCAGGTCTTCTTGCAGGAAGTGTCTGGCAACATCGGTGTGCTTGATGACCCAGCTTGTGCGGCCGTTGGCGCTCCGTTGAACTGTATCGGCTTCACCACTGCAGAAAATGAGGAGAACTTCTTCGCCCTGCAGTTTGGTATCCTGGCCACTGAGCGTCAGATCCCGGCTCCGGCAACGCTGTTCCTGATGGGTGGTAGCCTGCTGTCTCTGGCATGGATGCGTCGTCGTAAGGCAGCTCGCAAAGCTTCCTGATCCGACGTAGATGTATCGAGAGCGGCCTCATCTGAGGCCGCTTTTTTTTGTCTGCCGTTTGTGAGGCGCCATTGAGTTTACCCAAGAGCTGCACACTCGATGCCGCAATGTGACCCCGTTCTCAAAATCTCAGCTCTGTTCCGAACGATTTGACCCCGCTCAATTTACTCTGTGCTAATCAGCTTCTATGCTGTAGCGGGTCTACCCGTTGACGTAGACTGCAGTTCGCTGACAGGGCGTTGGCGTTGAGAATCATTATGGCGGAGTACAGCATGGATGTTATTTGGCGGTCACTGACTGGTATGTGTCTCGCATTGGGGCTTTTTGCGTGTAGCTCGGAAATACCGGTTGAAGAGCATTTGTCCAATGCCAGGCAGCAACTGGATGAGGCGCAATACAGTGCGGCTGTCATCGAATTGAAGAATGCTTTGCGTGGTGACGCGGCTAACAGTGAGGCCCGGTTACTATTGGGCAAAGCCTACGTAGAATTAGGTTCTTATGCGGATGCCGGCAAAGAGTTACAGCGTGCTCTGGAGTTGGATGTGCAGGCAGAGCGCGCTCTACCCCCCCTGTCTCGCGCCCTGTTGGCGCAGAACAAACTTGAACAGCTTTATGCGTTAGATACCGCATCCTTGAGCGCCAGGGCTCGCGCGGTGGTGCTGGCCTCCCAGGGCTGGGGCAAGCTGAGAGAGTTTGATCGTGACGCAGGCAGCCGCCTGGTGCAGCAGGCGCTGTCAGACGACCCTACTTCGGTCTACGCGCAGTTTGTATTTGCGCGTTTTCTGGCGGGTACCACCGCCGGCGACTTCACACAGACTCGGGAGCAGTTGGACAAGGTTTTGGCACTGGATCCTCAATACGCTCCGGCGTGGTCTCTGCTGGCCGATATAGAAGCAAGACAGCGGCAGGTTGACGCGGCTGACGCCGCATACTCCAAAGCGATTGAATTTGGGGCTGCGCCCTTCAGTGATCGATACAAGAGGGCCACTCTGCGGCTTTTGCAGGGCGACGAAGCCGGCGCCAGGAAGGATTCAGTCGCCTTGATGAAGCTGTCGCCGCAGCATCCCGGAGCGCTCTATCTAAGGGGAGTTTTGCACTATCGGGACGGCAAATATGATGACGCGATACCTGATTTTGAGGCCGCAGCGAGATACGAAGATCAGTATCCGCTGGCGCTGTTTTATCTGGCAGTGATCAATGCCCGTAAGGGCAACCTGAGCCAGGCTGAGGTGTTCGCATCGCGCTACCTTGCTCCAGAGCCGGATAACGTAGCGGGTGCAAAACTTCTGGCCTCGATACGCGCGAAGGCCGGTGATCATGTCGGCGCAGAAGAGCTGCTGTCTTCTGTCGTAGAGCGAAATCCGGAAGACGTGGATGCTATGAATATGTTGGCATCATCACTGATGGCGCAGGGAAAGCAGTCCGAAGGGATTGAGCTGCTATCCCGGGCGGCACGCTTGCAGCCGGATTCCGGCCAGGCTCAGGCGCGGCTGGGTGCTGGTTTGCTGGTTACCGGAGATATTGCAGCGAGTCTGGAACGCCTTGAGGCTGCCAGACAACTTGATCCACAGCTACAACAGGCTGATGCTCTGTTGGTCTCAGCCCAGCTGCGTCGGAAAGACTTTGATGGAGCGCTGCAAGCCATAAGCGAATTTGAAGAAAAGAATCCGGAGCAAAGTGTTTCAGAGACGATACGTGGCACAGTGTATCTGCGCGCAGGCAATCAGCAGGCGGCGGAGGCCGCCTTCAATAGAGCGCTGGCAGATTCGCCAGGTGATGTTGTGGCCAATAACAGTTTGGCCGCAATGGCCGTGCAGCGTGAAGATTATGCCGTAGCAGCCAGGCATTATCAGAACATACTCGATGAAAACCCGGAGCACGAGCAAACATTGCTGAAACTATCCGCTTTATATGAGCGCAGTGGAGACTTACAAAGCGCCGCAGCCACACTGGAGCAAGCCGTGCAGGTAACACCAGAGGCTCTGGAACCGCGCATAATTCTCGCCAGGGTGTACTTACTGCAGGGCCAGGCAGCAGACGCTGCACGCCTGTTAGGAGAAGGCACGGGTGACTATGGGGATAATGCCGAGTTTCTCTATTTGCAGGGTTTGTCCCAATTGAAGCTGGGGGACTACAAAGCGGCGCGCTCATCTTTTGAGCAGGTTCTAAAAAAATTCCCGGATGCATCGCAAACGCATTACCAGCTGGGCATGGTATTCAAACAGTTACAAAACGAAGAAAAGATGATCCGGCATTGGGACAAAGCCGTGGAATTGTCTCCTTCGTATATCTCTCCGCGTATAGAACTCGCCAGGGTTTATCTCAAATATGGTGATCGTGATGCCGCAGTAGAACAGCTGCGTTTTCTCAGGAAGCTGGACTCTTCCCACCCCGAAGTGCTGCAGCTCGACGCTGTCAGGGCCAGAATGGACGGCGACATGAGGGAGGCGCGAGAGCTCACAGAGACAGCTTTCGAAAAATCGCCAACAGCTCGCAATCTGCTGGTATACACACGCCAGCTCTGGCTGATGGGCGAGCGAGATAGTGCGCAGGACGCCTTGCAAGGGTGGCTGGAGGAACATCCCGAAGATGTAGCGGTGGGGCTGGAGATGGCCCTGATGTATGAGGGGCGTGGCCAACTGGATCAGGCGATTGCCCAGTATCAGCGAGTACTGGACAGTGAGCCACAAAGCATCACTGCACTGAACAACCTGGCATGGCATCTGCGAGAGAAAGATCCAGAAAAGGCGCTGCAGTACGCTGAACAGGCTGTAAAAGTGAGTGACAGTTCGGCATCTACTCTCGATACTCTGGCGATGGTGTTGCTAAGCAATCGCCAGCTCGACAAGGCACAACGCGCTATCGAGAGATCGTTGAGAAGCGAGGGTAATAACCCGGCGTCGCTTTACCACAGTGCGCTGATCAATGTAGCGGCAGGAGAGACGGACGCCGCACAAACCACGTTGACCAGACTGCTTGCCCGTCACGACAACTTTCCCCAAAAAGACGAGGCTCAGGCATTGTTGCAGGACCTCAACAGCAACTGATGACGGAACCCATGGTGCGCCACATCGCCCGTTTGGGCCTCGTGCTGCTGCTGCTACCGCTGGTGTCCCACGGCGCTACCCTGGCAGACACTATCGATAAGATGCGCGGAGGTGTCGTTGGCGTTGGTACAGCCTATCCACCGCGACAGCCCAACATGAGAGGCAAGTCGTCATCTTTGCTGGGTACGGGTTTTGTCGTTGCAGACGGTTTGCATATTGTCACGAATGCTCACGTGGTCCCCGCAGAAATAGACACCGACAACAAGGAAATGCTGGCCGTGTTCTCTGGCACGGGCAAGAGCATCATGGCGCATCCTGCAATGCTGGTCAGTGTTGATCAGGAACATGATCTCGCCCTGCTGCGCATTGATCCTCCGTCTTTGCCCGCACTGTCAATTGGTGACTCATCGGTAATCCGGGAGGGTGAGGATATTGCTTTCACCGGCTTTCCGATTGGAGCAGTGCTTGGGCTTTACCCCGTCACTCATCGTGGCATCGTCTCAGCCATTACCCCCATCGCGCGTCCGGCAGATACATCGCAGTCTTTAACAGCCACGCAGATCAGGCGCATGCGTAATCCTTTCACTGCGTTTCAGCTTGATGCCATCGCTTACCCCGGCAACAGCGGTAGCCCGGTTTATCAGCCGCACAGCGCGGCAGTGGTCGGTGTACTGAACAGTGTGTTTATCAAGGAATCACGAGAGTCCTTGCTGGAGCGTCCGTCCGGAATCAGTTATGCCATTCCAGCCGTGCATGTAAAAGCGTTGTTGGCTGCATCAGGGCTGTCCGACTAGGGGGACGTTATGCGCTGGCTGTGGATGTCAGTAGTGGTTGCCGGCGTAGCCTGGTTCATTATCACTCGTTACGATCCACACTTGCCAGACACTCTACACGCTGTGGCCGTGAGGCCCTTCGAACTCTCGCCGCAGGCGCTGGATGGACATGTTATCGTCCAGCACCCCAGGATTGTGTTGCCTCAGCTGCGTGACTGGGACGGGCAGGGTATAGCACCTGCTATTGCAGCGCGTATCGAGGACTATCGTGCTGCAGGCACGCCGGCTGATTTGTACCGGACTTGCGGTACTCCCTACCTTTTGAGCCGAGTCAGTTGCTGGCTGATTACCGGTAATGGCGAAGGCGCTGATGCTCTTGCTCAGCTGCTTTCCATTGCTGATTCGGGTACTGAAGCCCAGCAGCAGAATGAGGATGCATGGCAATGGGCCCTGGCGTATGACTTGCTGTCTTTGCATCCGGCGCTGACGGACGATGGCGCTGCTAAAATCAGGGAGCTGTTACGCAGCGAGTTGCGAGCCTCACTGCGTTATCTGGACGGTACCAGCGCCTCGCTGTGGCATCGCCGGTCATCAACCGCTGCCCACGCCTGGCTGATGGCGGTCGTCCTCGATCCTGGCAACCGTGATCATCAGTTGTTAATGCAGCGCGCCCAGCAGCACTATTATGGCGCTGTGGAGGCGCTTAAACTGACAGAAGCCTGGCCGGAAGGTTACAGCTACTGGATCAATAACCGGGCGCTGCCTTTTGCTCTTGCCGCCGCAGCAACGATGAACGGACTTGAGTCAGTGCGCAACCAGGAAGTCATAGTTGAATCGCTAAGGCGTGCAAGTTTATGGATGCTATACGCCACACGGCCCGATGATCGTATTGAAGGTCTGGGCGATGAGGGCCCGAGAGTCGATCTCAAATACGTCACGCGCCGTTATATCGATCTTGTTGCGCAGCTTACGCGTGATCGCGTTTTTGCGACGTATTCCAACTATTTGCATCGACTGCATGGAGCGAGCAGCTATTTCGGGCCGTATCGATGGGGTTTTCTGTTGTTTAACGATCCTGATGTGCCGGGGTTGCCAGGTATTGAAAAGGGCGAACTTTCGGGATTGGAGCACTATCTGCCGTCTGTTGAGCTTTTTGGGCCGGATGCGATGAATCTTCTGATAGCGCGACCAGGCTGGTCCGCGGATGATACGCTGCTCACCTTTCGGGCTGGTCACAGTTTCAGCCATCACGGCCACTATGATGCTGGGCATTTTAACCTGTTTAAAGGCAGCCCTTTAGTTGTGAACAGTGCCAATTACGGTAACTTCTTCGCGGAAAATCGATTGAATTACGCAATTACCACCCAGTCGAAGAACAGTCTGCTGGTGCTGCGTCCCAGCGGCCGAAATCGAGTGACAGCCGCTGACAACGAGGCCGTGAAACATGGGGCGCCTGCTTTTGATGCCAATGGCCAACGCGTGACTTTGCCCACCGGAAGCAGCTTTCGCAGTGTTGCGCACTGGCGCAATAATCTGTTTGCCGGGCGACGGGTTCAGGGCGGCAGCTTCACTCAATATCAGGTTGAGCCCGGTCGTTTCGTCTATGTTGAAGCCGATTTGAGCGGTGCTTACGACAGCGCTCATTTTGACAGCCGGTACGCTGGTGGAAAACTGATCTCTGCGCGCCGCGAGTTTTTGTATCTGTTTGATGAGGACAGACTGTATATCCACGACAGAGTCCTGCCGGTCGCCAGTCATTATACGTCCAAGTGGTTGCTCCACACTGTCGGAAAACCCGTGCTTTCTGAAGAAAAGCTGTTAACCGGTTCACAAAAGGGAGGGGTATGGGAGAGCCAAAGTCCATCAGTGCGCGTAGTTAATGGCAAAGGTGGTCTTGATATAACAACCGTACTGCCAGAACAGCGTGCAGTGAGACGGGTAGGCGGGGATGAATTCCAGTACTACGTTGAAGTGGATGGCATCGATGGTCGAGGGGCTGAGGGGTTCGATGGCCAGAATTTCGCCAGGGGTGCGAACCCGCAGCCCTGGTTTGATAACCCTGATTGGAGAATTGAGATCCAGTCACAATACGCGCAGAAGCAGCAGCGATTTATGGTTGTCCTGAGCCCTTATATGGGTGATAACCAAGCCGGACAATTGCGCAGGTTGAAGCAGGAGAACGAAGCCTTGGTTGTGCTGAAATCATCCCAGCGGGTGCTGGCGTTTAATGGCGACGATGCAGACAGCAGTGAGCCCATAGTTGTTTCGAAAATGCCCGATGAGATCCTGTTGGTCGGTGCATCTGCAGGACAGGTTTACTCTTTTGTCATTGAGGGGCGTGATTATGCAGTTAAAGCAGGTGTTTCAGGAGTTTTGCAAATTGACCAGCTTTCGCTTGCCTCTGGCGAAACCGCTGTCATCATGAATCAGTAAGTCGATAAGGAGAGGGTCTGTTGCTGTTTTCTTCGCCTGAAGTGCGGGTGGTATTTGTTTGTTCAGCGAATATCTGCCGCTCGCCATTGGCAGAGGGACTGATGCGAAAGAAACTGCGAGAGCATGGCCTGCACAAGATGGTGGGGGTGGATTCAGCGGGTACGCGAGCGAGCCAGCCCGGCCACAGGCCTGACGTCCGGGTGCAGCAGCTGGCCAAAGTGAATAAAGTCAGTTTACGCCGTATCAAAGCCAGGCCGTTAACACAGAGAGATTTTATTCGTCATGATTATGTGCTCGCGATGGATCACTCGAATATGAAAGACATGGAAGTGATGTGCCCACCGGCCTTGCGACACAAACTGGCGCTTTTGATGAGTTACGCGCCGCAGTACGGCCTGGACGAGGTACCCGATCCTTACTATGGTAATTTGCAGGGGTTTGAGGAAATCTATGGATTCATTGACGCTGCTGTGACGGGGTTAACAGAAACTATTGCAGCACAGCAAACTTGATCACAGTTAGTGGCTTTACTCGCTCCAGCGAGCACGATATGTTGACGAGTGGTCGCCAAAAACGCCGGGAAACAGTCCGGTAGGTGAAAGACCGAGGTATGAGATGACAACGAAAGCGCAAGCACTGATCTCTGATTTTCAGGAGCACTTTGAACTGGATATCGCAGATAACGATCAGCATCTGTTGGAGCAGGTTTTCCGGATACGTTACCGGGTTTATTGCGAAGAGTTTAAGTACGAACCCGCAGAGGCGTTTGACAGTGCCCAGGAAAAAGATGAATTTGACGAGCACTCAGTGCACTGTCTGGTTACGCACAATAACAGCGGCCTGGCGGCCGGTTGTGTGCGTTTGGTGACTGTTGATGGTGATCAGCGGATGCCCATGGAGAAATATTGTGCCTCCAGCCTGGATCCAAAGCTGATGGCCCGCTATGCATCAGATCGTGACACCATCTGTGAATTTTCACGGCTGGCTGTCGATGGCGCATTTCGCCGACGCGCTGGTGAAAGAGCCTCTCGATTTGGTGAGCTTAACGCCATGGACTGTTCAGCCAAGGAGTTGCGTAGCTTTTCCATGATTGCGGTTTCCAATTTTCTGGCGGGTTTTGCCATCAGCGATATTATTGGCCGTACGCATTGTTTTGCCATGATGGAACCTTTTTTACCAAGATTATTGAAGCGTTCCGGGATTCTGGTGGAGCGAGTCGGATCCGATATCGAGTATCATGGCATCAGGGCACCTTATTTTATTACCACCGAGTCTGCAGTTGCCGGGATGCCAGATGAGCTCAGGGCGTTCTATCAGGCGATGCATATGCGTTTCTCGGAATCGCTGCAGCCCAGACATGCGGCGGCCAATTTACAGCTTGCAGCGCCGCGACAGGCTCGCATAGGAGTCGTCAGCGGCTTGAACAGGCAACAGTTAGCTGGCTAGCAAACATGAGTTTTGATTACGACGCGGCGTTCTCGCGCAACATTGGCTGGGTCACCACTGATGAGCAGCAGGCATTGCGCAGCAAGCGCGTTGCCATTGCCGGTCTCGGCGGAGTTGGAGGCGGCCATCTGCTGACGCTGTCCCGTTTAGGGATTGGTAATTTCCATATTTCTGATCTTGATACCTTTGAAATCGGCAATTTTAATCGCCAGGCAGGCGCGAGCGTCAGCCATATGGATCGGCCAAAACTGGATGTAATGCGCGAAATGGCGCTGGATATCAACCCCGAAATGAATGTCGGTTTGTTTCCTGAGGGGGTTAGCGAAGCCAATATTGATGCATTTCTCGAAGGCGTTGATCTATACGTCGATGCCCTGGATTTCTTTGCGATTGACGCGCGCAGGTTGGTATTTGAGGCCTGCGAAAAGAAAGGTATCCCTGCGATTACCGCTGCTCCCCTGGGCATGGGAGTGGCATTTTTGGCCTTCCTGCCTGGAAAAATGAGCTTCGAGCAGTATTTTCGGCTTGAGGGGCAGTCACGGACCGAGCAGGCGGCACGCTTTTTGTTAGGGCTTTCTCCTGCAATGCTGCAAATGCGCTATCTGGTGGATGACTCGCGCGTGGATTTCGCATCGGGTAAGGGACCATCAACCATTATGGCGTGTGAATTGTGCGCCGGGATGGCGGGTACGCAGGCGGTCAAAATCCTGCTGCAACGGGGTCATGTGGTTGCCGCGCCACACGGTCTGCATTTTGATGCCTACAGGAACAAATACGTCAAAACCTGGCGGCCGGGTGGCAATGCGAATCCTATCCAGAAATTGGGCCTGATTCTGGCGCGCAAGAAGCTATCAGCGCTGGAGATCTGAGGCAGGTCGAGAGCCTTTGGCCCAGGCACTTCAAAACGTCAATCAATAACAGCCTTGAATACTCGATTCAGAGGTACGCGCCGTGATCGTATCGCCTTTTTGCGAGCGTATCCAACACGCAGAAGCATGTGCAGTGTCTCGCCCTCAGCCAGCTTCAATAGCGATGCCGCATCAGCGCGGACTTGACCTGCCAGGGGCTTGAGTGGCTCAGGTATCTGGTCATTAGCGCTGCGTGCGAGCTGGTCACCGATCACATAATAGGGATGTACGTCCAGGCCGGCCTCATTGAGTCTTGTCCACTGCCTGCTCATAAGCCGACCGGCGTTGATGGTCGCGTGAGCAGTTAGCGGAGCGATGACTGCCAGAGCTGCAGGCCCCTTGCCGACAGGTGCTGAATCAATAGCGGCGAGCAGGCGGTAAATCCCCAGCTTGTTCAGTTGCCGCATACGCCCCCAGTCGCTGATCAGGCGCAGGAAACTGCCACCACCGGGTGGTAAACCCAGAGTGGCGACATCCAGCCCGTCACCCTGGGCCACCTCGTCGGGTGTGAAGCGCAGGCTTCTGCCCAGCCACTCGTGAACCTCCTGTGTTTGAAAACGTATCCAGGATGCAATTTTTACGGTGCCTTGCAAATGCTGTAAATCCGCAGGAGCCTGGCTGAACCAGCTTCTGGCCTCACCCTCTGTGTCCGTCGCTAACGCTGTAGATAATGACTCAGGCACAGGCTGGCGCGTGTAGCTGCCGCGGTTGGTGTGTCTGGCGATCTGTGGTGCTTTACTGGCCGCTGAAGGCAATTTACCAAAACTGACTGTCGCGTAGTGGTGCTCGCTGTTATCGCCCGGGTTCTCCGCCAATTCCAGGTGAGCTTGCATGCCCCAGGATTCAGCACAGGTGATCAAGGATTCCAGCATGGCGCCAATGGCCAGCAGGGTAGCAGGGCTGCTGGCCGGAAAAGTTTTGTCGCTGACCCTTGCGGCATCGTAGTAAACAGACAAGCTCTGCTCGCGAGCTTCTATCCGCCAGGGTTGCGAGTTGTCTGCGGAAGGGCTCCAATGAGCATATTGCGCCAGTTCTTGTAAGATAGTGTTGTTCATAAAAGCAATGTTGAATTCCTCAGCGAAGAACGACCAGTTTGTTACAATTGCGCGGTAATGCCAATCAATAGCGTGCTTGCAAGCTGTCACCATAGCAACGGATGAAGTAGGCCGCGATCACCATTATAAGAAGGGGACGTGATTACTGCATGAGTGTTGGAAACGATAAGGGCATTGTGGCACTCGTCCTGCGGCAGCCCCTGGCCTATCCCTGGTTGACCATACTGTTGTCTCTTTGTATTGCGCTGGCAGCTGCCCGGTTCTTGCCACAATTGCAAACGGACCTCAACTCTGATGCCTTTCTGGCGCCCGATAATCCCGCGCTTGTCTATCGCGATCTGGTCAGGGAGCGCTTTGGTCTCAGTGACCCTCTGGTGGTCGCCGTGGTCGGTGAGCATGACAACGCCGTATACCGGACCGATGTGCTGCAGCTGATCCAGCAGTTGAGCGATAAACTGTCTGGCTTGCCTAATATCAATGATTCCAGGGTTGTCAGTATCGCGACTGAAAACAATATCGTCAGTTCGCCAGACGGCATGGAGGTGAAGCCCTTTCTCGATCCGATGCCGGACACGCCTGATGCACTGTCAAAACTCAAGAGAGCCCTTGACCAGTTTCCGTTATACCAGGGCGTGCTTGTTTCGCGCGACGGACGCGCCGCCCTGATTGTCGCCGAATTGCTTGATGAAGATCAGGCGCAGGCAAGTTACCAGGCGGTCATGCAAGTGGTTGGCGACACGGCTCCACCGGAGGGTATTACCTTGCATGTTGCGGGTGAGGGCGCCGTGATGGGCTATCTGGTGAGCTATGTTGATGCCGATGCCAAGCGTCTGGTGCCACTGACCGGTGTGGTTATTTTGGCGATTATTTTCCTGGTATTTCGCCAGTTTTCACCGGTGATCATGTGTGCAGTCATTATCGCCTGCACACTGGTGGTAACGGTGGGGGCCATGGCGGGTCAGGGTGTTCCCTTTTATGTGATCACTAACGCAATGCCGGTGATTCTGGTGGGCATATCAGTGGCCGACGCCATTCATATCTACAGCCATTATTTTGATTTGCAGCGCGAGCATCCACAGCGGGACAGGCGTGAATTACTGTCGGAAACCGTGAACACCATGTTCCGGCCAATCACCCTGACGACACTGACCACGATGGCGGGCTTTCTGGGGCTTTATTTTGCCGCCTACATGCCTCCGTTCAAGTATTTCGGTCTGTATGCCGCATTGGGCGTGGCTGTGGCCTGGTTCTACTCGCTGTTCTTCCTGCCTGCGGCAATGGCGTTGACGCTACCAGCAGCCAGGCCCCGCTCTGCCAATGCCTTTGCGACGCGCGTTTCTGTGTTGGCGCAGCTTCCACTGCGCTATCCGCGTGGTGTGATCTCGATTTTTGTGTTGATGGTACTCGTGGGATCGTTTGCGGCCTCGCGCCTGCAGGTCGACGATGACCCGATCGGGTTATTCCTGCCCGACGAGCCGGTAGCTGTCGCAGATCGAGCCATTAACGAGCACATGCAGGGCAGTAATACCCTGGACATTGTTATTGAGACGCCGGAAGTCGAAGGGCTGTTTGATCCAGCCCGATTGCGCCAGATCGAAGCCCTGCAAAGCTACCTGGCCACCTTACCGTATGTGGGAGGTTCCGTATCTATCGTAGATTATCTGAAGCAGATGAATCGTGCGCTCAGCGATGGTGGCCAAGAAGCCTACGTACTGCCGGATGATCCTGACCTGATTGCACAGTATTTTCTTATCTACTCAGTCATGTCAGACCCGACCGACTTCGAGGAAGAGGTGGACTACGACTACCAGACAGCCAATATTCGTGTGTTTACCAAGTCCGGCGGGTATCAGGAGGCACGACAGATCATCGAACCACTGCAGGCATATATTGACGAGCATTTCGCGACGACGCAGATGAGCGCGACACTCAGCGGCAGGGTCAATCTAAATTACCGCTGGATCAAGGAACTGGCGCATAGTCATTTCTCCGGTTTGGCGATAGCACTGGTGCTGGTGTGGGCTGTGTCTGCTCTGTTGTTCCGATCGGAGAAAGCGGGTGTCTATACACTCATTCCCGTACTTTGCGCCGTTCTGGGCGTTTATGCCGTCATGGTAATCATGAATATCAGTCTGGGCATGGGTACTTCAATGTTTGCAGCGATCGCGGTGGGCCTTGGAATCGACTTCGCCATTCATACCCTGGACCGCCTGCGTAGCCTTTGTGGGCGCCACTCTGGCGACGTTCAGGCAGCGATAATCGAATACTACACAACAACAGGTAAGGCACTGATGTTCAATTTTTTGGCGATTGCCTGTGGCTTCGGGGTTCTTACAGCGAGTAAAATTGTGTCCCTCAACAGCTTTGGCAGTATTGTTATGCTCGCAATTGCGACCAGTTTTATCGCCAGTGTCACCTTGCTGCCAGCCATGGTCGCCGTTCTGCGCCCCCAATTTGTCGTCGCAGCTACGGCACCCACATCCGCAGCTGACCGTTTCCGCTTGCCCCTGGTCGTTCTGGGGGTACTGGTGTTGGCTGCTGTACTGTTGGCGCAAACAGCGTCAGCCGCCGAAGAGGGAACTGCTACGGTAGACACTGAGGATTCGGCAAAGACGCTGACTGCGGGCGAGATCGTTGACCGCGTCATAGCAGTTGATGATGGCGAGCAGGTAACCCGTAAGCTTACAATGACGCTGATCGACCGCCGTGGCAAGGAGCGTCTAAGAGAGACGGTCATTTATCGCAAGTATTACGGTGAGGAAACCCGCACAGTCGTGTTCTATCTTGCGCCGTCAAATTTGCGCGATACCGGGTTTCTGATCTGGGATTATCCAGAGAGTGACAAAGAAGACGACCAGTGGTTGTACCTGCCCGCCATGCGCAAGGTACGTCGCATCTCGGCTGCAGATCGCGGTGACTATTTCCTCGGTACCGATTTCACTTATGAGGACATCAAGCTCGACGGAAAGCTGGAGCCTGCCGACTATGATTTCAGTTTGCTGACGATTGAGGTGAATAACGATCAGAATTTTTACCGTCTTGAGGGTAAGCCAAAAAATCCCGACATCGCACAAGAACTTGGATACTCCAAAATGGAAGTGGTGGTCGACGGTTCCAACTGGATGGTTACCGAGGCTGAATTTTGGGATTTAAAAGGCAATCCTCTAAAGCAGCTTGTTGTCTCAGATATTACCAGGGTTGACGGTGTCTGGACGCGGGGTGATCTCATGGTGGTGAATCACCAAACTGGCCATCAGACGCATTTTGTTTTTACAGAGGTCGACTATAAAACGCCGGTGAACGACAGCTTGTTCAGCAAACGTGCGCTGGAGCGAGGGCATTGAAGCCGATGGCCTACAACACACGAAAAATGGCACTACTATTAGTTGTCATAATCGGTGGTACAGATTCTGTCCCGGGGTACGCGGCTCCTGATGAATTGGTCTCTGTGGCCTCGGATGCTGATTCCAGTGATATCGTATCTGTGCGATCGATCCGCGTGGGACTGCATGCCGATTACTCACGTTTTGTGATTGATCTCGACATGCCCGTCGATTATGCGGTGCGAGTAAACGATGACATCAATACGGTTGAATTGACGCTGCGCAACGCGGTGATTCAGCCTACAGCCCTTTTATTGGGCCTGGGTGGCACACCGGTGTCCGCACTGGATATCCAACAGGGGGATACGCTTGTATTCCAACTCTCGTCTGCTGCCCGAGCGAAGGTGTACTACCTGGCACCAAACGAACGCTATGGTCATCGACTGGTGATGGATTTACATGATCAGCCTGCAGCGTCAAAGCCAGTAGCTGTTGCCGCTGCTGAGCCGGTTGCGGAGAAGCCAGCGCCGCGGCGGGCGATGACGATACCCAGTAAACCTTCGCCTGTTCGGTCTGAGCCGCGAGCGCGTGATGAGGCTGACTCAGCAGATACCACAACAAACCTGCAATTTGGTGGCACCTGGCAGCAGGAGCTGGCTGTTACTCAGGACGACGGCGCGCAAAAATTTGAAGCGATTATCCAGCCCAGAGTCGATATTGCGTTCGCCAACGATGTAGACCTCACAGCCATTGCCCGTGTTCGGCTGGATACCGTAGGTGATCTCGGTCCGGATGCGTATCGTCCTTACAATTATTCTGCCATCAACGGTCCTTTGTACAATACCGGTTATGTGGGTCTGGAGTTGCGAGAGCTCTACCTGGATATTCCGGTTGGATCGAGTTTTCTGCGCCTCGGTAAGCAGCAGGTCGTATGGGGCGAATCAGACGGTATCAAGGTTCTGGATGTGGTGAACCCGCAGAGTTTCAGAGAGTTTATTCTCGATGACTTCGATGACTCACGCATTCCACTATGGATGGCGAACGTTGAGCTGCCCGTCGGTCGCGAGGGGGCTTTGCAGCTGCTATGGATACCTGATACGACTTATCACGAGCTTGCGGAGCAGGGCAGCCCGTATGCTCTGACCTCGCCATTGTTTGTGCCTTCAAGTCCTGCAGGCCTGGATGTGCTGGTGCAGGAGCCGGACAAACCGGATGATGTTTTTGGTGATTCCGACATCGGCGCGCGTTACCGCACGTTTCTGTCAGGGTGGGACATCAGCCTGAACTACCTGTACAGCTATGCCGATTTTCCGGTCCCCTTTCAACAGTTACGCCTGGAAGGTGGTGTGCCACTGGGAGTGCTGGCGCCACAATATAAGCGCAATCATCTGACGGGAGCCTCGGTTAACAACGCCTTCGGTGATGTGAGTTTACGCGCCGAGTTGGCTTACAACAGTGACAAGTGGTTCACCTCGCGCGATTTGTCACGTCAGGGCGTGGAGAAATCGGCAGAGGTGTCCTCTGTAATCGGTCTGGATTGGCAGTTTCAGTCAAGCGGTCTATTGAGCGCGCAGTGGTTTTACAGCCAGGTACTGGATTATCGTACGCCGATGGTAAGGGACGAGACGGAAAACATGCTGTCTGTGCTTCTGCAACAGGGGTTCCTTAATGACAGTTGGGAGTTGCGGATGCTGGCCCTGCATTCACTGGATTATGAAGATTCGATGTTGCAGCTGAAAATGAAATACTGGTACTCCAGCCAGATCGAAATCTGGCTGGGGCTTGATATTTTCGACGGTGATTCCTTTGGCGCGTTTGGACAGTTCGACCAGCGCGACAGGCTGCTGTTGGGTTTGCAATACGGTTTCTGATTCAGGGTTTGAGTCCGTATTTCTCCAGCATGTTATACAAGGTGGGGCGCGTAATCCCCAGCAGAGTGGCCGCCTCTGATATGTTGTTGTTACAGTGCGTCAGAGCGCGCTGAATGGCCTTGTTTTCTGCTTCGTCTCGAACCTCTTTCAGGTTGAACGGCATCGGCGCCTCATCCACGGGGTCCAGCTCCAGGTCTTCAAGCGTGACGTTGCTTCCGTCTGCCATGATCACCGCTCGCTTTATGCGGCTTTCCAGTTCGCGCACGTTACCCGGCCAGCTGAAGGCCTCAATGGCGAGCTTTGCGTCATCGTCAAAGCCCTTGATATTGCGCCCCTGCTCTTTGCTGAAACGGCTCAGAAAAGCCTTTGCGAGAACGAGAGCATCGCCCTCGCGATCCTTCAGAGGCGGTATCTGTATGGTCAGTTCGCTAACACGGTAGTAGAGGTCCTCACGAAACCTGCCGTCGGCGATGTGCGTGGTAAGGTCCTGGTGCGTCGCACAGATGATTCGCACATCTACCGGAATTTCCTTGCGTCCACCAACGCGTTCAACGACGCGCTCCTGTAAAAAGCGTAGTAATTTGGCCTGCAGCTCCAGCGGCAGATCGCCAATTTCATCCAGGAACAGTGTGCCGCCATCAGCGTACTCGATTTTCCCGGGAGTGGTTTGTGTCGCGCCAGTAAAAGCCCCTTTTTCGTAACCGAATAATTCGCTTTCGAGCAACGTATCCGGAATGGCCGCACAGTTGATGGCAATCATGCTTTGCTTGGCGCGCGGGCTGAGTTCGTGCAATGCGCGTGCAAATCGCTCTTTGCCAGTGCCGCTGGCCCCCAGCAGGAGGGTAGTGATATCTGAAGGGGCAACCTTCTCGATTGTCCTGCAGACTTTGAGCATTTGCGGGCTGGTGGCGATAATTCCGCTCAGGGGCATGTCTTGTTCGTAGGAATGCAAGCGCCGGTTATCGCACTCCAGTTCGTGTACGCGATAGGCTCTTTCTACGATCAACGAGAGTATTTCCGGATCCACGGGTTTTTGGTAGAAGTCGTAGGCTCCCAATCCTATGGCCTTTACGGCGTTGGTCCGGTCATTGTCGCCGGTGACCACGATGATTTTCGTTTCAGGGGACAGAGACAGGATCTGGGACAGAGTCGCCAGCCCTTCGGTGACCCCGCCCGGATCAGGCGGTAGTCCCAGATCCAGCAGTACGACACCCGGTTGCACGCGCCGCAGCTGTGCGATGGCGTCCTCGCGGTCGCCGCTGATGACAACTTCAAAGTCATCAAATGCCCAGCGCATCTGGCTCTGAAGACCAGGGTCGTCTTCAACTACCAGCAGGTGCTTCTTGTCTGCGCTCACTGTTGTTTCTCCCGTGTATCACTGTCTGTTGTATCCGATTGGTTCATCGATAGCGGCAACGTTATCAGGAATAGCGAGCCTTGTCCGGGAACGCTGGTGACCTGGATGTCGCCGCCCAGGGTGCGGATGGTCTCACGGCTCTCAAAAGCACCAATACCCATCCCCGTTAGCCCTTTGGTGGAATCAAAGGGGCGGAAAAGCCGTGTTCTGATGAAGGTCTCATCCATCCCTTCTCCATCATCTTCAATCTCTACCACTGCGCTGCCATTGCTTCTGAGCAACCGCACTCGGACAGTGCCTGTTTTGCTGGTGGCTTCCTGGGCATTCTGGATAATGTGATTAAACACGGTAGCCAGCTGTTCTTTGTCGGCTTCTATAACCGCCTCAGCGCAATCCATCTGCAGTTGTGGTGCAGGCAGCTGCACAGAGCGGCGTTCAACGACATCAGGTAAAATTTCACACAGGTCAACAGCCAGCGGCGTATTGCCACGTATGCCACTGCGCATTTGTTCCATCAGGGCGGTCATGCGTTTTACTGAGTTGTCGACAGTCGCGATGACGTCATCTACAAACTCAGGTTTGTGTTTGTGTTTTTCGGCGTTTTTGACGATCAGTGATTGCTGCGCGAGGATGTTCTTCAGATCGTGCACGACGTAGGCGGAAAGGCGATTGAATGCTTCAAATTGGCGGCTTTCCATCAGCGCCTGGCTGGAAAGATACTGGGCGAGATAACTGGCCGCTTGCCTTCCAGCTACTTTTAGAAGATCCCGGTCTTCCCAGTTGAGTTCATCTTTCAGGTCAGACACACGCAGCAGGAGAATGCCCTGAAGCTTCGTATCCAGCATCAGCGGCACGATCAGCCAGGCCCGCTCTATGGCCAGCACAGACTCTGGCATCGTCAGGTCATCGTAGAGATCCGGCTCTCGATACCATTCCGCCAGATCAATGATCCATTGGGTTCTTTCCAGCCAATCAGGAAGCCCGGCGAAGTCTACTGGTGTTTTGGGCTCAGGCATCTGCCAATGTGAGATCAACTCAAAGGTCTCATCGTCTGTGCGTGTCCAGAGCAGGCCTGATGGGCTGCTGGCAAGCGCGGCAACCGACTGCACGACCGAGTCGGGCACGTTGTCACCGGCATCACCCAGTTTTCCGGTGAACTGCAGCCACTCCTCACGATAGTCATACTTGTAGCTGAAGAAATGTTTGCTCAGCCAGACGCGTGTCTGGGCGCGGATTTTTCCGGAGAACAGCAGTGAGAAAAGCAGCAGGCCAGCGGCGAACAGAAAGCTGACCTGTAATACACCACCCCAACTACCGCCGAGGAAACGGATGAAGTACCCCGCCGAGGCCATGAGCAGCAGGTAGACACCTGCGGCCAATAACGTGAAAGAATGAAATACCACATGCCTGGAAACATGGATTCCCAGATTCCACTGCGTATTTCTTGCGATTGATATCGCAATCATAGGCGCGCTCAGCGCGGCAGCGAAACCTCTCGCCTGCCATAATATTGGGTTGAGCTGACGAAATAGCAGGGCTTCTGCGTACATGAAAAAATCATAGGCAAACAAAAAACCCAACCCGAGACAGAGGTACTTACTGGACCAGCGCTCATCGATAGTTGCATTGCGAAAAAGTTGTTCCAGCAATAACAGCGCAGCGGTTGCCAGGGCCAGCCAGGTGATAAATATCACGTCGCGGGGCAGGGTTTCTGAAAACGCCAGCGCTCTGGGTAGCCCAAACAGCATCGCCAACACCACGAGCAGGCCGCCGGCATACCATGCTTTCCAGTTAAGGTTTGCGAAACGGTGATCCTGTCCCTCTAGCTGTGCCGAGATGTATTTGAGCAATAGAAAGGCCCACGCTGCATCGCGGACGATTTCCGCCAGTTGCATTGAAACAATAGCGGGATACTCTAGAACGGTAGAAACGGCGGTAATCGCGGCCCAGATGGCGGTGGCGCCGCAGGCCACCAGCACTGACAAATGGAATGGCCGGCCTCGCCAGGCAATCACCAGTAACAGGCTGACTACGCCGTAGGCCAGTGCGGCAGCAGAGTAACTGTATAAGCCAATATTGAGGGGCATAAACACTCTTGGTCGGCGGGCATCACTTGGCCGGGTTTAGTGTGTGATGGGTCACGTTATGCGATAGTGAAATAGCCGGTGTATAGAAGAAACACTATACTTTGCGCCGTCTGGTGTAAATGTCGGTAGATGATTACTGAGACACATCGCACAATAATGGCTTAAGCCACAAGACCAAGGGGAAATGGACCTGTCATGACACGCTACGATGTACTCAAGTCTGAACTTGAAGAGAAGCCTCGTGTCTGGCTGGTGACAGGTGCTGCAGGGTTCATTGGGTCCAACCTCGTAGAAACGCTGTTGCTGCTGGGCCAGACCGTCGTGGGCCTGGATAATTTTGCCACGGGCCACCGGGCCAATCTCGGTGATGTGCAATTGCGTGTCGGTGAGTCGAACTGGCAGCGTTTCAGTTTTATAGAAGGCGATATCCGCGACCTGGAAACCTGCTCCAGGGCATCCAAAGGTGTTGATTACATTCTGCATCAGGCGGCGTTGGGCAGTGTTCCTCGCTCATTGGAAGATCCCTTACAAACCAATTCCGCTAACATTGACGGTTTTCTGAACATGCTCGTAGCAGCAAGAGATGCCGGCGTGAGCCGTTTCGTATATGCCGCATCGTCCTCAACCTATGGCGATCACCCGGGGTTGCCGAAGGTCGAAGAGGAGATTGGTAAGCCGCTGTCTCCCTACGCAGTCACAAAGTATGTCAACGAGCTTTATGCAGATGTGTTCCAGCGTTGCTATGGCCTGGACACTATCGGTCTACGCTACTTCAACGTTTTTGGCCCAAGGCAGGACCCGCAGGGGGCCTACGCGGCCGTGATACCGCGCTGGTTTGAGTCGTTGTGTCAGTCGCAGCCTTGCAGAATTAATGGCGACGGCGAGACTTCGCGTGATTTTTGCTTTATTGAAAATACCGTGCAGGCGAATCTTCTGGCCGCGACAGTCACGTCTGCTCAGGCGATAAATCAGGTGTATAACGTGGCGGTGGGCGGTCGGATGACCCTCAATGCGCTTTACGGCAATATCAGGGAATTGTTGGCTCATGACTATCCCGCAGTAGCCGCGCAGGAGCCACAGTATGGTGAATTCCGGGCCGGAGACGTGAGGCATTCGCAAGCTGACATCAGCAAGGCGGAAACGCTTTTGGGATACGTGCCTACACACACGGTTGAGCAGGGGCTTGCCGTTACCAGCGATTGGTTTTTACAACGACAGAAAGAGGCCTGACAGCACATGGAAAACAACGAAACGATCGCGATAGTAGGGCTTGGTTATGTGGGGCTCCCGCTGGCCGTCGCGTTTGGCTCCAGGCGCAGGACTATCGGCTTCGATTTGAACGAGAAAAAATTGGCACACTATCGGGCGGGGAATGATCCCAGCGGGGAAGTTGAGCCCGCCAAACTGGCAGGTGCTTCTCAACTGGAATACACCAGCGATCCAGCTGGCCTTGCCGAAGCCTCCATTGTCATCGTTGTGGTGCCGACGCCGATCGACAGCGCCCGCCGCCCTGATTTGAGCCCACTGGAAGGAGCCTGCCGGACGGTTGGTAAACACCTTAAGAATGGCGCCATCGTTATTTTTGAATCGACTGTCTACCCGGGCTGTACAGAAGAGGTATGCGTGCCGTTGTTGGAAGAGGCTTCAGGAATGGCGTGGGCGGGCAGGGACAGGCAAGGCAGTGGTGACGGTTTTTTCGTGGGGTATTCTCCGGAACGCATCAATCCCGGCGACAAAGAGCATCGCCTTGAAACGATTATCAAGGTGGTCTCAGGTGATACACCTGCAACGCTCGATACGGTCTCTGATTTGTACTCCTGCGTGGTAGAGGCGGGCGTCCATCGCGCCGCGACGATCAAAGTCGCAGAAGCCGCGAAGGTGATCGAAAACACGCAGAGAGACTTGAATATCGCACTGATGAACGAGTTGGCGCTGATATTCAAACGCCTTGATATTGATACACTGGATGTGCTGGAGGCCGCTGGCACCAAGTGGAATTTCCTGCCGTTTCGTCCCGGCCTGGTGGGCGGTCATTGCATTGGTGTGGATCCCTACTATCTCACTTACAAGGCCGAAGCCGAAGGGTATCACCCGCAGGTTGTGCTGGCCGGTCGAAAAACGAACGACAATATGGGCAAGTTTATTGCCGAGCAAACCATCAAGTCTCTGGTAAAGAAAGGGCATCCTATCAACGGTGCGCGCATTGCCATACTGGGGCTGACTTTCAAGGAGAACTGCCCTGATCTGCGTAATTCCCGCGTGGTGGATATCATCACCGAGTTGCGTGAGTATCATTGCGAGCTTCTGGTACACGACCCGATGGCCGAATCCGACGATGCCAGCCATGAATATGGTATTACACTCTCTTCATGGGATGACCTGAAGGGGGCGAACGCGGTTGTTCTTGCGGTGCCGCATAGAGAGTACCTGGCGCTGGATACAGCTGCGCTGCGCGCAATCATGTCTCCGGATGCGGTATTGGTAGATGTGAAGTCCGTGCTGGATCGCAGCGCTTTTGAAGACGGTGATGTGACTCTATGGCGACTGTAAAAAGCAGGTAGCGCTGTTCTGCTGGGCTAGGCCGCAGGTTTTGGCTCTGTATCCGTTTCCGGCGTGCTGAAGTGCTTCATCCAGCTTTTGCGAATCAGGTGAGGGACCAGCAGATAAACCGGCATTCTCAGGTAGTGTGAACGAATGTAAAGCGCGGTGAGCGCCGCGCTGTGCAGTGCTTTGCGGCACTCCGGTTGATCGGGCAGGAAGGCTCGATCAAACAGGAAATCCATCATTGGCTTGCGTAGTGACGTTCCCAGTGTGCTGATGTCTGTCATCACCGCCTCGGGCACCGGTGTTTCGAAGACGCGTTGCGTGTAGTTCAGGCTATGAAACAGCGCTCCGGTGAGGTCTAACTCTCGTGCTCTTGGCACCAGGTTTGCCCAGAAGTCACGGTCTTTTGTCGGGAAGTCTCGCAGCATGCGATCCAAATCCCACAGATCCCTCAAACCGTGCCTGAATTCACCCTCATGGAACAGGTGCGTTGCGCTGTGAATCACCATATCTCTGGCTGACAAGGTAAACACGCCCGGTCTGACTTCGACGGTTTCCTCATGCAGCAGATTGGCGTTAACATTCGGTGCAGCAGTGGGTGGTAAAATAGTGTGGTGTAAATCCAGGGTAGAGCGTCTTGCCTTGTGGCCCAGAGGGGGTATTTCATGCATCCACTGGCGATAGTAGCGCTCATTGTACGGATCCATTTCTGCGCTGTGCCAGCCATGGCGGTTGAGCGCTTTCTCAACCTGAACGATACGGTGCGCCGGCGCCAGTAAATCAATATCCGATAGCATTCTGCCAGCGGCATTGGGTAGATCCGCCTGTAAATACGCCGCCCCTTTTAGCAGCACGAGCTTGTCATCCGTCTCTGCATAGGCTTTCTTCAGCCACTGAATCTCATAATCCAGGTCTTGGCGCTGCTTGGCATGAGTGATGGCAGCGGACTCCAGGTGTCTGTGCACGTCCGGCGGAATCTGATCAAGCAAGTCTGCTTTTTCGATTACGTAGAATAGCGATCCCAGCAGGTTGGTTGAGCGTGCCTGTGGAATAAGCTGATTGTAGTGCGTTGGCGTCATGTCCACGATGGTCTGCGGATTCAAAAGGGTTTTTGCCAGCAGGCAACTCATGCTTGCGTCACTTCTTTGTGTAGCGATTCGAGTTCATGCAGCGCCCAATCCAGGTCGTGGTACACCAGATCAAAACACTGAACGTGGTCCAGCAGGTGACTCATCGCAGCAAAGCCGGCTTCGCCTAACAGGCTGTAGTTGAACGAGTGAAAAGCGGCAACGATAAAACTGTCGCTGTGGTAGCGAGGGCTGATGCGCTGTGGTGCATCCTTGTCATACTGCGGAAACAGCAATATGGCGACAGGTAATGCCTGTTCATTATGACTCGCTGGTGTGAAATCAGTTTTGAGGTGAGCGACCGTGCCCTTGTGTGTGTCGTAACAGACCGGACCGAAGGTGGCGCTGCTATCAAACGTTTTTATGATGTCGATGCTGGCATTTTTGAGGCTCACCGGGCGATAAAGTGGCAATACTTCTGCCTTGTCTTTGCAAATCATCGCGTGCTCGTCAGAAAGGACCTGCCAGCCACTCAGGCCCATTGCGGCACAGAGCGTGCTCTTGCCGGCGCCCGGAATACCTGGCATTACCATTGCCGCACTGTCTTTGGCGACCACCGCCGCGTGGAGCTTCAGATAATCGTTCAAGTACGTTGAGACGCACCAGTTCATCCCCCATTCAAGGGACGCGTAGGCTTGCTGCTGCGGGATGGGGGCAAACGGGCGCTGGTGATCCAGTTCAAAATTCACCTGCTTTCGAAGCCGTGACACCAGGCTGTCTTGCACCATCGCCACCCGGTAATCAATGAAGCTGTTTTGTCCTGCGACGGGAAAGTCGCCGTACAACGTCTCTATACCGTCCCGAACGGGTTTCAGATTACTCTTGATCGCGTAGGTGTAGGGGCCAACCCTGATTCGCAGCTGGCCACAGCTCAAACGATCCTCAAAGTCTTGCCGGGGCAATTCACGAAGCAGGCTCAAACGCAGGTTTCCAGAATGTCCAGTTCAACCAGGTTGTCGAGTATCTCAGGTATCGCGGCCGAGATGTCGTTGAAGTCTTCTTCGGCCACATGTGGCGCTAGCGCGCTACCCAAGTCTGCCAGATTCATAGGCTGTTGTGATAACAAGCGCACCACCAGAAGGCTAAAACTACTGAGAAGGTGCGTGTTTCCGCTGCCGGAATGGTAGTAGACCGCCGTTGGCTCCTCCCTGTCGTACAGGAGGCCGGGAGTTGTGAGTTGCCAAGCCATGGACATTCCAGTCAGTTACTGGCAATGATTATTTCAAAACAGGGGGCGAGATGCCAGGGAGGCGCATGGCAGAAAGCGAACGTGGCGTTCTGCCGGGGAGATTGACTATTTAGGCCTTTTAACGGCGCAGACCTGTGCGTACGAAGTGCCTGGATCGCGTTCTTCCAACACCCAGCGCTTTCTTCTTTCCGCCTTGCGTTGGATTTTTGCAAGGTCCTTCTCGATGTCAGCAATCTTCTGTTCAGCATCAGGGTGGCCAGACGCAAAGCCCACCGAGTTCAGGAACCCGACTGAAACGCACTGCTCTTTAACTGTTGTGCTCCATACTGGGCGGTTAGACAATGAAAACAATACAGCGCTACCCACAACGGCCTGCCTTGTGAATTTGCGGCGAGATGTTGCCGCACCTGTTACACCTTCCCCATCAGTTTCCGGGGCCTGTGTTACGAGCTCTTTATCCACCTTGTTGTCCATACGTCACCGTTGAAATAAATAGTTGCCAACTCATTGATAGGGGCCGGACACCGAACCCTACTCATTCGTAACTTTAGCACTCAACCGGGCTGCCCGTATCTTCCGATCTTCTAAATTGCGAGGTTTATCACAAATTACTTATCGTTGAGTGTTTTGAGATTGGCTAAATTAGATTGACCTGTCTGGGTTAATTGAATGCAAATTCTGAGCCCATTATATAAAGATTCTGAAAAACAGGTAGTTACGTGTAATTTATGCAGGTGAGAATCACCTGAAGTACTAATCATGGTGCCGTTTGTAAAAAAAACTGACACTCTTTATTTGCCTTGAAGCGTGATAAGCACGGTGGCTTCGCAGCTGATAAGGTGGCCAGTAAAGTCTACGCGGCGGGCAGATTTTCCCGGGGCATGGGCAACAGTTGCTCCAGGTTTAGGTCATCAATAACTTCCATGATGTCATCCAGGCCCAACTCCGATTTCTCTTCCACCATCCCATGTAATAACAGGCGGCTACATATCTGGTTGATGATCCTTGGCACACCCTGGCTGCTGTCATGGATGACAGGGAATATATCAGACGAAAGAGAGGGGTTGTTGTTCCAGCCAACATTGGTCAGCCGGTGCTTGATGTAGGCCTCCATCGACTCCTTGTCCAGAGCTTTGAGGTGGGAGGATGCAACGATTCTCTGGTGCAACTGCTCCAGGCCGGGCGCAAGCACTGTCTGGCGCAGCTCTTCCTGGCCAACCAGGAATATTTGTAGCAGTGGCTGGCTGTCTTTCTGCAAATTGGTTAATAGTCGCAATTCTTCAAGGGCGGTGGCGGATAAGTCCTGCGCCTCGTCTATGATGAGAAGAGGGCGTCTGCCCTCGCGGTGTATTCTGAACAGGAAATTCTCTAATTCATGGATTAGCAATGCCTTGTGTTCGTTAGCGCCATTCAGCCCAAATTTGAGCAGTACCAGTCGCAACAGGTCGTCAGCCTGAATCTGCGTAGAGCTCAGCGCGGCGAACAGGTTTCCGTCGTTAGTCAACTCAGCAGTGATGTGGTTGATCAATGTGGTTTTGCCGGTCCCGGGACGGCCGGTTACCATGACAAAGCCTTCACGGCGTTGCAGTGCATACTCCATATATGCCTTCGCTTTTTTATAGCTGGAGTGCATAAAGCAGAGTCGTGAATCCGGACTCAGCCGGAATGGCTCCTCCCGAAATCCGTAGAATGTTTCGTACATACCCGCGTCGCCTTGATACCTGACCTTTAATTATGCCCATTTAGAGAGTGCTTGAAACAAAGGGTGCTCAAAATGGGAGCTGGCGCACAGTTGCACGTCACCGGATACCCCTAAACGTGTGGTAAGACGACTTGATAACACAGAACGAAGCTGTATCCTTTTTGCCTCGATAATCTTCTCCTGCGCGGGCCTCCACCGGATGTATGAGCACTTTTACAAGTTGAGGTCAGAGCCTTTCAGGCTCAGCCCCGACCACCGTTTCTGCTATAGCCACCATCAGTACGCCAGGGCCAAAGCCTACATGGCCTATGCTTTCATGCGCGCAGAGGGTTTCGTCATGGTGACCGGGCATCCCGGCACCGGGAAGACGACGCTTGTCGGTGATCTGGTTGAGTCGCTCGCTGGAGCCAACGTGCGGGTCGCGCAGCTTGTAAGCACGCAGTTGGCCGCTGATGACCTGCTGCGGATGGTAGCATTCTCGTTTGGACTGCAAGGCGGCGCTGTAGAGAAATCAAGCGTGTTACAGGCGCTCAGCAACCGGTTCCAGCAAATCCATCGTGAAGGCGGGCGGGCTTTGTTGATTGTCGACGAGGCGCAGGATCTCTCAAAGGAGGCGCTGGAGGAGCTGCGTCTGCTGACCAACCTGCAGCAGGATAACCAGCCCTTGGTGCAGATTTTCCTGCTAGGGCAGTCTGAGTTGCGCGACCTGGTGCATAGTCCGGGGCTCGAACAGGTGCATCAGAGGATCGTTGCCGCTAGCCACCTTGAGGCGCTTAAAGAGAGCGAAACACGCGCTTATGTGGAGCATCGCCTGCGAGTTGTCGGGTGGAACAATGATCCTGCTATCAGTAATGCCGTGTTCCCGATCATCTATCTGTTCAGTGAAGGCGTGCCCAGGCGTATCAATCTGATTTGCAGCCGCCTGTTTTTGCATGCCTGTGTCGAGCAACGGCATATGATCACGGTGGCTGATGCGCGATCAGTGGTCGCGGAGCTACAGGACGAGCAGTTATCTACCCGTAACCTGTTGCATGAAGGCGTTTTCTTCGCCGCCGATGAGTTTGATCAACCATTGGCAGACGAGGAACTCTTTGTCATGTCTGAGACTGTCGCTGAATCCACTGCCGGTGCTCAACCAGAGCCAGAACCAGAGCCAGAGCCAGAACCAGAACCAGAACCAGAACCAGAGCCAGAACCAGAACCAGAACCAGA